>Ga0187833_10002853_pt1 | contig 18127 bp, 14 predicted proteins | sample ETNtaG_37_FD_167968 | JGI IMG/M metagenome (GOLD analysis project Ga0187833, IMG submission 167968) | Marine microbial and viral communities from oxygen minimum zone, Eastern Pacific Ocean - ETNP2014_SV_400_PacBio MetaG (Illumina Assembly) | ecosystem: Environmental > Aquatic > Marine > Hypoxic...
GTGAAACTCGCCTTTTCCAAAAGATTTGAACCGACATTCCCCAGATAACCTTCAAATTCATAGCGATCACACCTTAACAAGACAAGCGGCAAAAGGGAAAGCCGCTCGGCAAAGACGAAAAGAAATACAACCGCGCCCTTTCACGCATCCGGGTGAAGGTGGAGAACACCATTCGCCGCCTCAAGATATTCCGCATCCTCTGCGAGCAATACCGCGACAAGCGCCTCGGATACGGCGTCAAGTTCAACATCATCGCCGGAATCGTCAATCTGAAAATGGGATACTGGGGACACCATAATAGCCGGGGGACACCATACGCATTTAATTTCCTATATCCTGATATTGGAATTAAGTATGCTGTCACCGAATTTCCCACCGAGTTTTCCACCGAATATCCAAGGGAGGCGGTTCCGCGAAGGTCGGCTTCTAATTCTTCGACTTATCGACCAGCTTGTCCTTGCCGATCCACGGCATCATGGCGCGCAGCTTCTCGCCCATCCGTTCGATTTCGTGGCCGGCGGCGCGGCGGCGCATGGCCTTGAAGCTGGGCTGGCCGGCGCCGCATTCCGACATCCATTGGCTGGTGAAACGGCCCGATTGAATGTCGTCGAGGATCTCCTTCATGCGGCTCCTGACGGAAGCGTCGATGAGCCGCGGACCCGAGCAGTAATCGCCATATTCGGCGGTGTTGGAAATCGAATAGCGCATGTTGGCGATGCCGCCCTCGTAAATCAGATCGACGATCAGCTTGACCTCGTGGACGCACTCGAAATAGGCCATTTCCGGCGCGTAGCCGGCCTCGATCAAGGTTTCGTAGCCGGCCTCGATCAATGACGTCAGGCCGCCGCATAGCACCGCCTGCTCGCCGAAGAGGTCGGTTTCGCATTCCTCGCGGAAGGTGGTCTCGATGACGCCGGCGCGGCCGGCGCCGAGGGCCGAGGCGTAAGCGAGGGCGACCTCGAGGGCGTTGCCGGTGGCGTCTTGCTCGATCGCCACCAAGGACGGCACGCCGGCGCCGCGCAGGTATTCGGAGCGCACCGTATGCCCCGGCCCCTTGGGGGCGATCATGAAGACATCAAGATCGGGGCGCGGCTCGATCAGCCGGAAATGGATGTTGAGCCCATGGGCGAACGCCAACGCCGCGCCTTTCTTCATGTTGCCGTGGAGATGGCCGCCGTAGAGTTGCGATTGCAACTCATCGGGGACCAGGACCATCACCACGTCGGCCCACTTGGCGGCCTCGGCCGGAGTCAGCACCTTCAGTTTCTCGGCCTTTGCCTTGTCGGCGCTGGCCGATCCCTGGCGCAACGCCACGCGGATATCCTTGACGCCGCTGTCGCGCAGATTGAGCGCATGTGCGTGACCCTGGCTGCCATAGCCGACGACGGCCACCTTTTTCGACTGGATCAGTCTAACGTCGGCGTCTCGATCGTAATAAACTCGCATGTTCTGGCCCTTTCGGATGAACTCCCAGGATGTAGGCAGCGGATTACAAAGCGGCGGCGCCGCGGGCGATGGCGGCGACGCCCGTGCGCGCCACGTCGACCAGGCCCAATGGCGCCATGAGATCGACGAAGGCATCCAGCTTGCCGGTGTCGCCGACGATTTCGAAAACGAAGGACGAGTTGGTGCTGTCGACCACGCGGGCTCGGAAGATGTCGGCGATGCGCAAGGATTCGACCCTGTTTTCGCCGCTGCCCTGGACCTTTACCAAGGCCAGTTCCCGTTTCACGAAAGGGCCTTCCACCGTCAGGTCGCTGACCCTGTGGACCGGGATCAAACGTTCGAGTTGGGCCTTGATTTGTTCGATGATCATTGGCGTCCCCGAGGTGACGATGGTGATGCGGGACAGGCTCTCGCTATGCTTCACCTCGGCGACGGTCAGGCTTTCGATGTTGTAGCCGCGCCCCGAGAACAGCCCGATGACGCGGGCCAGAACGCCGGGCTCGTTATTGACGAGAATGGCGATAGTGTGGAACTGAATGTTTTCGTCGGTGGCTGTCACGAACGGCACTCCCCCAATATTAGCACTAGCTTGCGGCGGGCCACGGCGTCAAGCCAGGACAACGTCTTCTCCGGTTTCCGCCAGATCGGGTTCCTTGGGGCCCAGGATCATCTCGTGGTGGCAGGCGCCGGCGGCGATCATCGGAAAAACGTTCTCCGTCGGGTCGATCGGAAGATTGGCGAGAACGGCGCCGTCATGAGCGAGCATTTTCTTGATCAGGCCGTCGACCTCGTCCGGCCGCTCGGCTTGCAAACCCATGGCGCCATAGGCTTCCGCCAGCTTGACAAAGTCCGGATCGCCTTGGTAGCGGCTTTCCGAATAGCGTTTGCCGTAGAACAGCTCCTGCCACTGGCGGACCATTCCCATGTAGCCGTTGTTGAGGAGGAGGATCTTGATCGGCAACCGGTACTGGCTGATGGTGGCGAGTTCCTGCAGGTTCATCTGCAAGGAGCCCTCGCTGGTGACGACGATGACCAGCGCCTCGGGATGGGCGATCTGGACGCCGACGGCGGCCGGCAGGCCGTAGCCCATGGTGCCGAGGCCGCCCGACGTCATCAGCCGGTTCGGTTTTTCGAAATGGATGTATTGCGCCGTCCACATTTGATGCTGACCGACGTCGGTGGTGACATAAACGTCGCGATCCTTGATTTCCGCCTGCAACCGCTGGAGGATGTATTGGGGTTTGGCGAGCTTGCCGTTGTTGCCGTAGCTCAGGCATTTCCTCGCCCGCCAGCCATCGATTTTCTTCCACCAGCTTTTCAGCGCCGTGTCCTTGGCGGGGGTTGGCTTCCATGCCTTGATCATGTCTTCGAGGACCAGTCCGGCGTCGCCGACGATGGCGATATCGACAAGCACGTTCTTGTTGATCGACGACGGATCGATATCGACATGGATCTTCTTGGCCTCGGGCGCGAACCCGTCGAGCTTGCCGGTCACCCGGTCGTCGAAGCGGGCGCCGACGTTGAGCATGACGTCGCAATGGTGCATGGCCAGGTTGGCTTCGTATGTGCCGTGCATGCCGAGCATGCCCAGGAAGTGCTTGTCGGAAGCCGGCAAAGCCCCCAACCCCATCAGCGTCAGCGTACATGGAAAGCCGGTGGCGTGGACCAGCCGTTCGAGGCGGGCGGACGCCGCCGGACCGGCATTGATGACCCCGCCGCCGGCGTAGATGATCGGCCGCTTGGCCCCGGCCATCAGCTTCACCGCTCTGTCGATCAGCCCGATATCGCCTTTGACCCTTGGCTGGTAGCTCTTGATGCGGACCTTGTCCGGCCCGACATAGACCCCGCGGGCGTTGACCACGTCCTTGGGCAGATCGACCACCACCGGTCCGGGGCGGCCATGGGTGGCGATGTAAAACGCCTCGTGCAGGACGCGGGCAAGGTCATCGACGTCCTTGACCAGGTTGTTGTGCTTGGTGCAGGATCGGGTGATACCCGTGGTATCGGCCTCTTGGAAGGCGTCGTTGCCGATCAACGCCGTCGGCACCTGGCCGGTGATGCAGACGACCGGGATGCTATCCATCAAGGCGTCGGTGAGACCGGTGACCGTATTGGTGGCGCCGGGGCCCGATGTCACCAGGACCACGCCCGGCTTGCCCGTCGAACGGGCGTAACCTTCCGCCGCGTGCACGGCCGCTTGCTCGTGCCGGGTCAGCACGTGCCGCAGGCGGTTCTGTTTGTAGATTTCATCGTAAAGGGAAAGAGTGACACCGCCGGGATAGCCGAAAACCACCTCCACGCCCTGGTCCTTGAGGGCCCGCAAGAAAATTTCCGCTCCCGTTAATTTTTTCTTTGCCATCGTCCTTCTCAATTCAGGTTACGGATTTCGGCCAACAACGCTTCGCGCCCACCAAACGTGGCATGCTCTTGGCCGGTCTGAAAAACGGGCCAAACTAGACTTTCACTATTGCACGGTCAACAGAAACCGGCGAATAAATGAAAAGATTTTTGGGCGAAGACTTTCCGAATATTGCGCGGACAGGATCCAGGCCCCGGCTCCCTGGGTGCGCAACCAAGTCAGCTGACGCTTAACGTAGTTGCGGGTCGCCCGTTTGGCGGCGCCGACGGCTTCTTCCAGGCTTGCTTCCCCGCGCAAGTGGCGGCTCAGTTCCGGCACGCCGACGGCCTTCAACGCCGGCCGGCCCGGAGCAAGACCCAAGGCGGTCAAGGCCTTGACCTCGTCAACGGCGCCGGCGGCGATCATCAGGTCGAAACGGGCGTCGCAGGCGGCGTAGAGCCGCCGCCGGGGCGGGATGAGAGCGATGGTGGCGAAGCGGGCGCTAGGAGCCGTTGCCGGCGCCGTTTCGTCCTGCCAATCGGCGAGCGGCCGCCCTGTCGCCCGCGCCACTTCGAAGGCGCGGATCAAGCGCTGGCTGTCGCCGGCCGGCAGTTTCTCCGCCGCCTCGGGATCCAGTTTCGCCAGTTCGGCGCGGAACGCCTCGCCGCCCAGACTGGCGTGCAGCGTCCGGGCCTCGGCGCGGATGTCCTCGCCAATATCCGGTACTTCGGCCAAGCCCCCGGTCAACGCCTTGAGATAGAGCCCGGTGCCGCCGACAACGATGGGCAAGCTGCTTCGCGAATGCGCCGCCTCGATTTCGGCGGCCGCCATGCGCAGCCAGCGTCCGGCCGAACACGGTTCCGACGCCGGCAAGACGCCGAACAGCTTATGGGAAACCCGTGCCTCGGCCTCCGCTGACGGCCGCGCCGTCAGAATCCTGAGCTCGCGGTAGACCTGCATGGAATCGGCGTTGATCACCGTGCCGGCGAAGGCGCCGGCGGCATCCAAGGCGAGGGCCGACTTGCCGCTGGCCGTGGGACCGGCGATGACGAGGACGGGAGGAAGGTTTTCGGAAGTCATAACGGCCAACGATTAGAGCGTATCAAGTGGCCCGCGTCAGCCAAATTGCACCCCTACGATCGCTTTTCCCGTCCCCTCGGTAGGAGGGGGGGCGCAGGCGATGCGGGGACATCGTCAAGCCTTCCCGACGCCCCGAGGGGACGGGAAAAGCGACCCTTCGGGCGGTCTTGCGAGGCTTCCGGACGTCGTCGCGCGCCGCTTGTGGTGCACAGACACCACGGCGCAACGCGCTCCTAGCCGGAAACCTCGCAAGACCGTCGTAGGGGTGCAATTTGGCTGACGCGGGCCACTCGTTTGGCCGCCGCCTCAATCCGGCCACAGGACATAACCCTTGCCGCGGACGGTCTGCAGATAGCGGGGCAGTTTCGGATCCTGCTCGATCTTGCGGCGAAGCCGGGTGACTTGTACATCGACGGCGCGGCGGCCGGCGCCGGTATTCAAGCTCAGTTCCTCGCGGCTGAGGATGGAACCGGGCTTTTCGGCCAACTTCCGCAGCAACGCCGCCTCGACCTCGGTCAGGCGGACCGGCACGCCGTCGCGGCGGAGCTCGTCACGGGCGAGGTCGAAGGTGACGCGGCCCAAGCGCACCTCGGGTGGAATCTCGGGGCGCCGGGGCAGCCGGCGCAAAATGCTGTGAATGCGCAGCACAAGCTCCCTCGGCTCGAAGGGCTTGGCGAGATAGTCGTCGGCGCCTTTCTCCAGTCCCTCGATGCGATCCCCGGGTTCGCCCATGGCGGTCAGCATGAGGATCGGCACATTGCTTGTCGTGCGAAAGGATTTGGTGAAATCGAGGCCGGTCTCGCCGGGCATCATCAAGTCCAGCACGATCAGGTCGAAAGCGAGGTTTTCCAGCTTGCCGCGCGCATCCGCGGCATCGGACGCGGTGACGACGAAAAAGCCGTTCTCGCTCAGATACTTGCGCAGAAGCTCGCGCAGGCGGACGTCGTCGTCGACGACCAGGATATGGGGTAAATCGCTGTCCATGACGGTACCGGCCAATAATCAGAAATTCGGTGACAGCATACTTAATTCAAATATCGGAGGTTGGCTAATTTCCATCCCTGTCCGTGGAAGGAGGCGTGAATTACGAATTAAGTATGCTGTCACCGAATTTCCCCACTGAATTTCCCGCGTACCGAACGGTAGTTGGCGTCGAGCCGGGGCGCCATGAGCAGGAGCGCCGCGAGGCGGCGGACCATGGCGGCGACCTGGCGCGCCTCGTCGGCCCCGAGCGGCCGGCCCAAAAGCTCGTATTGCCGGTACGACAACCACTTTTTGATCACTTGGTAGCCGCCGATGGCGTAGGCCCACACCCGCTCGGGAACGCATCGCCAGCAAGCCGAGTCGTTGAGGTAAACGTCGCGGACGCCGCCGCCCAGGAGCGCCATGGCGGCGTCGGGCGAAAGGCCCAAAGCCGCCGCGCCATCGGCGACGGCGGCCCGTTCCCCGCCGCTGTAATCCCGTTCCTCCGTACGGCCGTGACTGGGCATGGTGACGCCGTTCATGCCGGCGTAGCCCCAGCGGGCCTCTAACCTCAGGTTCTTCTCGCCCAGGTTACCGCCGCCGACGCGGCCGACAAGGCCCAGGGATCTCAGTTCGGGGCGGACCGTCCCCGCCGTCACGCCGTCCACCGGGCGCTCGCTGTCCAGCAGCGCCGCCACCCGGCGCCCCAGTTCCGCCGAGGACTCCAGCGCCTCCCTCGACGCCGGCAGCGGCAGGCGCGGCCAGTCCTGGCGCAGGGCGTCGCCGTTTTCTTTCTCGAAAGCCGGCGAATGGAGAACCGCCACCAGGTGATGGAACAGGTCCAAGGGGCCGGCGCCGACCGATGCAAGGTATTGCCTGGCCGGCGCCGTCAGGTTTGGCCGTATCCCACCGCCTCCGCCGGCGTCGAAAAGCGGCGTTCCGGCGGCTCCCTCCCGCAAAAAGACGGGAAAGCAATTCGCCCCCCGCTCCATGAGATGCGAGCATCCCAACCGCGTAATAACCTGAGGGCGCGATGTTTCCCGGCGAAGCTTTTGCGCGGCGATCAGCCAAATATTTTCTTGTGCCACATGTGAAACGTATTCCGCCCTGTTTCTGTCCAAAAGATTTGGAAAATACTCTGCTCTTTTTTCGTCGAGCAATTTCGTTTCCGGTTCCCAATAGAGCCAGCGGACGTCGAAGGGCCGGTAACAATAGCGGACGATATTTCCGTGCAGGAGACCGCGCTTACGGAGAAGGTCACGCACTTTCTCTGCTTTGAAACGGGCCGCGTCCTTCATCGCCACGGGGGCGATGCGCCGCATTTCCTGGTGGGCCACGTCCGGGTCGAAATATTTTTCCAGGCGCCGCTCCAGCCTTTGCCGGTCGATGTCCACCAAAAAACCGTCGCGGCTGGTTTTCACCCCCGGATACGACACCGGCATCAATTCGGGCAGCAGCGGCCAAGCGAAATAGCTCTCGTTGACTCGAGACGGAAAAAACGGCAGTCCGATTTCCAACGGCGGCCGCACCGCCTCGTAAAGGCTTTCCCCGTCCCGGGTCGCCGCCTTCAGTGCATCGAGCTTGCTGCCGCCCCAGAGGTGGCGGAAGCGGACCGCCGCCGCCCGGCCACGCGGGTCCTTGCGGACCATCAGGGCGATGGCGGTGCCGACCTGGATGCCCTGGCGGTTGAATTCGGTCGAAAAGACGCTGGGGTCGGGATCGCCGTCCGGGGTCAGCTTGCCGGTCTTGTACTTGTCGCCGTTGAGGCAGTCGATCCACACCTTGTCGAAGGCGTCGAGATAGCGCTCGCGCATGCCGGTGAACGACAGGCCGTCGAGCCACGAATAGTTGGAGATAAAACAAATCACCCCCTGGCCGGTGAAATCGGCGATGCGGCGCTCGGCCATGCGGAAGAAGCGGACATAGAGGTCGTTGAGGCCCTGGCCCTCGGGCCGGCGCACCCTGTTGACGGTCCGGTAGGCGCCGGTGAGGGCGCGTTCCTCCGCCATCGCGACGCCGGCGTAGCCGTTGTAGGGCGGGTTGCCCAGCACCACCAGGATCGGGGTCTGGCGCTTGACGGCGCGGGCCCGCTTCATCTCTTGCTGGAGTTCCGGGAAGGGCAGGCGCGGGCCCGGTCCCTGGCGGTCCTCCCAGTCGGTCAACGCGTTGGTGAGGTAAATCGCCGGCAACTCCTCTTCCTCGCAGGCCAGCCGAACCCTTTTCCCCAACGGCACGCCGAGGCCCTCCAGATAGAGGCCCACCTGCATGTGCGCCACCACGAAAGGAGCGGGCAATATCTCGAAACCGAAAATCCTGTCAAGAGCCGCCGTCTTGACCTTCTCGCCGACCAGCGCGTCGCCGTGCTTCTTCCCGAGGGTCTTCTCGATGCGCTTGAGCACCGAGATGATGTACGACCCCGTGCCGGCGCAGGGGTCGAGCACGTAGACGTTGTCGCCGGCCAACCCGTCGGCCAGCCCGAGCTCGGAGCGCAGCACGGCGTCCACCCGCTCGACCATGTAGTCCACCACCTCCGGCGGCGTGTACCAGACGCCCAACTGCTTGCGGAGATCGGGATCGAAGGCCTTAAGGAAAGGCTCGTAGAAGTACTGAACCGCGTGCTCTTCGCGGAACACCTTGAAGAAAGCCTCGTCGTCGACCCGGCGGAGCGCCGCCGCCGCCCAGTCGACAACCTCGACGAGTTCGGGGGCGCCAAGGCGCGACGGCGAGTCGATGAACTCGAACAGTACCTGTAGCACGGGCAGGCGCTCGTGCCACGGGGCGCTGAGGGCGTCGAACCCTCGGCGCCGGGACTTCTCCGGCGTTTTCTTGCACCACATCACCCAGGCAGAGAACAGGCCGTAGAACAGGGTCTGCACCAAGGACGAGTGATAGAAATGGTCGCCCTTCGGCCCCTCGAACGTCATGCCAAGCGCCTTCTCCAGGGCCTCGCGGAGGATGAGCAGGCCCTCCAGCCTGGGGTTCTCCTCGACGCGGGCCAGGGCGTCGCGGGCGTACGAGCCCAGGAACCAAGCCACGTCCTTCGGGTTGGTCAGCGTCGCGTTATGCAGCAGCGCCCGCTTGACGAACCCCTCGAAACGGGAGCTCAGCGCTTCCGGTGCCCGGTTTGGCGAGGCCGCCAGCGCCCAGAAGGCGTCCGGAAAGTCGGCCAGTTCGAAATGTTCCAGGTTGATTCTGCGGCCGGACTGGTCTCGGCCGACAAGGACAAACGCCCGGTAGTTGGTGACCAGGACGAGGCGGTAACGTTCCCAGTACCGGGTCACCCGGTCGGAAGCGGCGGCGGCATGGACATCGTCCCCGACCGGCTTGGCCTCGACGACGCCGCGCTCGGGAAGCTGTTCGGGGATGGGCTCGCGGAGGTTGGCCTTGCGGAACTGGCTGGCGGTATAGAGGCTGAAGTCGGGGTGTCCGGCGCCGGCATCCTTGGGCTGGGAGACGCAAAAGACCTTTGGTTTGAGTTTCCGTCCGACATCCCCCAGCAGCCGCGAAAGCGCCGGATAGAACGACACCTCTTCCGCCGTCGCGCCGGAAGAACGAATGTCCCCGATGTCACGAAGGTAGCGCTTGAGAAGCGTCGGCAATGTCCCCCCTATTCACCCAGCCCCGGGAATACGCGCGGTATTTTTCGTGCCATATTGGAATTACCCATGCTGAAATTGTCAAACCAAGCCGCGAAGACCGTCCCGGCCGGAGCAAAACCACCGCCTTACCCGCGCTCCGGGCGCGCCGCCAGGCGGCCGCGGTCGTCTTCGTTGATGATGCCGCGAAGGACGGTGCGAAACCCCTCGACCGCCTCGGCGCCGGCCTGGCGGTAGGCCCGGGCGATGCGCTTCGCCTGCCTGTCGGTCAACAACCGTTCCAGTTCCTCACCCTTCGCCGTCAGGGACAGCAACCGCCGCCGCCGGTCGACCCGGTCCGTCCGCTGGACGATGAAATCCTCGCGCAGCAACTGGCCCAGCACCCTCGACAGGCTTTGCTTGGTGATCTTGAGAATGGCGAGAAGGCGGCTGACGGTGATGCCGGGATTGCGGCCGACGAAATAGATGACCCGGTGGTGCGCCCGCCCGAAGCCGTATTTGGCCAGCATGGCGTCGGGTTCGGCTATGAAATCGCGATAGGCGTAAAACAAAAGCTCCATCGCCTGGCGCAGTTCTTCGTCGCGGAGAAACAGGGGATTGGCGCGGGTTTTGGATGGAGTCATGGGCGTTAAAAACCGCTGGCGAAGGAAATTAAGTCAGTCTTATTGACATAATTGACAAATATGCCCAACAATGATAGGAAAAGCAAGATCATTTTGTACTCGCCGGCTTTTGAGAAAGAAAATTACATGGCCGCTCCCCCATTCGACGACCGCGACGGCTTGATCTGGTTCGATGGCGAGATGGTCGACTGGCGCGACGCCCGCCTTCATGTCCTCAGTCATGCCTTGCATTACGCTTCCGCCGTATTCGAGGGCGAACGGGTTTACGGCGGCAATATTTTCAAACTCACCGAACATAGCGAGCGGCTTGCCGCCTCGGCGGCGATGCTCGGCTTCGATATCCCTTACGGCGCGCAAGCCATCGACGACGCCTGCCGCGAGGTTTTGGCCGCCAACGGCATCGTCGACGGTTACGTGCGCCCCATCGCTTGGCGCGGCACGGAAATGATGGGGGTGTCGGCGCAAGCCACGACCATTCACCTGGCCATCGCCACTTGGCCCTGGCCGTCATATTTCTCGCCGGAGGCGCGAATGAAAGGCATCCGCCTGAAAACCGCCAGCTGGCGCCGCCCGTCCCCCGATACGGCGCCGGTCAAGGCCAAGGCGGCGGGGCTTTACATGATTTGTACGCTGTCCAAGCATGCCGCCGAGGCGCAAGGGTTCGACGACGCCTTGATGCTGGATTGGCGCGGCCGGGTCGCCGAATCGACGGGCGCCAATATTTTCCTGGTCATGGACGACGGCAAGCTGCATACGCCGACGCCCGACTGCTTCCTCGACGGCATCACCCGGCGGACGGTGATCGAGTTGGCGAAAGGGCGCGGCCTCGACATGGTGGAACGCGTCATCATGCCGGACGAACTCAGGCGGGCGAAAGAGGTCTTCCTCACCGGAACGGCCGCCGAAGTCACGGCGGTCGGCGAGATCGACGGGCAGCGTTACAGCCCCGGCGAGATCACCCGGACCCTCATGGAGGACTACGAAAGGAAGGTCGGCAAATCACCGGCCGACGCCGCCTCGGCGGCTTGAGAAAATCGGCTCCTCGACGCTGCAAGTGGAGTTCACCTGAGTTTGCGGAGCCCGCGATTCCGCCACTTTCCGCCATTCATCCCGTGCCAGTCATTTTGCCCCGATCCCAGGGGAACTCAAGGCCGAAGCCGCGCTTGGCGCGGTGCCGCGAAGCGGCAGCCTTGACTTCCCCTGGGATCGGGGCCACCCCTCCGGCAAGAAATGAATGGCCGATCATAACGCCGTCCGCCGAGGACAAACCGGTGGAATTCCACATACAACGTCGAGGGGCCGAGAAAATCAGATCAGTTCGCCCCGTCCGCCCGGTTCGGCGAGCGCGGTTTCAATCAGTTCGCCGGTAATGAACCGATAGGCCTCGTCCACCGAGTCGGTCAGTTTAAACAGCTTCAAATCCTCGCCGTCGAGCACCCCGCGCCTGACCAACGCCTGGAAGTCGATCACCTCGCTCCAGAACTCCCGTCCGAACACCACGATGGGCATCTTTTTTTCCACCTTGCGAGTCTGCACCAGGGTCATGACCTCGAAAAATTCGTCGAACGTCCCGAAACCGCCTGGAAAGATCGCCAGCGCCTTGGCCAGATAAATGAACCAGAACTTGCGCATGAAAAAGTAGTGAAACTCGAAAGCCAGCTCGCGGGTGAGGAAATGGTTTTCGTTCTGCTCGAAAGGCAGCGAGATGTTGAGGCCGATGTTCAGGCCCTTGGCTTCGGAAGCGCCCCGATTGGCGGCTTCCATGATTCCGGGGCCGCCGCCCGTGCAGACGACGAATCGCCGGCTGCCGCCTTCCAGGCCCTTCGACCATTGGGTCAGCCGATTGGCCAGTTCCCGCGCGGCTTCGTAATAACGCGACATGGCGAGGCGGTTTTCGGCCGCTTTCACGTCGCCGCCCTCCTTCCTGGCGGCGTCAAGCTGGGCAGCGGCGTCATCATGCGAGCAAAACCGCGCCGAGCCGAAAAAAACGATGGTGTCGCTGACCCCGAACTGTTCGAAACGGGCCTCCGGTTCCAGGTGTTCGGAGAGAATCCTTAGGGGCCGGCCGGCTCGGCTGTGGAGAAATTTCTCGCTTTCGAAAGCCTTCTTGGGCTCCGTCTTGTCGTTGCTCATGATCCGTCCGCCTGTCGGCAAAAAAGTTTGGTTAGGTAGTTAAAATAAGCAGGCCGGCGCGAAAAAACCACAGTGCCTATCGTGGGAAGATTCTTAGGCCAAACCCAACCACAGACTACGCAAAGATATATGCATTTGGACGAATTAAGGTGACCGAATTACGGTGACACAATTACGGTGACAGTTTCAATTACGCAATTACGGATTTCGATTTCGGTGACAGTTTATTTCGGTGACAGTTTACTTTACTCTTACCCCTAACCGTTTCAGATTCCCCCCATGGCCCGCATTGCTCGCATTGTCATCCCTGGCCTTCCTCATCACGTTACCCAGCGGGGCAACCGGCGTGAGACCATTTTCTTTGAGGACGAGGATTATTTCCATTACATGGATCTTTTGTCCGTGGCCGCGCAAAAGTCTGGAACCGAAGTCTGGGCTTATTGCCTGATGCCCAATCATGTGCACCTGATCTTGGCTCCCAGCCATGGGGACGGCTTGCGCGCGACCTTGGGCGATGCGCATAGGCGCTATACCCGCTTTATCAATGCGCGCAACAAATGGACCGGACATTTGTGGCAAGGGCGATTTGGCTCCGTCGCCATGGATGAAGAGCATCTAGCGCACTGCGTTCGCTATGTCTCCCTCAACCCCGTACGGGCGAAATTGGTGAAGCGGGCGAGGGACTGGCGGTGGTCCAGTGTGCGAGCACATTTGAATTACGGTGACAGTTTACTTTATTCTTACCCCTAACCGTTTTAGACTCCCCCATGTCCCGCATCGCTCGCATTGTCATCCCTGGCCTTCTTCCCCGTCTTTTCCCCAGCCCGCCGCCGCCTCGTCGTCCGTGGTCCGGGCCTCGACCCAACGGCTTCCTTCCGGCGTCCGCTCCTGTTTCCAGAACGGCGCCTTGATTTTCAGCCAGTCGATGAGAAACCGGCAGGCCTCGAAGGCGGCCTGGCGGTGAGCCGAGGCGGCGGCGACCAGGACGATGCGCTCGCCCGGCCGCAATTCACCGTGACGATGAATGATCAAGGTTTCCTCCAGGGGCCAGCGGGAGCGCGCTTCCGCCTCGATTTCGGCCAAGGCTTTTTCGGTCATCCTCGGATAGTGTTCGAGGGTCATTTCGGCGACCGGCCTGTCGCCGCCGCCGAAGTCGCGGACCAGGCCGACGAAGGAACAGACCCCGCCGATGGCGTGGTTGCCTTGCGACAAGCGAGCCAACTCGGCGCCGACATCGAAATCCTGGCGCTGAACCCTGATCAAGTATCAGCCCCCGGTCACCGGCGGAAAGAAAGCCACCTCGTCGCCAGGCGCAACGGCATGGTCAAGCGCGACATGCTCCTGATTGACGGCGACGCGAACGACTGACAAGTCCGCGAATGCCTCGGCGAAGCCGCCGCCGCGGCCGCTGATCCAATCGATCAGGGCGCCAACGTCCGTCACCTGGGCGGGCGGCTGGACTTCCTCCTCGCCAACCCCGGTTTTCTCGCGCAACCAAGCGAAATAAAGCACTTTCATGAGCTAACCTCGCTGAAGGGAAGAAAATCCACCATCTCGCCTTTGTTCACCGATCCTTGCTCCTCGCCCAGTTCGACAAGCCCGTCCGCTTCGACCATGGAGCTCAAGATACCGGAACCGCCGCCGGGATATTTGACGGCGGCGAGCTCGCCCCGGCCGTCCCTGACCAGGCGGGCGCGCAGCCACTCACGCCGCCCGATCTTTTTGTTATGAGCGAAATCGGCGCGGAGGCGGTAGAGCGGCGGCTCGATGTCCGTCCGCCCCGAAAGCAGGAGCACCACCGGCCGGGCAATGCGCATGAAAGTGACCATCGCCGCCACCGGGTTGCCGGGCAGACCGACGAAGGTCGTTTCCCCGACCCGGCCCAAAGCGATGGGACGGCCCGGTTTGATGGCCAGGCGCCAGAAATGGAGTTGGCCCAAGGCCTCGACGGCGGCCTTGACGTGGTCTTCCTCGCCGACGCTGACACCGCCCGAGGTGACCAGAAGATCGTGCGCCGCCGCCGCCGGCGCCAGGGCCTTGCCGATGGCGGCCTCGTCATCGGGCAGGATGCCGATGTCGGAGACCGCGCAGCCCAACCCCTCCAGCAGCCCCATGACGGTATAGCGGTTGGCGTCGAAAATGCCGCCCTCGGCTGCCCCGCCCCCGGTTGTCCCGTCTGTGGGATCGAATACCTCGTCGCCGGTCGAGAACACCGCCACCCCGAGCCGCTGGTAAACGGTCAGTTCCGAACATCCCACCGACGCCGCCAGGCCGACCTCTTGCGGCCGCAGGAGCTTGCCGCGTTTGATGATCGTCGAGCCTTTTTTCACGTCCTCGCCCTTGAACCGCCGGTTGGCGCCGCGTTTGATCCCCGGCGGCAGGATCACGTGATCGCCGTCGATGCGGCAGTCTTCCTGCATGAACACCGTGTCGGCGCCTTCTGGCATGGGCGCGCCGGTAAAAATGCGCACGGCCTCCCGGCGCCGCGCCGGAGCGCCCATGGGATGTCCGGCGGCGGACCGGCCGGTTACCCTAAGCCGTGTCTCGCCGCCGCCATCGAGGTCGTCGAAAAAGACAGCGAAACCGTCAACGGCCGAATTGTCGTGCGGCGGCACGTCGCGGCCGGCAACCACGTCGGCGGCGAGGACACGCCCCTGGGCTTCCCTAATCGCCACCGTCTCGATGCCGGTCACCGGGGAAAGCCTGTCGGCGAGCAGGGCAATGCCCTCGGCAAGGGGCATCAGTCCGTCGCCAGCAGTGAAACAGTCGTCCTTAAGCTGAACCATGCCCGACACTTTAGAGCATTTCCCGCTGGCACGAAATCGGTTCGAAGGATTTGCACGAAAGAGGCTTGTCCCGGCAAGCCCGGGGCCTATAACAGAAACATCCGGCAAAACCGATCCGCGGGCAGCACCGATGAGCAGGAAAGACCGGCGGCGGCAAAAACCCGCCCGACGACCAGCGGGCAAGGGAAAAGGCGTCGATCCCCGAGCCGCCTTGGCGGCGGCGCTCGAATATCACCGGGCGGGGCGGCTCGACAAGGCCGAGCGGCTTTACGAGCGGGTTCTGGGCCAGCAACCGGACAATGCCGACGCCCTGCACCTATTAGGGCTCGCCGCCCACCAGGCCGGCCGGCACGGGCGCGCCATCGAGCTGATCGACAAGGCGACCCGGATCAGCCCCGAAAACGGCCATTTTTTCAATAATCTCGGCGAAGCCTATCGAGGCGCCGGCCGCCATGGCGAAGCCGTCCAATGCTACCGGCAAGCGCTCCAGATCGATGCCGGCGACGCGATAGCGCTGAACAACCTCGGCAACGCCCTGGCGGAGCAAGGAAAGATGGAAGAGGCCGCCGCCAGTTACCGGCGCGCCCTCGACATCGACCCCGGTTACGCCGAAGCCCACGGCAATCTGGGCGACGCGCTGGCCGAGCAGGGAAAAATGGACGAGGCGGCGGCTTGCTATCGCCGCGCCCTCGGGATCAATCCCCATCTAGCGCAAGTGCACGACGGCCTGGCGACGGCTCTCATCGCCCTGGGACGGACGCAGGAAGCCGTCGCCAGCTACCGCCGCGCCGTTGACATCGACCCCGGTTACGTGCCGGCCCTCAACAACCTGGGCAATCTCCTGACCGACCTGGGCAAGTGGGACGAGGCGGAGGATTGCTACAGGCGGACCCTCGAAATCGCCCCCGATCTGGCGCAAGTGCACCTCCACCTCGGCAACCTGCTTACGGACCGTAAAAAGCCGCAAGAAGCCCTCGCCAGCTATCGCCGCGCCCTGAAGATCAAGGCCGATTTCAGCGAGGCGGCGGCGCAACTGCTTCACCAATCGCAGATGGCTTTCTTGTGGCGTGACCTGGAGGAACTCTCGCCACGACTGGACCAACTGACGGCGGCCGAGATCGCCGGCAACGAGGTTGTCGGCGAATCGCCCCTCATCAACGTCTCCCGCTGCATCGATCCGGAACGAAACCTGGCCGTCGCCCGATCATGGAGCCGGGATATCGGCCCGCGCGCGTCAAAACCGGTGGCGGATTCATCCATGCGGGACAGGCGCGGGAAAAAAGCCAGAATCACCATCGGCTACCTGTCCCGTGACTTCTATAACCATGCCACCGCCCACTTGATGCTCAGCCTGTTCGCCCTGCACGACCGGGAGAAATTCCGCGTTTGCGCTTACTCCTACGGGCCCAGTGACGGCAGTTCTTACCGGCAACGGATCGAGCGGGACTGCGACAGGTTCGTCGATATCCGCGACTTGAACGATGTCGAGGCGGCGAAACGAATCGGCGACGACAAGGTCGACATCCTGGTCGACCTGAAAGGATACACGCAAGGAAACCGGCTCGGCATATGCGCCCCGCGGCCGGCGCCCGTGCAGGCGACCTACTTGGGATTTCCGGGGACGACGGGGGCCGGCTTCATCGATTACATCATCACCGACCGCGTCGTCACGCCCGAGGAACATTTGCCCTTTTACAGCGAGCAACCGGCCTACCTGCCCCATACCTATCAGGTCAACGATCACCGGCAGGAGATTTCCAAACGGGGCTTCACGCGGGCCGATTTCGGCCTGCCGGATGACGCCGCCGTTTTCTGTTCCTTCAATCAGGCCTACAAGATCGAGCCGGTGATGTTCGCCGTTTGGGCGGACGTTTTGAATGCCACCCCCGGCAGTGTCCTGTGGTTGCTCGCCAGCACCGCCTTCGCGGAAGGGAATTTGAGAGGCGAAGCGAAAGCGCGCGGCGTCGCCCCGGAGCGTCTGATCTTCGCCGGCAAGCTGCCGAAGGACGAGCACCTGGAACGGACCCGTTTGGCCGACCTGGTGTTGGACACCCGCATTTACAACGGCCACACCACCACCAGCGATGCCTTATGGGCCGGCGTCCCGGTCATCACCCTCAAGGGCGCTCATTTCGCCTCGCGGGTGTCGGCGAGCCTTCTTTACGCGCTCGGCCTGCCGGAACTGATCACGCCAAGCCTCGAGGATTACCGGGCCTTGGCCTTGCGCCTGGCGCGAAATCCCGGAGATATTCACGCTTTAAAAGAAAAGATCGCCAAAAACCGCCGCGCGCAACCCCTGTTCGACACCCCACGGTTCACTAAAAACATCGAGCGCGCCTACCAGGGGATGTGGGAGGTCTACCTCGCCGATGAAAGGCCAAGGCCAATCCAGGTAAGCGAGGACTAAGTTTTTAGGCGGGCAACGGTGAAGGCCCTCAGCGGACATCAGCGGGTACGCATTTTGACACGGAAATAGCCTTAATCCGGAAGTTTTAGCACCTCGTCTAGAGTCTCAATCGCCCTCGCTGGCTGCATGAAAATATAGCTACCCCAGGGGGGGGCCGTTTTGATACCATTTCCATGGATTTGGGGGTTATCTGGGGAAGTCGGCTACTATTCCGTAGTTGGCAACGTCATCCAACCAGAAAAGTATCATTATGGAGAAAATCCGACGCGCTCGTGTTAAGCACAAGTCTTGTCCCCTTTGTAAGTCTAAACAAATAGCTGATTTTCTGAAGGCTGATTGCACCAGCCATGTACTTTACAATCCAGTACTTCCCAAAACGATGGCATGGAAGCGGTGCACAAAATGTGAGCATGTTTTCACCGATGGGTATTTCACGTTGAAATCACTAGATGTCATCTTCTCCAAGACCCCTGATAGCCAGACAGTTGGTTGCGACATAGAGAGCGAACGCGACATTTCGGCGGAGATTGTCCAACGTATCGACACGTTACGGGATGGAGCGCAAGGACGTTGGCTGGATGTGGGGTTTGGTAACGGGTCGCTTCTCTTCACTGCCGATGAGTGGGGCTATGAGGTGATTGGGGTAGACCTACGTCAAACCAGTGTTGATGCTATTAACGCACTTGGCATTGAGGCTTACTGTGTAGAACTCACCAAATTCTCTCCGCCAGAACCCTTAGATGTTGTCTCGATGG
>Ga0187833_10002859_pt1 | contig 18116 bp, 14 predicted proteins | sample ETNtaG_37_FD_167968 | JGI IMG/M metagenome (GOLD analysis project Ga0187833, IMG submission 167968) | Marine microbial and viral communities from oxygen minimum zone, Eastern Pacific Ocean - ETNP2014_SV_400_PacBio MetaG (Illumina Assembly) | ecosystem: Environmental > Aquatic > Marine > Hypoxic...
AGAATCGGTTATTATCCGGGCTGTGCAATCACGATGGGTTCAAGTTCAGAGGAATATGGCACCTCTGTATTAAGGGTGTCCGAAGCAATAGGACCTGAACTGGAAGAAATCCATGATTGGAACTGCTGTGGCGCATCTTCGGCTCACGCAACAAACCATAAACTCTCAACCGCCTTGTCTGTCAGAAACATCAGCCTTGCAGAAAAATATGGTTTTAAAGAAATACTTGCACCCTGCCCCATGTGTTCTCAAAGGTTGATTATTTCTCAAAAAGATGTTGCGGACGATGAAAAACTGAAAAAGGATGTCGAGGACGCGATAGAAATGCCCTGTAATGGCGATGTGAAGATCTTAAATTATCTTGAGCTAATCAAGAATTATTGCATGGATGAAATAGCCGAGAAGAAAAAGAAGACTCCCAAGGATCTGAAGATCGCCAGCTATTACGGATGTCTTCTGGTAAGACCTCCAAAGGTACTTAATTTTGATGATCCTGAAAATCCCAAGTCTATGGATGAGATTGTAGAGGCAATAGGAGCCATACCGGTAGACTGGGAATTTAAAACGAATTGCTGCGGTGGCGGGTTTACACTCAGCCGAACAGACGTAGTCTTAAAGCTGACTAATGACATTTTAGAGTGCGCTGTAGACGCGGGCGCAGATGCAATAGCTGTAGCTTGCCCGATGTGCCATGCAAACCTGGATATGAGGCAAAAGAAAATAGCAAAAGAATATAATCGCAAATTCAATATACCTATCGTGTATATATCAGAACTCATTGGACTTGCTCTGGATTTAGGGCCAATAAGTCTTGGTATGAATAAACACTTTATAGATACGGAATCAGTCGTTAATGCATTTGCATAAATTAATGAAATCTTGCAGGGACGTATGTGTTATTGATAATTTTTTACTGAGGAGTTTGTAAGTGAGTAAGAAAATTGGTGTATTTGTCTGTCATTGTGGTACGAATATCTCTGCTACAGTTGACGTTGAGAAAGTAGCGGAAGAGGCCAGAAAGAAAAACCCGGGTGTTTCATATACAACTACTTATAAGTATATGTGTTCAGACCCCGGCCAGAAACTCTTGAGAGACAAAATCAAGGAAGAGGGGTTGGACGGTGTAGTCGTCGCCGCATGTTCCCCAAAGATGCACGAACATACATTCCGTAATGCCGCTATAAAGACGGGCCTGAACCCATATCATGTAGAAATCTCAAATCTAAGGGAACAGTGTTCGTGGGTCCATCCGGATAAACCCACAGGAACTGAAAAGTCTATCGATCTCGTAAGAATGATGACCGAAAAGACTAGAAAAGATAAATCCCTGAATCCAATTAAAGTACCGGTAACAAAACGCGCTCTCGTCATCGGTGGTGGTATTGCCGGAATACAGGCGGCCTTAGATATTGCTGACGGTGGACATGAAGTTATAATGGTGGAAAGAGAGGCATCCATTGGCGGCCATATGGCTCAACTGTCTGAAACATTCCCCACCCTCGACTGTTCGCAGTGTATCATGACACCGAAGATGGTAGAGCTCGCACAACATGACAACATAAAGTTGTACACATGGTCTGAGATAGAAGCGGTCGATGGCTATATTGGTAACTTTGATATCAAGATACGTAAAAAAGCAAGATCGGTTGACCTGGACCTTTGTACGGGATGCAGTTCATGCTGGCAGGTATGCCCGTGCAAAAAAATAAAGAGTGAATTTGATATGGGTCTTGGAAACAGGACTGCCATCTATATTCCATTTCCACAGGCAATCCCTAGCAAGCCTGTAATAGACAGGGAAAACTGCATATTATTCAAAGATGCACGCAAAAAGAACATTCCGCCAAACGATTCCAAGGTATGCCGAAAGTGTATAGACGCATGTCCGATAGCACCGGTTAAGGCAATTGACTACTCTCAGGAAGATGAAATTGTTACTGAGAAAGTCGGCGCAATAATTGTTGCCACGGGTTTTAAAGAGCTTGATGATACGAGTATGTATGGCGAATATGGCGGCGGTAAATACAAAGATGTAATAACCGGTTTGCAATTTGAACGCCTCGCAAGTGCATCCGGCCCTACGGAAGGCATGATTAAAAGACCTTCTGACGGCAAAGAGCCGGAAATAGTTGTATTTATTCAATGTGTTGGTTCAAGAGACCCTGCAAAAGGGTGTTCATATTGTTCAAAGACATGTTGTATGTATACGGCCAAGCATACGATGCTATATAAACACAAAGTACATGACGGACACGCATTCGTCTTCTATATAGATATCAGATGCGCAGGGAAGGACTATGAAGAGTTCTCACAAAGGGCGATAGAAGAAGAAGGAGCCACCTATCTCAGAGGCCGTGTCTCAAGGATTTATAAGAAAGGTGATAAACTTGTTGTACTCGGAGCAGATACATTAACCGGTTCTGTAGTCGAGATTGAGGCAGACATGGTCGTACTCGCGTCTGCAATGAAGGCACAGGATGATGCTGAGAAATTCGCACAGAAACTGAGCATACAGTATAACAAAGATAAATTTTTCTCAGAGATGCACCCGAAGCTGAAACCGGTAGAGAGCAGCAGTGCCGCAATCCTTCTTGCAGGAACATGTCAGGGACCTAAAGACATACCTGAAACCGTCGCGCAGGCAGGTGCCGCGGCAAGTAAGGTACTTGCACTGCTTTCGTCTGATGAGCTGGAACGTGAACCTGTTGTAGCTAAAGTAGACAGACTTCCTCCACCAGTATTTTCAACCTGTATCGGATGCTTCTACTGTCAAAGGGTATGTCCGTATGGCGCCATTGAGGAGGAAGATATCAAGGCCAGAGACGGCAGTGTAATAAAGACCGTTGCCAGGGTAAATGAGGGTCTCTGTCAGGGATGCGGTTTGTGCGCGGCAACATGCAGGTCCAAGAGCGTGGAGTTGGCCGGCTTTAACGACGAACAAGTCTACGCGGAGATTAATTCCGTAGAATTTAACTAAAAGTAAGTTGATAGAATAATGTCAGAAACTAAATTTGAACCCAGAATAGTCGCCTTTCTCTGTAACTGGTGTACCTATGCCGGAGCAGACCTTGCGGGAACAGGGAGAAAAGAGTACCAGGCAAATGTACGCATCATTAAACTCCCATGCACCGGAGGAATAGACCCTCTATTTTTGATAAAGGCATTTGAACGTGGAGCCGATGGGATTCTGGTTTCAGGATGTCATCCCGGAGACTGCCACTACAACTCGGGCAATTACCACGCTAGACGCAGGTGGAATGTCTTCCGGCCACTCCTTGAGTTCTGTGGTATTAATCCTGAAAGAATTCAGTTCTCATGGATATCTGCCGCAGAAGGCGGAAAATGGGTAGAAACAATAAACAGCGTAGTTGATGCCGTCAGAGCACTGGGACCATTTGAAGGATATCAGAAGCTTAATACAATGGGCCCTGAAATTTCCGGTGAATCAACTGCCGCATCCAGTGAAACAGGTTGATTTAATTAGTAATGGTATGACAGGTTTACAAACCTGCATTTTATATATGGAGATTAACTGAATGATTGAGGAGCTAAGAAAAAAGGCAGAAGAACTCCTAAGGAGTGACACGGTAAAAGTTGTCTTTGGGTACGGAGAGGGAAGCACACCGGAAAGGACAAGGCCGGTATTTATTACTAAACCCGAAGACGTAAACAAATTAACGTGGAATAAGTACTGCGTCTATAACCTCACAACCTACCTCAAGAGACAGGAAACCAGGAAACTCGGAAAACCGGCAATAATAGTTAAGGGATGTGACGCAAAGACTATTATTGTTCTCTTAAAAGAGTGCCAGATAAAACGTGAAGACGTGTATGTTCTGGGCGTTACATGTGATGGCGTAGGAGAACCGCTGGCAACTAAATGTAAGGCATGTGATGTCAATACGCCAAGGATATACGATGATCTGGTTGGTGAGAAGATAGAAAACAAGGAGATCCCGTTTGATGAGAGATACGCGGAACTGGATGAATATGAAAAGTTGTCTGAAAAGGAAAAATGGGATTTCTGGCAGAAACAGTTTGCAAAATGCATCAAGTGCTACGCCTGCAGCAGTATCTGTCCTCTCTGTTTTTGTGATAGATGTATTGTTGACAAAAACCAGCCCCAATGGATAGACCCAAGCGCACATCCACGCGGTAATCTCTCATGGAACGTCACAAGGGCTTATCATTTAGCCGGCAGATGTATAAACTGTGAAGAGTGTCAAAGGGTATGTCCTGTAGACATTCCTCTCAATCTTCTGAATAAGAAACTGGCCAAGGAGACGGAAAAGAATTTTAAATACCGATCCGGTTACAATATAGATGACGAACTCGCAATGTCTACCTATAAAGAAGAGGACAACCAGGACTTCTTCAAATAAAACAATTACCCTGAAATTCAATCATTTGTTTTCAATATAAATTGTGGAAAAACTCTTAAATAAGAATAGTTTTGATTCTTTAATAACAGGTTTTAAAAAACAAGGCTACAAGACGATTGCTCCTAAAAAGGATTATAAACTTGTCACGCTGGAAGAAATCCAGGATGCAAATGAAATTTCCATCGACCATGTTATTACCAATAACTCTATAAAAGAGTTTTTCTTCCCAAAAACGGAAAAGATCCTCTCTTATACAATTGACAAAAATAAGGTTGAGATGGAAGAGCCTGAAGGTTTTGCAATCAAGTCTGTTATCTTTGGATCAAGACCCTGTGACGCTTTCAGTCTGCCTGTTATGGATAAGGTTTTCAACTGGGACTGTAGTGACAAATTCTGGGTTGAGAGAAGGGAAGCCATTACTATAGTAACGGTTGCGTGTGATAAAAGCGATAGTTACTGTTTCTGCACATCTGTAGGTCTGGCCCCGGATGCAAAGCAAGGCAGTGATGTACTGCTTACCAAAATCTCCAATGATGAATATTTAGTTGAAACCGTAACCGAAAAGGGTGAGAACCTTGTAAAGGAACTGGAATCTGTTTTTTCAGACCCGCCTTCAGGCACACCGGACCGACAGGTTGCAACAGTCGAAAAGAAATTTGAGATCGATAAAGTAAAACCATGGCTTGATGATAATTTTCAACACAATGTATGGGATGAATTTTCTTATAAATGTATAGGCTGTGGAGCATGCACATTTGTATGCCCTACATGTCACTGCTTCGATATTGTTGATGAATGTACGATGACCAAAGGTGACCGGGTCAAAAACTGGGATGGATGCCAGTTTACAATGTTTACCATGCATACATCCGGACACAATCCAAGATCCACACAAGGTATGCGATGGAGACAGAGGATCATGCATAAATTTAAATATTATGTAGAAAAGTTTGACAGCACTCTCTGTGTTGGTTGCGGAAGATGTTCACGGGTTTGCCCTGCAGACATGAATATATCTGAAATGCTTGAAATAATTGCCACAGAAGAAAACCAACCAGTAAGTAAGGAATAAAGATGGATAATATATACAGACCATATCTTATGACTATCAGCGATATGACAGATGAAGCGCCTGGCGTAAGGACATTCCGGCTCAACTTCTCAAACGAAGAAGAAGGCAATAAATTTCAATTCCAGACAGGGCAGTTCGGACTGTATTCGGTGTTTGGTGCCGGTGAAAGTACCTTCTGCATCGCTTCATCACCTACAAAGAAGGACTACATCGAATGTACCTTCAGGCAGGCTGGCAGGGTAACCAATGCACTGAGAGAGCTGAATATTGGCGATACTTTAGGGTTCAGGGGGCCATACGGAAATATGTTTCCCATAGAAAAATGGGAAGGCAAAAATCTTGTGTTTGTTGCAGGCGGTATTGCATTACCTCCATTAAGATCAGTAATCTGGAATTGCCTCGACCTTCGTGATAAATATAAAAATGTTACTATTATATACGGAGCCAAAACCGTTGCAGACCTGGTATACAAGGACGAACTCAAGGAATGGAATGCAAGAGATGACGTTAACCTGGTAACTACAGTTGACCCTGGAGGAGAAACACCGGATTGGGCAGGCAAGGTGGGCTTTGTACCGACCGTTGTAGAAGAAACAGCGCCCGATAGCAATGATACAATCGCTATAGTATGCGGACCTCCCATAATGATTAAGTTCACACTGCCTGTACTTGAGAAACTCGGCTTCAAGCAGGATAAAGTATACACTACTCTTGAGAACAGGATGAAATGCGGATTGGGGAAATGCGGTAGATGTAATATTGGCTGTACTTATGTTTGTAAAGAAGGCCCTGTCTTTACGGCTGAAGAAATAAGCAAGATGCCCGATGAATTCTGAAGAAGTAACAATCATATCAATAGCAGGAAAGCAGAACGCAGGCAAGACAACACTCATCAGAACACTCATTCCAAAGTTAAAAGAACGTGGACACAGAGTAGGAACCCTCAAATACAACATCAAAGAGTTTAAGATAGATCACGAAGGCAAGGATACATACAAGTATTATCACTCAGGAGCAGATTCAATCGCCCTTACATCACAAGACGAGATCGCCGTCATTAAGAGGGTGACAGACCCACCCGGGATAAGTGAAATTATCACAAAATATCTTAATGATGTGAATATTGTGCTTGTAGAAGGGTACAGAGGAGAGGATTATCCCCGAATCAAGTTTGTAGATTCAAAAGAAACAAAAACAGACAGGAACGATCCGGACAACGAGCTAATACTTATAAAGGAAAACCTGGAAACGAAACGCTTCTCAACAGAAGACACAAATAAGGCCCTGGATTTTATAGAAAATATTATCCATCTTAAAAGGAAGAAATAGATGATAATATGACACAGCCTTATTGTTCTCCGGAAAAAATCTTTAAACCTTTACATAATGCTCTGATCTTGCACAGGCACCGCAATCCGGACAGCCATCAGTAAAACAATCAGGAGTAAATACCTGCTCAAAAGATTTCTTTCTCTCGCTTTGCAGGAATTCCTTTATAGTACCACTACTGACATGATCCCATGGAAGAACTTCATCTTCACCTCTTTCTCTGTACAAGTAAGGCTTTTCATTAAGTCCTGTTTTTTCAAATGCACTTACCCATTTATCATAATCAAAGAAGTCGTCCCATGCGTCGAACCTGCAGCCATCCTGCCAGGCCTGAAGGATCACTTTTCCCAGCCTTCTGTCACCACGTGCAAATACTCCTTCCAGTACACTCCTCTCCGGCTTGTTAAATTTGATGCGAATTCTCCTATGCCTGATCTTGCTCATTATCATGCGCCTTATATCCTTTATTCTTTCCAATGAAACCATTGGCTCCCATTGAAAAGGGGTATGTGCCTTGGGCACGAAAGGAGATACTGTTATATTCACATTTCCAACCGAACCCTTAACCTCTTTCCTGAGACCTGAAACCCTGTAAGCCAGGTTCGCTATCTCTTCAACGTCCTCGTCTGTCTCTGTGGGAAGCCCAACCATAAAGTACAATTTGACCAGGTTCCATCCCTCTTTATAAGCCTCTCTGACTCCTGCAAAGAGATCCTCGTTTGATATGTTCTTGTTGATTACCTTTCTGAGCCTTGTCGATGCAGCCTCAGGAGCAAATGTCAAACCGGATTTTCGTACGGTATTTAGATAAGAAGGCAACTCAGTTAACTCATCAGAAACCCTCAGGGAAGGAAATGATATGTTTACATTTTTCGGGCTAAAGACCTCACCCATGCGTGTCATCAGGTCCTTGAGATGCGGATAGTCACTTATTGACAATGCCCCAAGTGATATTTCGTCATGCCCTGTATTACGATAACAATCTCCGGACATATTCAGGATGTTATCTACAGAACGTATCCTGTTTGGCCGTTTTGTCATCCCTGCCTGACAAAATCTGCACCCTTGTGTGCAACCCCGCATAACTTCAATGGATATGCGTTCAAAGATTGTTTTCACATATGGCACAATAGGGCTTTCAGGAAAATACGCCTTCCCAAGATTGCTGATTGATGCCCCACGCACGACAGGCGGAACACCGGGCAGTTTTGGTTCTATCTTGTTTATAACGCCATTAGAATCGTAAGATACTTCATAAAGAGAAGGAGCATAAAGATTCTTCATCTCTTTAACAAGTGAAAGAATCTTCTCTTCTCTTGAGAAATTTCCCGAATGTTTCAGGGCTTTAAAACATTCGATAAATTGAGGCAGCTTCTCCTCTCCATCACCCAGAAAGAATATATCAATAAAATCAGAAATTGGTTCAGGAGTAAGAGCCAGAGGCCCGCCTGCAATGACTAAAGGGTCTTTTTCTGTCCTTTCCTCCCTTTTGAGCGGTATCTTTGCAAGATCCAGCATATTAAGCACATTTGTATATGACATCTCATATTGAAGCGAAAAACCGATAATGTCGAACTCCCCCAAAGGCCTGAATGACTCCAGGGAATATAATGGTATATCGTGTTTCCTCAATGCGGCTTCCATGTCATACCATGGCGCGAATACTCTTTCACAAGCTGTGTCTTTGCGCTCGTTCAAGAGACCGTATAGGATCTGCATGCCCTGATGAGACATCCCGATTGCATAGGTATCCGGGAAGGCCAGTGCAAATGTAACATCTATACTGCTATCTTCCTTTTTGACGGAATTCCATTCACCTCCTATATATTGTCCCGGTGTTTCTACAAAAGGTAAAATTTTGTTTTCAACATAACTACGGAAATTATTCATAAAACTCCTCACCCGCCAAAGCTATTCTACTTCTCATTCTAACATTAAACATAAGCGATAATGCTATAAAGGATGATATCAGAGATGATCCTCCATAACTGATAAATGGTAATGTTAAACCGGTAATAGGAGCAAGTCCTATTGTCATGGCAACATTTATAAGAATTTGAGAGGCAAACATTGCCGTAAAGCCTGTTACAATCAACCTGCCATAAGCATCCCTGGTATTCACGGCAATACCGATGCTGCATGCAAGAAAAACCACATACAGGCACAGGATTGCACAGCCTCTATAGAATCCCCATTCTTCAGCTATAACAGAGAAAATAAAATCTGTATGTCCCTGCGGAAGGAAATTAAGCTGGCTTTGTATGCCGCTGCCCCACCCGCTTCCGAAGCTGCCGCCGGAACCAACCGCTATTAATGACTGCATCCTGTGATAACCTTCCCCCCAACTGCTCACCGTATCAGGCCAGAGGAAGCTCACTACTCTCACCTTCTGATAACCCTTAAGCATAAAAAACCACAAAAGGGGTATTGAGGCCAGGCCGAAAGCTATAAGTACAAAGATATATTTAATCCTGGTACCGGCTACAAACATAATTGCAAAAAAGATGGGCAACAATATTAAACCGGTGCTCAGATCCGGCTGTTTAATAATGAACGCCATTGGCAGAAGTGTCAAGACCAGTGGGAAGACAACACCACTGAATCCGGAAATACTCCTTTTGTCCATAAAATACCTTGAAAGTGTCAGAACAAGGGCAATTTTCATAATCTCAGAAGGCTGTATAGAGATAGACCCTACCATTAACCACCTCTGCGCCCCGTATACAGTCTTGCCAAATAACAAAACTAACAACAAACATAAGAGGGTTATAAAATAAAATATATACGAAATCTTGCCAACAGAAAAATAATCAAACATCAGTAAACCGGAAAAAACACCCACCCCAATGCCTATCCAGACCAGTTGTTTAAAGGCATAGGCCTCTGATGAAGCGCTCCACACAAAGAAAAAGCTTATAACCAGGAATAAACAAACTACCAGAAACAACAGCCAATCAAAATTTCGCAATCTAACTATCATATGCTATTACCCTGTAAAAAATTAAAAGTGACTAAAGCCCAAGCTGCGTCAAAAGGTTTTTAACCACCGGACCCGCCACTTCAGCACCATGACCTTCTGTATGCTCTATTACAACAGTAAAACAATACTTTGGATTTTTAAAAGGCGCATACCCTACAAACCATGCATGGTTTATATCGTCATCTGCTGTCTGTGTTGTCCCTGTTTTACCGGCTACGCGCAGCTCGCGCAAACCGGTCTTCTTTGCTGTACCATCGGTCACTACTCTTCGTAACGATCGTTTAATAATATCCATATTCTTCTCTGATACATCTATTCTCTCTGCAGGTTTATGTTCATTGTCCAGGATTATTTTACCATTATATCCTGTTATCTTTTGAAGAATGTACGGATTGATATACCACCCACCGTTTGCAATCATGGCTATCATCTTCGTAATCTGTATCGGTGTAACCAGCATCGCTCCCTGACCAATTGATAAATTCACAGTCTGGGACATAGACTTCGATTCCGGCATATTTCCCTTTTTTTCATAGGCAAGATCAATATTTGTGGTATTTCCCAGGCCCAATTTATCCGCCCACTTTTTTAGTAAAGAACCTCCCAACATCCTTGCAGCTTCAAAGAAAAAGACATTACATGAATATTGTATGGCCTCTTCAACATTCAACAAACCATGGCCATACTCTGAAAAACATCGGAAGCGCCTTCCTCCAACTTTCAATGACCCGTAACATGCAAACTGTGTATTTTCATCTATTTTATTCTCTTCCAGCGCTGCAATTGCCGTAACGATTTTAAAGACTGACCCCGGAGGCAAAGCACTTTGAATAGGCCTGTTGAGGAATGGTTTCTGTGGGTTTCTGCTAAGGGCGGAATAATCCTCATTCAGGGTATTTAAATTATATCTGGGAAATGCCGCCATTGCTATCACTTCACCGTTCCGCGGGTCCATTACTACAACCGAACCCTTCCTCTCCCCCAGAGCCTTTTCTGCAATGCCCTGTATCCTGTCATCTATTGTTAAAACAATATTATTCCCGGGTATTGACGGCCTTTCAAGAATAAGCTTATCGGCTCTCATCGTATCAAGGGTTATCTCTTCAAATTTCTCTCCCGGCACACCCATCAACCTTGAATTATATGTCTTTTCAATTCCGGTTTTTCCAAACAGAGAATTCATAGAAATTGCCTTTTGAACAAAATATTCTGATGCCGATTCTTCACTTTCATTCAGGCTTTCAAACCATCTTTTCTTAAAATTATTATAGTCGTGTATTTCTTTCTCATCCAACTTGCCAACATAGCCTATTATGTGAGATGATGAATCACCCTTTGGGTACCATCTTACAGGATTTGCATCTATCTGTACACCGGGCAGATTCATCATTCCTGCCTGAAACTTTGCAGCCTTTTCCCATGGCAAGTCTGACAATAATGAATGTGGCACAGTCTCCTCTTTGATGCGTATCTTCCTTTCATTTTTCATCTCTACGACATGTTTAATCTTTTCTACCCTTTTTACAATATTTGTAGTTTTCTCTAAGATATCTGTATATGGAATTTCAAGGAGTTCAGCCACTTTCTCTATCCACGATACATTATCAGAATGGCATTTTTTACACAGATTACGAGTTATTTTTTTATCCTTACCTACGGATACTTCTGGCAAAATGTTTTGTTTAATACACAAGAAAGCATTAAATAACTTTGTATAAGATACCGTAAGTTCGAAGGAATGTTTATCTATTGCCAAAACCGAACCTTTTCTATCATATATAGTCCCTCTCAGTGTGTCGATACTGACAGTCCTTATTCTTCTGCTATCAGACATACCACTGAACTTTCCACCTTCAATTATCTGAACGTAAAACAGTTTGCAGAAGACCACAAAGAACAAAACCAATATTATTCCAAAAAATATCTTAAAACGGTCCTTATACATTATCTAAAATTTTCTTTTTAAAGATGGAAATCCAAACGAGGAGTAGAATCTGCTGAACAACCAGAATACCGGAAGAACAATTATAGAATTATAGATTGCGATCAGGGGACATTTCCACGCCATGGAAAATAAGCCTGTCGAGGTTATTAACATTGACAACGAACAAAGGTAGAGTAAATTATAAATTATTGAAATTATAAACGTAACTGAAATTTGTGTTGCCAAATGCCTGCCATAAATATTACTTCTGATTGTTGAAACAAGATATCCTGCAATAATGAACAAAACAGTATTCAGACCAAAAGGCCCTTCGGAAAAAATATCTTTAGCAAGGCCGACTACCCAACTTACATGAAACGATCGTTCACGGTTAGCGTTCAATGAGTGAAAAACTAGAAAGATTATAAAGAGGTCAGGTTGGATGCCCAGAAAACTTATGTGGCGCAATAAAGTTGTCTGGATTAATGATATGCATAAAGTAACACTTATTATTGTAATCCACGGCATGAGAATGCCTTTTATATTTCCTAAAATAATGTCTTAAATTACATGGCGCGGCACAGCTGCAACCAAGTTTGAAGTGTCTTAAGTGAACTAAAGTGCCTAAATTTAAAGATTTTTTCTTACCACAACTTTAGCTCACTTCAAACTTCCTGCCCGAACTGATTGGCAGGCGGGTAGGCACTTTTAACTTTTCATGATACGAAAAGAACTTTCTAAAAAAAGAAGGCTTTAAAGAGTAATAGTATATTGTCAATAAGCTAAGAAATGCTTACTCTGGAGTATTTTCTTCTTTTTTCCTCTTGATTACCAATACATTTTCAATCTTTGAGATGTCAATCCTTGGTATAATCTTAATATCTTTAAAAAGACTTGCGCTTTTCTGTTTAACCTCAACAACATTACCTATATATAGAGATTTTGGAAATGCCCCCCCCATACCGGAAGATATAATCTTCTCAGGTTTATCCACTTTTATCTGCCGGGGCACATACTTCATCATACATTTGCCATCGGCGGTTCCCTGAACTATTCCCTGTGTTCTTGTCTCGAGAAATCGTGACGGAACATTCGACGCGGGATCAGTAATCAACATAACCCTGCCAGATGAATTCCCTATAGCTGAGATTCGGCCTACAAGCGCATTACCAAAAACTACAACATCTCCAACAGCAACTCCCTGTTTCTTTCCAACATCAACAATAATACTTTTTCTAAAGTTCGAAACGTCGAAGCCAATGATATCTGCAACTACCGGTTCTTCTTTATCATCGATGTTCTTTTTATATTCCGATACAATTTCCAGCTTTTTCTTAAATACATTTATAATATCTTGTTGCTCGATTATCTTATTCTTAAGGAGGAAGACTTCTTTTTCCAGATCATTTTTTTCATCGGCTGCTTTAGATAATGAGCCCAGCTTCTTAAACCCATTCTTGAAGAAATTTGATGTATGAGAAACTATCTTTTGTATTGGCGCAAGGGGTGAAGCAACGGTTACTTTGATGTTATTTGTAATGCTTTCCGGTATGATTAGAAGAGAAATGGATACTATGACAAAAATAAATATTATAAATCTTTTTGTAGATCTGTCACGATTACGCCTCAAGTTCCTTATCCCACAAAACATCCTTATATAAATCTAGATCTTCCAGAAGTATGCCTGTTCCTCTTGCTACCGCCGTAATTGGATCATCTGCCATCCTTACAGGAAGTCCCGTTTCCTCTGCAGCTAATTTATCTAAACCCCTCAGCATTACACCGCCGCCAATCAGAACCATACCTGTAGTCAACAAGTCAGAAGATAATTCCGGTGACGACTTTTCCAACGTCTTCCTTATAGCGTCCATAATAGCATCTGTTGTTGGAAGAAGCGCTTCTCTTATCTCTTCCGAAGTAATCTTTATTGCCCTTGGTAATCCGGCTATGGCATCACGGCCTCTAATTTCCGCTGTAATTTCTTCGTCTAATTTGAAAGCCGATCCAATCTCGACCTTAATGCTTTCGGCGGTTCTATAACCAATATCCAGGCTATAATTACGACGAATAAACTGAACTATTGCTTCATCCATCGCATCACCGGCAACTCTTAAACTCTCATGCGCAAATATATCTCCTAATGAAATAACAGCTACCTCTGTGGTGCCGCCTCCGATGTCAACTATCATACTTGCCACCGGTTCTCCAACGGGAAGTCCGGCTCCAATCGCAGCAGCTTTGGGCTCAGATATTAAATAAACTTCTCTGGCGCCTGCTCTTTCTGCAGAATTCACAACAGCACGTTTTTCCACGGCAGTGATTCCGGATGGAATGGCAACCACGACCCTTGGCCGTATCCCCCATTTTCTTTTATGCACCTTTAATATAAAATACTTAAGCATCGCCTCTGTAATGTCAAAATCGGCAATAACTCCATTCTTCATTGGCCTGATAACAGAAATACTATTTGGGGCTTTCTCCAGCATAGCCCTTGCAGATTGCCCTACGGCATTTCCGTTTAGCAAAACCTTATTTGTCCCCGGTTTCACTGCTACCACAGATGGTTCAAACAATACGATGCCTTCACCGGGAATACATACCAGAGTATTCGCCGTTCCCAGGTCGATACCCATATCTGTAGAAGCCAGTCCTAAAAAATAATCTAAAGGATGCATATTTTTGTCGTATTCTTTCTGAATTTTGGATATAAGCTAAAATTTTACATAGGCTTACGTGAGCGATTATACGTTCACCCATATAAATGTCAAGCGAAAACTCTCCTTCTTAATGCAACCAAACACAGTATAGCGGTTACCAATATACATGAAAACGCAAACACATCACCATGGTTTGTGTACCATGAAGTTACCGAATCCTCAAACCTGATTTTGCTACACAATATACCTTCTACCTCTTTATATTTTCCATATTCAGACAGGTAATCATATATCTCACCGTCTGGTGCAACAAAGGAAGAAATGCCGCTATTAGCAGCACGTGTAATAGTGATCCGATTCTCAACAGCCCTGAAAACCATCACTGCCAGATGCTGATCCAGTTCAGAACTATCATGAAACCAGGCATCATTGGTAATATTTAACAGAAAACCAGCTCCATCTTTCCGAAATTTTCTCACAAAAGGCGCAATTGTATCTTCATAACATATTATTACTCCAAACTTATAGTTTTTATCGTTCTTCTTTGAATCAAGTTCAAATATAGTCCTCCCGTCTCCTCCACTCAAACTTACACTATAAGGCACTATCTTGGCAAAGAAGGGGATCCAGTCTTCGAATGGAATGAATTCTCCAAAAGGCACGAGATGTATCTTGTCATAACGGTCCACAAGCCTTCCCTTCCTGTCAAAATAAAAAGCCGTATTAAAATACAAGGCAGAGGGTTCCTTTACATCAATTGCCGTACCTCCTAACATCAAATTAGCAGAGGTTGCATCCGTCAACATACGAACCGACTCTTTAGACAATCTGTCAACCTTCCTGTTAAGAATTTCAGGATCAATATTAAGGATGCCGGGCACCATAGTCTCCGGCCAGACAATCAGGTCAGCTTCCTCCCCAACAGCCCCTAATGATAAGTTTGTGTATTTCATCAATATCTCTTCCTTCTGTTCATCATCGGCCTCAATCTTGACACCCTGTGGAACATTTCCCTGTACAACACAAACGTTGGGGCCATCCTGCAAAACTCTACGGCCTCTTAAATCAAGATAACCATAGGCCAAGACTAAAGACAGCAGAAGAGATGGGATAATTATGGTAAGCCAGAATGTTTTTCCCTTTTTACCAGAAGGAACAACTGAATCTACCCCTGATATGTAATTACGTTTAAGCAATAGTTGTTCTATCAAATCTGCAATAGCCGCATTAAATACAACAATCAGGAACGATATGCCATAGACGCCCGTAATATCCGTAATCTGTATTAAAGGCAGATTTAAATATTGACTGTGACCTGCAAAAAACCATGGGAAACCAAAATATGGAAATGATCTCAGATACTCGAAAGTCACCCAGACAAACGGAGCAACAAAGACATAGGGCAGCCTTAGCCTCCCGCGTAAAAAATGCAAAACAATACCAAAGGCAAAGTAGTAAAAAGCTAAAAAAAGACTTAACAATATCCAGCCAATACCTGTAACAAACCAGAGCCATGACAAGTTGAAGACAAAAAACAGGAAACCAATTAAATACGAAAACAGCCCTACCCTGTAACCGGCCGAAATTATTATGAACCAGGGAACGAGGGCAATCCAGGCTAAATAACTTATACCCGGGTATGGAAATGAGAACGAGAGAAGAGTGATTGCAAGAAAAGAGAGGAAGAGGTTTAAATAGAAAGGTTTTTTATACAATATAATTTTCCCGGTAAATAGACTGTGATTAATACAGTTAGATTTCTGGAATCCTCCCGAAAGGGAGGCATAACCCCGCTTCCCCGGACGTAAGGCGCCGAGGACTTTTCGCAGGGAATCCAGAATTGCACTCCCTTGATATAATTAAGATAAAAAAAGGGCTTACTTAAAGCAAACCATCTATCAACATAACTTCCACCATATCACCGGCATTCAGCTTCTCAACCGACTCTCTGACAATAAGCAGACAATTGGCCTTTGTGGTTGAAAACAGATCTCCTGAACCGTGCCAGTCTACGAGAGAAACCTTCCACCCGGAACCTGCCTGACTTAATAATGCAGGCCGGTATTCGCGGCGCTTTTTCTTGATCTTAATCTCCCTTTCCAGTTCCGCATGCATTATTGGATGTCCATAAGAGGTGAACCCCATCATCTTCTTGATACATGGTTTTACAAACAGTTCAAAGGTTACAAAGGTTGACACGGGATTACCGGGGAGAGCAAAAACCAGTTTATCTCCCTTCTTGCCAAACACCGTGGGTTTGCCCGGCCTGAGGGCTACTTTCTCAAAAAATATCTTAATGCCGATATCCTGTAACACACCACCTACAAGATCAAACTCCCCCATTGATACTCCTCCGGACAATATCAATATATCTTTTCTTAAACCCCTTTTAATCAATTTCATTATCTCTTTCTCGTTATCATTGACCCTGCCAAGAATCTCAACATCCGGGACGATCTGCCTGGCCTGCGCCGCCAGAGAATAGCTGTTGCTATTACGTATCTGCCATGGCTTTGGCTTGCGCGTAATCTCTACCAGCTCATCACCTGTAGATATAATGCCTATACTTGGGGTTGAATACGCTTTAACGTTACCGGCGCCAACTGCGGCAAGGACGCCAGCCTCCTGTGCCCTTATCCTCGTTCCCCTGCGAAGAACTACGTTACCAACACGGACATCTTCTCCCTTCCTGGCAATATTTGCACCCTTTTTTGTTCCTTTAAGGATACGCACCTTTCTGTCGTTGTCTAACGGTTTTGTTTCCTCCACCTTTATAACCGCATCAGCACCTTTGGGGACTACGGAACCCGTCATGATCTTAGCTGCCTGTCCCCTGCCAACTCTTTTCTTCGGGTTGTATCCGGCACGTATATTTTCTATAACTTCAAGATCCACCGGTGGATTTATATCATTTGCAATCACAGCATAACCATCCATTGCAGACCTGTTAAATGGCGGCATATTTAAATCTGACTTGATGTCCTCCGCCAGACAAAGTCCGGCTGCATTCTCCAGCTTCACCTTTTTTGGTAACAGTCTTTTCCCATTCTTTAGAACGATCTGCAACGCTTTATCAACACTTATCATAATCTCTCCTTTGATCTTTATTAATCAATTATCGAATTCAATATCTATTAAGATTTGCAGTTTTTATGCAATTCCCGCTTTTTAATGATGTACCGGGAGTTTTTCTAAAAAGAAATGCACTCATACCAATACTAATTCTTTAACGAAATGTTGTCAATGTAGATTTTAATGTTTAGAAGAAACAAAATGATCTTATTTGCCATCCGATTAAGCCTTCAGGTGGGAAGGGTGGATTTGAGTTGTGTTAAGTGGGGCGGGATGTATCCTTTTCTCAATCTGCGTCCTGTGTCCTATTTTCTTTATCTCTCTACTTCCCGTAGTTTTTCAGTTCTTCAATTGTCTTAAACGTAATCTGTTCTTCCCCGTGTGACAGGGCAAGAGACTTGAGTTCCTCAAACGTCGAAAAGAGGTCGTAACTCATTGCAGAAATCTGTTCGAAATCAAGGAGTCCCATTCCCCAGAGAAAGGTAAAGCACCTTTTCCTGAGACCTGCGCTCAATTCCGGGTAACATTCTTCTATCTCATTTTCCCTGGCTTCCTGAGTGTCATAGGAAGGTTTCCCACTTTTTATAAGACGGCTGTCAATATACACGTTCCATAGGTATTTATACCTCCTGAATGCACCGGTACCTTCAGGGGGAATAAGGCCGTCTTTGTACTTAAACTTCCCGTCTAACTGGTCTGC
>Ga0187833_10002860_pt1 | contig 18113 bp, 17 predicted proteins | sample ETNtaG_37_FD_167968 | JGI IMG/M metagenome (GOLD analysis project Ga0187833, IMG submission 167968) | Marine microbial and viral communities from oxygen minimum zone, Eastern Pacific Ocean - ETNP2014_SV_400_PacBio MetaG (Illumina Assembly) | ecosystem: Environmental > Aquatic > Marine > Hypoxic...
TGTAATTTTAATTGAAATGAGACACTAAAATAATTGATGTATAGTAGGACATTATGAGAATATTTAAGCAAGAGAATAAAGAACTAAAAGATTTTGAAGAAATCATTTTGGATATTGAAAAAGAACGCGACACATTAGATGAGTGTCACGCCAGTATCCAAAGTTGTCTTTGGAATCTTGAAGACTCAAAAATCGAACAATTTGATAAAGAATGGTTTGTCAAAGATTTAAGAGAAAATTTGAATAAAAAAGAAAAAACCCAGACCAAACTTGAATATCTAAAACATAGTAAACTTCGAAGTGAAATGTTTAGATTAAATATTATAGGTAGTCCTGATAGTTTTTTGAAAACGGCATAGTTATTGCCAAAATAATTAAAAAACCAGAAAGAAGTATATAAACAATTTTTCACTTATTTAATTTATTAATACGTATTATTTTCATCGGACATGCTTTAGCGGATGCTTTATTAGCATCATATTCAATCTCATCTACTTCAACTGTATAGAGGCCTTTTATATTTCTTGCTCCCAAAAGTACACTTCTTCCATCTTTTTTATTCATTTTCCACCTTTCTGGTGCTAACTCGGTACAATAATTACATCCTATACATTTTCTTCTTTGATAAGCAATCTGTATCATTTAATATTTACAATTTTGTATAGTTTATCTCTTGGTCGCACTGCGTAATCTAACTTCATTGAAAAGTTGTCCCCCTTTTTTACGCCTTTAACTTGTTTATCATTAAGCCGCATCTCTCCAGCTACTGTTTCGATTATTCCTGTTGTTCTTCCCGTAATAAAAATATTGTCTCCTTCTATAAGCTGCTCTGTTTCTAAATTAAATTCCGCAACCTGTATTTTTGTGAAATACTTTTTAGCTTTACCTAAATATACCTTTTTTTTTGTGGCTTTAGATCCATGAATTTCTGTCCATTCACCCAATTTTTGTCCTAAATAATAACCATCCCAAAAACCCCTATTATAAACTGTTTGCAATTTATTCATCCACCCTTTCACCTTTTCTTTATTATATGTATCTTCTAAAACTGTATCAGCAGCTTCTCGATAACACTGGGTAGTTGTTTTTACATATTCTGGAGATCTTCCTCTACCTTCTATTTTGAGGATATTTATTCCAGAATGCAAAATTCGATCTAAAAATCCTATAGTGCACAAATCTTTTGGTGATAGGATGTATTCATTATCAATCTCTAGCTGATGTCCATCTTCTTTATCTGTAACTATGTAGGTTTTTCTGCAATTTTGAATGCAAGCACCCCTGTTTGCAGAAGAGTTTGTCGTATGTAAACTCATATAACATTTTCCAGAAACAGCCACGCACAGCGCTCCATGAGCAAAGATTTCTATCTGAACTAAATTTCCTGAAGGTCCTTTTATCTTTTGTTTCATTATTTCTTTTGTTATTTCTTTTATTTGAAGTAAGGACAATTCTCTCGACAAAATAACCGCATCTGCAAAATTAGCAAAAAAACGTACCGTTTCTATATTTGTAATATTAGTTTGAGTAGAAATATGAACTTCCATATTAATAGATGCGCCATAACTAATTGCCGCTTGATCGGAAGCAATAATGGCGGTAATGCCTGTTTGTTTGGCAGTATCCACTATCTTTTTCATTAATATTAAATCATGATCATAAATAATAGTGTTGAGGGTAATATAAGTTTTAATATTTTTTTTTTTACAAACCTCAGCTATTTCTACTAAATCTTTCAAAGTAAAATTATTGGAAGACCTGGCCCTCATATTTAATTGCTCTATACCAAAATAAACAGAGTTAGCGCCACCTTGTATTGCTGCTTGCAAAGATGCCCATGAACCTGCCGGCGCCATAATTTCTATTGTAGTGTTTGCCATGCTTTTTGCAAAAGTAGAATTCATAATCTTAACATCAAAATCATAAACAAGTGTAGAAATAATTTTTCACTTTAGATATTTTGAAAAATTTTTTTTAAAATGCATCAATTTTTGTTTGAAATTTACCGAGGATTAGAGCATGAATATCTGCAGTTCCTTCATATGTACTAACTGTTTCAAGATTAATTAGATGTCGAATAATATGGTATTCATCCAAAAGTCCGTTAGCACCCAACATATCTCTTGCGTCTCTAATAATTTTAAGAGCTTTATAGCAATTATTTCTCTTCAACATACTAATGGCTATTTTTGTATCTTTGTTATTATCCATGGCTCTTCCAGTAAGTAGACAGGCGCTAAGACCTAGTGAAATTTCAGTTTGCATATTTGCTAATTTTTTTTGAATTAATTGTTTAACAGCTAATGGTTTATTAAACGTAATCCTATTTTCTGTATAATCTTTGGCGATAAACCATGATGATTCCGCTGCACCCATCACTCCCCATGCAATTCCATAACGAGCTTTGTTTAAACACGAATAAACAGATTTCCAACCTTGAGTGTTAGGTAAAATATTATTCTTTGGAATTTTTACATTATTTAAAATTATCTGACCCGTAGGACTAATTTTTAAACTAGTTTTTTCTATCATAGAAGTTGTCAAACCTTGTGATTTTCTATCAACAATAAATCCATGAATTTTTTTTTCTTTGTTTAGAGCCCAAATAATAAAAACATCAGCTATATGAGCATTGGTAATCCAATTTTTGCTACCATTAATTATGTATCCATCAGATACTTCGATAAAGTTAGTTTTCATGGAAGATGGATCGGATCCTGCTTCACTTTCTGTTAATCCGAAACACCCAACTAAACTACCATTAATAAGTTTAGGCAAATAATTTTGTTTTTGTTCATCTGATCCAAAATAAAATATTGGATGAATTACTAAAGAAGATTGGACCGATATGGCAGAACGATAACTGCTATCGATTGATTCAAATTCTTTTGCAACTAAACCATATGCAACATTGGAAGCATTGGCAGCCCCATAACCTTTTATAGTAATACCAAGAAAACCTAATGAACCAAATTCTTGATAAATTTTTTTATCAAAAAAACATTTTTTATTATCATGTATAACCTTAGGTAATAATTTTGATTTACAATAATCTCTTGTTGTTTTTTTAATTGATTTTTCTTCTTCTGTTAATAATTCATTCAAATAAAGAGGGTCCGCCCAATCATCTTGATGAATGTTTCTTATATGTTGTTTATTATCCATTATTGTTAACAATAATTACGTTGCTTAATAAAACTCCAATGAGTCAGTAGCCTTATAGTTAATTTTCTTTGTTTTATAGCAGGAAATTATCGATGACAATAATAAAAAATATAAATGGACAAATTTATATAGAACAACTTACATACTTGAAATATTAATTGTACCCATGCATGTAGAAAATTTATATAATTTAAATCCAAAAAATAAAATTAATTATGCGTAAAATGTTAGTAACAGGTGGCACTGGATTGGTTGGGGGTTACTTAAAAAAAATACTACCAGATGCTATTTATGTATCATCTAGTGATTATAATTTGTTGAATCAGAACGATGTCAACCACATGCTCAAAGATATACAGCCTGATGTCATTATTCATCTTGCAGCTAGAGTTGGTGGTGTACATCATAATATTTTAGAACCAGTAAAATATTTTGAAGAAAATATTTTAATGAACACTCTGATTATCAGGGAAACGTACAAGAATAATGTAAATTCTTTTTTAGGAATTCTGAGTTCGTGCATATATCCAGATGAAATTGATAAATATCCAATAAATGAAAAGAATCTTTTTGAGGGAGCTCCTCATCAAGACCTTTTTTCGTACGCTTATGCAAAAAGATGTATGGCTATTCAAATAGAGGCTTATAATTCTAAACATAGCACTAATTATAACTACTTAGTTCCATGCAATTTATATGGTGAATTTGATAAGTTTGGTGAAATCGAAGGACATTTTGTCGGAGCATTAATTCAAAAAATTTACAATGCAAAAAAAAATAATAATAAATTTATTACATTATTTGGAGATGGATCACCTTTTAGACAATTTATGCATGCTAAAGATTTAGCGGAAATTATTAAACTTACGATAACTAAAAAAATAAAAAAAAGTTTTAATGTAGCAACAGAAGAAAACTATACGGTAAAAAAAATTGCAGAAATTGCCTTAGAAGCTTGTGATGCAAATCATCTACAAATCAATTTTGACGCATCTAAACCAAATGGTCAGCTTCGGAAAGATATTGATATTAATACAATGAAATCACTATTTCCAGATTTTAAACCAATAAAACTTTATGAGGGAATAAAACAAGTATATAAAAATATAATGGATGCTCAGTGAAGAAAACAATATTATTTGGAGGAAGTGGCTTCTTTGGACCTGTTATATTAAAAAAAAATTCGGAGATAATTTCTGTTGGGAGAACCAAACCTCCAGAAGATGTTTTCAACCCTCATATAAACTTTGAAAGCTTAGATAACATAGAATTTTTAGACGATATAGATTTTGACAAGATAATTTTTCTAATAGGTAGTTCAAATCATCATGTAATAAATAATACGGTAACGATGGGTTTGGATTTTAATGTTTATCCTCTCAAAAAAATTTTGACATATTTAAGTAGAAGAAAAATAAAAAAGTTTATTTGTTTCACAACCGTTCTTTTATATGACGAAAAAAAAATGACCTTACCTGTCAACGAAGTTCAAGAAATCAACCCATACATAAATGATTATATATTTAGCAAATATCTGTCAGAGGAAATCGTAAAATATTATAGTTCAAAAGTTCCTTCCATAATAGTTAGATTGAGCAATATTTATGGATATACAAAATTAGTTAGACCTGATTTGGTACCTACAATCATGCAAGATATTTTTACGAAAAAAGAAGTCAAAATATGGAATGATAAACCTGAAAGAGATTTTATTTTTACAGAAGATGCCGCGGAAGCTGTATTAAGATTGTTAGAAACTGATTACACGGGAATAGTTAATCTTGGAACAGGTACTATGGATCCAATAAACAAGATTTCAGCAATCGTTGAAGAATTATCAGGAAAAAAAATTTTATCTGAAAATAAACCTGTAAGTGGACCAATGAAACTCAAAGTTGATATTTCGTTGGTTAAAAAATTAACAGGTTGGAAACCAACTAATAGTCTAAAAGAAGGATTAACGAAAACTTACAATATAATGAAAGAATACTATAAAAGTTAAACATGAATTTTATAGAAAAGAAAACATGTTTAAATACAATAAGATTTTTTGCGAATGAAAAACCACAATTGAAAAAATATAAGTACGAAAAATTTAGTACAAATTATTTTTTACCAGAAAATCCGGAAAGAAAAGGAGTTGGTGGACTTAGATTAAAAAATTTTTTTAAAAAAAGTTTTAGAAATAAACCGCTTATATCAGTTGTTACTCCAAATTTAAAAAGCAATACTTTAGAAGAGTCAATATTAAGTGTGCTCAGACAAGAATACGAAAACATAGAGCACATCGTAGTTGATGGAGATTCCGGACAAAAAACGCTAGATCTAATTGAAAAATATGAAAATCATATAGACTATTGGGTAAGCGAAAAAGACTATGGATTGTGGGATGGATGGAACAAGGGCTTGAAATTAGCAACAGGTGACTATGTTGGAATTTTAGATTCAACAACAACTTTTGATAAAGATGCCATAAGTATACTAATAAAATATATAAATCAAAATTCGGATGCCGATTTTATTTTTGGCTCCATAAGAAAAGATAATAAAATTTACACTGGTTTTAGACCGAATGATATTACATTAAGGTTTAATATTTATCCATCTTGTGTAATAAGCTTTTTCATAAAACTTGAATCTCTTAAAAAATTGGGTCTTTACAACACTAAGTATAAAATTAATGCTGATTATGATTTAATTTATAGAATGATTGTAAAACATAAAATGAAAGGGGTTACTACCAAAGGAAATGAAATTTTTGGGTCTTTTGGTGAAACAGGAATATCAAAAAATTATAATTTTTTTCAAAGATTGTCTGCGGAAATACGTGTCAGATACGATAACGGCCAGAACCTGCTAATAATTTTATATATTTTTTTTGGCCGATGTTATAAAGAATTATTTAAAACTTTTCGCAATTTCAATATCCATTTTTTAAATAAAAACTGAGCTGTTTTACATGAAAAAAAAATCCTTAATTCAAAGAAAATATAAATATGAATTATTGGAGCAAGGTTTTTCAAAGAAAGATATATCTAGTGGTGTAAAGGTTTTGTTGTCTGGCCAAATAACCATGGCCTCTCAAACAAGAGAATTTGAATTCTCTTTTGCAAGAAAATTGGGCGTTAAGTACGCTCTTATGGTTAATTCTGGATCATCAGCAAATTTACTGGCAATATTTGCCGCCGGAAATCCTTTAAGGAAAAAACGTTTTAAAATTGGTGATGAAGTATTAATACCTGTTCTCTGTTGGCCTACCTCTTTATGGCCATTAATACAATTTGGTTTAAAACCAGTTTTTGTTGATGTTGATCTTGAGACATTAAATGTGAACATGGATGATTTAATAAGTAAAATTACTAGTAGAACTAAAGCAATAATGCTAATAAATATTCATGGGAATTCATCCGACATTTTTAAAATAAAAAAAATAGCAAAAAAAAAAAATATAATTCTCATAGAGGATAATTGTGAAGCACTTGGTTCAAAATTAAAAAATAAATATCTAGGAACTTTTGGTGATTTCAGTACTTTTTCTTTTTTTTATTCACATCAAATTACTTCAGGTGAGGGAGGAATGGTTGTATGTCATAACGACGAAGATTATGAAATACTTTTTTCATTACGGTCACATGGTTGGTTAGGTGGAACAAGATTTTATCCAAGAAGTTTGAAAATTTACAATAAATATGCGAAAAAAAACCCCAATCTCGATCCAAGATATATATTTGTAAATTCAGGATTTAATGTTCGTCCAACAGACATTCAAGCTGCAATAGCACACAATCAATTTAAAAGGCTAAATCAGTTGACATCAATACGAAGTAAAAATAGAGATTCGATTATTGAAAATATCATTAGTTCAAAGAAATGGAATAATCAATTCACCTTTGTATCTTCCTCTCTTAATAATAAAACAAGCTGGATGGGTTTACCGATTCTTTTGAATGAAAAATACTTATCAAAAAAAAAAGAATTTATAAATTATCTTGATAAAGTGGGTATTGAAACAAGACCAATTATAGGTGGCTCATTTTTAAATCATCCTGCAGCTAAGCTTTACAAGCTAAATCCCAAAATATTATTATTTAAGAATGCTGAAAAAATTCAAAATCTTGGTTTTTTGATTGGACTACATACTAAAAAAATTTCGAAAAAGAATATTGAATTGATAAAAAATTCCTTTTATAAAATAGATGAAATCTAAAGATTTAATTTACTATTTATTCTTTTCCATGCCAAATCTTCTGTGATCTTATCTGTTGACAAATCGCTTTTTTGAGAATCTTTTAATAAAGATAAGACTTTGTCACCAATCTTATTCAATTGATCATTTAACGTATCTTCAGAATTATTAATTTCACAGGAAATAGCTATAACGCCTCCAGAATTTACAAGATAGTCGGGTGCATAAAAAATATTATTTTTTTTAAGCCATGTTGCTGTTTCTGATTTATCTAATTGATTATTGGCTGCACCAACAATCGCTTTACATTTTAATTTTTTTATAGTTTCAGAGTTAATTATTCCACCTAGTGCACATGGTGAAAATATATCGCATTTTTGTTCAAATATTAAATTTATATTAGATTCTTTGAAGGATACTCTATCTTGTTTCAACTGCTCTATTGTGTCTTTTCCGATATTTGAAACGATTAAATTAACATTTCTTTCAAATAACAGTTTTGATAACTTGCTTCCAACTTTGCCTATTCCACTAATTGCTATAGTAGATCCTTCTAATTCTTTGTTGGTCAAAAACTTAAAAGTAGTATTTATTGCATTAAAAATTCCTATTGCCGTTGGCCCAGATGTTTCAAGTTTAATGCCACTTACATACTTTGTAGCTCTGCTAATTGAGATTAAATCTTCAACAGAAGTTCCAACATCTCCAGCAGTAATATATGTATTTTTTAATTGATCAACGAGTTCACCGTAAGATTCGTAAAGCTCTGGAGTTTTTTTTATACCTTTTAAATTTATAACGGCTTTACCACCACCAAAGTTTATTCCACAAACACTATTTTTTAAACTCATAGCTCTTGAAAGACGAAGAGCATCGTTTAAATGTTCTTTGAAATTGTTGTATGCCCAGCTTCTAACTCCACCCAAAGCCGGTCCTAATTTTGTATTATGGATTGCAATGATACAATTTAAATTGGTAGATTCATTTGTCGCATGAATAACTTTTTCATAGTTTGAAATTGAAATTTCTATTGTCTTTAGACCCATTAAATTAAATTATTTTTTTTGAGAACGGTTAATGCGTTTGTGCTTGAGCTTTGTCATCTTTGCCAGATTTAGATAGAGTATCTACCTCTACCCAATCCACAGGTTTTAGCTCTTTTGTTAAAGCATTTTTTAGAACTTCATCAACGGATGAAACGAGTATTATTTCAATATCATTTATGATTTTTTTTGGAATTTCCGTTAAGTCTTTTTCATTATCTTTAGGAATTAATGCTCTTTTGATTCCCGCTCTATGAGCGGCAAGCAATTTTTCTTTCAGACCACCGATTGGTAATACTTGGCCAGTTAAAGTTACTTCTCCAGTCATAGCAGTATCTTTTTTCACTGGAATCCCTGATATAGAAGATACAATCGATGTTACCATTCCAATGCCAGCGGACGGACCATCTTTTGGCGTAGCGCCCTCAGGAACGTGAATATGGAAATCTTTTTTTTCGAACATTGGTGGAATAATACCGTAATCTAAACTTTTAGATCTGACATAAGATTTTGCTGCCTTTACGGACTCTTGCATAACTTCGCCGAGTTTACCTGTAATTTGCATTTTTCCTTTTCCAGGCATATGTACCGTTTCAATTTTTAATATTTCACCTCCATACTCAGTCCAAGCTAATCCGGTTGCAACCCCAATCTTATCTTCGTCTTCAAGTTCACCAAATTTAAATTTTTTCACACCCAAAAAATTTGACAAATTACTTGCGCCAATATGAACTTTTTTTTCTTCCCCAGCTACAATTTTTTTAATTACTTTTCTTGCAATTTTTGAAATCTCTCTTTCTAAATTTCTAACGCCCGATTCCTTTGTATAGCTTCTGATTATTTCTTGAATCATATTTTCGTCTATATCCAGTTCTCCTTCTTTAACCCCGTTATCTTTAATTTGCTTCGGAAGAAGATAATTATTAGCAATATTTATTTTTTCATCCTCTGTATAACCAGGAATTCTAATAACCTCCAAGCGATCTAATAATGCAGGAAGAATGTTTAATGTGTTGGCTGTCGTTACGAACATCACATCTGACAAATCGTAGTCAACTTCCAAATAATGATCATTAAAAGTTGAATTTTGTTCTGGATCCAGTGCCTCCAACAACGCTGAAGATGGATCTCCTCTATAATCTACTCCTACTTTATCGATTTCATCTAATAGAAAGAGCGGGTCATTAGTGCCAGCTTTTTTCATCTGCTGAATAATTTTACCTGGTAAGGATCCAATATAAGTTCTTCTATGACCTCTAATTTCAGCTTCATCTCTAACTCCACCTAAAGACATTCGTACAAATTTTCTTCCTGTCGCTCTAGCAATAGATTTTCCAAGCGAAGTTTTTCCAACTCCAGGTGGTCCAACCAAACATAAAATAGGTCCTTTAATTTTATCTATTCGTTTTTGAACTGCTAAATATTCAGTTATTCTTTCTTTAACTTTTTCTAAACCGTAATGATCCTCATCTAAAATCTCAGTAGCTTTATTTAAATCGTTATAAATTCTATTTTTTTTGTACCAAGGTATATCAACCATCCAGTCTAAATAATTTCTAACTACTGTAGCTTCTGCTGACATCGGACCCATTGATTTTAACTTTTTAAGCTCCGTCAAACATTTTTTGGTCACTTCTTTTGGCATTTTTGCTTTTAAAATAGATTTGTGAAGATTGCCTGATTCATCTTTGCCTTCTTCAATTTCGCCAAGTTCTTTTTGAATCGCTTTTAATTGCTCGTTTAAATAATATTCTCTTTGTGTTTTTTCCATTTGATTTCTAACTCGACCTCTAATTCGCTTCTCGACACCAATAATACTTGCTTCGTGTTTTAGAATTTCAATAATATCATTAATCCTTTTGCCAACATCTAAAACTTCAAATAATTGTTGTTTTTCTTGAATTGATATATTTAAATTCGCCACAATATTATCAGCGATTTGAGAAGGGTCTTTTAATAACTTTAAATTATTTAAAGTCTCGGTTGGAATTTTTCTATTAACTGAACTTAGTTTTTCAAACTTTCTTAAAGCAGTAATCGCTAAAGGATAAAGATCCAATTTTTTATTCAAAACATCTTCACAGTATGATATTTTGCAGGTAATAAAATTACCGTCATCATTAAAGTCTATAATTTTTACTCTTTTAATTCCCTCTACTAGTAATTTTACCGTCCCATCTGGTAATTTAAGCAATTGAAGTATCGAGCATTTGCATCCGTAAATGAAAATATCATTTTTCCCTGGATCATCAATTTCAGAATTTTTTTGAGTAACTAATACAATTTTTTTATCAGTTTTCATTACTTCGTTTAATGCAGCAATTGATTTTTCTCTTCCAACAAACAAAGGTACCATCATATGAGGTGACACCACTACATCTCTCAACGGCAAAAGGGGGAATAAATTTTCATTACTCATATCTTAAATATGGATATAATTACGAATATTTCAACAAAAAATTATGCAGCCGAAGGCTTTTCTGTCTTGTTTTTATTCTTAGAATAAATAATCATAGGTTCTACTTGACCAAGTACCACACCTTGATTGATAATAACTTCTTCCACATTTTCATGGCTTGGTAAATCAAACATTGTTTTCAAAAGGAGAGATTCAAGTATAGTGCGTAATCCTCTTGCTCCCGTTTTCTTTGTAGTTGCTTTTTTTGCGATTTCTATTAATGCCTCTTCTTTAAAGGTTAGTTTTGCCCCTTCAAATCGAAAGATTTGTTGATATTGCTTTATTAGAGAATTTTTTGGTTCTTTTAATATTTTTACCAACGAGTGTTTATCTAAATCTTCAAGTGTTGCTACTATTGGCATTCGGCCAATAAATTCTGGAATCAAACCGTACTTTAAAAGATCCTCTGGCTCTAAAGTTTTAATGAGATCTCCAAGCTTTTTGTCATCTACACTACTAACTTCAGCACTAAAGCCAATTGAAGTTCCCTTGTTTCTTTGAGAAATAATTTTATCTAATCCAGAAAAAGCACCTCCACAGATAAACAAAATGTTGGTTGTGTCAACTTGCAAAAATTCTTGTTGAGGATGTTTTCTTCCTCCCTGTGGAGGGACACTTGCTATTGTCCCTTCCATAATTTTTAATAAAGCTTGCTGAACACCTTCACCGGATACATCTCTTGTAATGGAAGGATTTTCAGATTTTCTACTAATTTTGTCGACTTCGTCTATATAAACAATTCCACTTTGAGCCTTTTCAACATTGTAATCAGCAGATTGTAAAAGTTTTAAAATTATATTTTCAACATCCTCTCCAACATAACCTGCTTCTGTAAGAGTTGTAGCGTCTGCCATGGTGAATGGCACATCTAAAATTCTTGCTAACGTTTGAGCTAGTAAGGTTTTTCCACATCCTGTTGGTCCAACTAATAATACGTTTGATTTTGCTAATTCAACTTCCTTATTATTTTTTGTTTCATAATTTAATCGCTTGTAATGATTATGAACTGCAACTGATAAAACTTTCTTTGCGTGCTTTTGACCAATTACATAGTCATCTAACACATTGCAAATTTCTTTTGGTGAAGGAACGCCCTCTTGATATTTGGTTAATATATCTTTACTTTCCTCCTTAATAATGTCCATACATAATTCAACACATTCATCACAAATAAATACTGTTGGACCTGCAATAAGTTTTTTTACCTCGTGCTGACTTTTTCCGCAGAAAGAACAATAAAGAATATTTTTATTATTTTCGGTACGCATAATTTTATAAACGAATCAATAAATTGACTTTATTATATATAATTGATCATAAGCAAGCGTAAGTTGTGGATAAAACTAAATGTTGGGGGTTAGGTTCTTTTTTCAACAACTTTGTCTATTAATCCAAATTTTTTTGCCTCTTGGGGTGTCATGAACTTATCTCTTTCAAGAGCATTTTTTATTTCTTCAACACTGCGTCCAGTATGCTTTGAATAAATTTCATTCAGCCTCTTTTTTAATGACATAATTTCATTTGCATGGATTTCAATATCAGTTGCTTGTCCTTGAAAACCAGCAGAGGGTTGGTGAACCATAATTCTAGAATTTGGAAGAGAAAATCTCTTTCCATTTTCCCCTGCTGATAAAAGAAAAGAGCCCATAGAAGAAGCCTGACCAATACACAAGGTAGAAACAGGTGATTTGATGTATTGCATCGTATCATAAACTCCAAGTCCAGCATTCACTAATCCACCTGGACTATTAATATAAAAGAAAATTTCTTTTTTAGGATTTTCAGATTCCAAAAATAAAAGCTGTGCGGTTATTAATGTTGCAACATTGTCGTTAATAGGACCTACTAAAAAAACTATTCTTTCTTTCAAAAGCCTAGAATATATATCATAAGCCCTTTCTCCACGGCTTGATTGTTCAACAACCATTGGAATTAGATTATTCATGTGTTCCTGAATTTTATTAGTCATATAGCGATTCGACCGTTATACAGCTAGTGATTACTTTTTGCTAACTTTTTTTTGTTTTCTAGCGTTTTTTACTGTGGTTTTTTTAATTTTCGACTGTGTTACGCCAGCCTTTTTTAGTTCTTTATTTTGGTCCAATATAATTTTCTCTGCTTCATTTGTAGAAATAGTTTTTTTAGTGGATTTAGCCTTTTCTTTTATCAAAGAAATAATTTTATCTTCATATATTCCTCCTCTTAAACTTGCAACTGCTGAAGGATTTTCTTGATAATATTTCGCAACTTGTTTTGCTTGGTTAGGCATCATTTGAATATGTTTTTGAATTTCACTTTTAATTTCATCCTCATTAACTTTTAAATTATTTTCTTCTCCAAATTCATTTAAAATTAATCCAATTTTAATTCTTTTTTTTGCTGTCTCCTCATTTAATTTTTTATTTTTTTCAATTTCTTCTTTTTTCATTCCATGACTTAGCAGTTCAATTTCTTGTTGAATGAGATTTTCTGGAATTTGAATATCTTGAAATTTGTCTAATTGGTCCATAATTTCTTTTTTTGTTATTGTATCAAGAGTATTTTTATACTGTTCCTGAATCTGTTTTGAAACGATTACTTTTAAATCATTTAAATCTTTTGCACCAAGAGTTTTTGCAAACTCATCATTAATTTTGATTTCTATTGGACTTTTGATATTTATAATTTTACAAATAAATTTTGCTTTTTTATTTGAGTACTCTTTGTGAGGATAATTATCCGGTAAAGTGACTTCTACAATCTTTTCTTTTTGCTTCTTTATACCAATTAATTGTTTATCAAAATCTTTTATGAATAAATCTTTTCCCAAAATAATTTGAGTATTTTTTCCTTCACCTCCCTTAAAGTCCTTTCCATCAATCGTTGCCTTATAGTCAAAAATAACTAAATCTCCCTGTGCAGCAGCTTCTTCGACCTTCTTGTCTTCAAAATTATTTTGATTTTTTGCAATATTCTTGATTCTTTTATCTATGTCTATGTTAGTTGTTTTAATTTCATAATTTGTAATTTTAATTTCCCCTACTTCTTTAATGTTTATTTTGGGTAATTGTTCAACATGAATTGTGTATTCTAAATCTTTATCTTCTCCATATTTTTTAAGGTCTATCTTAGGTTGTCCCGCCACCTTTATTTTTTTATCTTCTAGAGCTTTACTTGAAGTTTCTTTTAAGATTTTATCGAGAACTTCACCATAAACTGCTTTTCCAAATTGTCTTTTTAGAATTTCTATGGGCACCTTGCCAGGTCTAAACCCTTTTAAATTGACCGTTTTTTTTAATTCCTCAAATCTTCCAAGCATTTGATCATTAATTGTTTTTTTATCAACTGTAACTCTTAAATCAGTCTTTAATCCTTTTTTGGAATCTACTGTCACTTTCATAATTATTTGGTGGGCAAGAAGAGACTCGAACTCTTAAACCTTACGGTACTAGTTCCTAAGACTAGCGCGTATACCAATTCCGCCACTTGCCCTAATTTTACAACTTTATAAATTATTTATTACTTTTTAGGAAGCGTAGCATTTAAAATAAATGCTAATAATCCTGCGGGAATTAATCCGGTTGTTAACAATAATTTTAATTTAATTCCAAAATCTGGTATATGAGCAACAAATTGAGGAAGTAAAGACATGCCAATACCAAAAGAAAGTGATAAAGCTAATATTAATATATTTCTTTGACTCATTTCTGACTGAGAAATCAACTTAATGCCAGCAGCAGTTATTAAACCAAACATAATGATGGCTGCTCCCCCTATTACTGATTCTGGCATTGCAGCAATTTTTCTGCTAATGCAATTGAACAATGTCAAGAAAACCAAAAGTCGGTTATTTAGTTAATTTTAAAAAAGCAAAATTACCTACTAAACAAAGATTAGTAGGCAAGTATTCAATTTTAGAACCAGCTGATGTTAAAAAACATGCAGAAGATCTTTATAATAATTATTCAAAAGATAAAAAAAATTTGATTTGGACCTATCTTCCTTATGGTCCGTTTAAAAATATAAATCTATTCAAGAAATGGATGAGAAATTGTTGTTTAAATAATGATCCTTTTTTTTACGTAATTTATTCAAAAAGACATAAAACCTTTTGTGGGATGGCAAGTTATTTACGTATGACACCTGATCACGGTAATATTGAAGTAGGTCACATAAATTATTCACCCTTGCTTCAGAATACGATTGATGGAACTGAAGCAATGTATTTGATGATGAAAAATGCTTTCGATAAATTGGGTAATAGACGTTATGAATGGAAATGTAATAATTTAAATTTACATTCAAAAAAGGCAGCAAGAAGGCTGGGATTTAAGTTCGAGGGTGTTTTTAGACAATCATTCATAGTAAAAAAACGCAACAGAGACACTGCTTGGTTTTCAATTATCGATAACGAATGGAAACAGTACAAAAAAAAATACAAAAGGTATCTAAAAAGATCTAATTTTAATGAAAAATCAATTCAAAAGAAAAAGTTAAGATTATCTTAGTTTTTCAAATAATTCATTGTTCATTCTTCATTCGTAATATCTGATTGTGTCTAAAATCATATTGCTTACAATTTTTTCCGTAGTTAAATTTTTTTTAGTATAATCAATCATCTTTTTTTTTATTTCGATTAATTCAGGATAGCTGTTGATTAAAGTCGTGCTATCATATTTTTTTTTGAACAAATTAACAAAATATAATAAAAATTTATCAATTGATAAAAACTTCATTTTATAAATATTAGTAGGGAAAAATTGATTTAAAATCCATGAGTATTGATTATAAATATCAAAGAGCAATTTCTTTGGTAAATTTGTTAAAATGTTTTTTGGACACTTTTCAATATTTAAAAATAGGGGTATACACCCATTCGATAAAATTTCATAATGTCTTAACGAATCCCAGCCTACTTTCTTATAGGTAAGAGCAAATATGCTATTTTGGTAACTTTGATAGTAATCTTGCTCATTTTTATATATGTAGGACGAATTCTTACCAGGTATTAATGGGGCTAAAACATTTAATGGTTTTGGATTTACAATATTAACAATCTTTTCTTTTGGTATAGCAAAATTTATTGGATAAACATTGTTAATGCTTTCAGAAATTAATTCTCTTTTAAAATAGACTCCTTTACCCGTAATTTGCTTATCGATAAACGGATGGTCGTTCCCATCAACAAATATGATTTTACTTTTAGAATTTATAGCTTCGTTAAAAAAAAACCGAGGTTTATGAATTGAACCAAATACTATAAAATCAAAATAATTTGTCTTAATTTTTTTTTCTGTATCTGTTCTATCAATTTGTTGATAATTTGATAATAAATTATAGAGTGTAAACCCCTTGCCCCAAAGATTGTTCATATCATAACTTCTCTTTTTTACTTCATCACGATACATATACCAAACTCCAGGATAATCGATTACACTATCTCCATATACATTCCTCAATCCATGCAAAACCATATCATGCATAAAATCATTCGGTTTGCTTTCTTTCTCATTTAAACCGCTAATAAAAAGAATTTTCATTTTATAAAAAAATGTTACTTGCTGGATAATATTTTTCTGTAACTCTCAGCGTTCTTAATAATATAATAAAATTTATAAAGAAAAAATAATACCGGAAATGACAAAGATGCCAATTGATGAAATCAAGAAAATAAATTTTCCATTATTTTCTTTGCGCTTGTTATCTTTTAATTTTTTCAATAAAAATTGTACATCTCCCCTATTAGCTCTCATATTAACTTGCGCGTTTATATAAGTGTTGATGTTTTGACTAGGGCTACTTTTCCCACTCACATTTGCCATTCTAATATTTAAACATGTGAAAAATATTATATCAACCAAGAATTGCAATTTGTAGGATTAATTTATATTTAATTAATGTCAATTATGGGAAAAAAAATTCAAAAAACTCAACACTGAGTTGATTTAACTTTTAAGAAGCTTATTTTCTGGATCATGCAAAGGTTGTTTTTCAATGCTGCTTTCATATGTAGATTTTTCCACTTCAATTTGCAAAGACTTGCCAATGAATGAATTTAATTCCAAATCTGAATTAATGTAACCAAATGCCATATTTTTTTTGTAGTTGAAGGAGTAATTTCCTGAAGTAGTCCTTCCAATTATTTTACCTTCATTCAAAATTGGCTCATCATGAAGTAGAAGGGGAAACCCAGGTTTACTATCTTTTAAGGTGAGCATAGCAAGCTTCTTTTGAGGTTGATGATTTATTTTTTTAGCTAAAGCTTCTTTGCCAATAAAGTCTACATTTTTTTTAAAACTTACTGTAAATTTTAGTCCTGCTTCAAATGGATTATCCTCTGGTGTAATATCATGTCCCCAGTGCAAGTATCCTTTTTCCATTCTTAATATATCCATAGCATGAACTCCTGCATGACAAATCTCATATTTTTGTCCTTTATGAACAATTTGTTCATAAATTGCCTTTGCATTTTCAATGGAAATATATAGTTCCCAGCCCAATTCACCAATATAGGATAATCTTTGTGCCCAAACTGTTATATTATTAATTTTAATATTTTTACTTGTTCCAAATGGGAAATTTTTATTATCAAAATATTTGCCTGCAATATCGGTCATCAAATCTCTGCTTTTAGGACCGAACAAACCAAGACAAGCATAATCTTCTGTCACATCTTTAAATTCAACATCTGGATCTAAATGTTTTATAATATGGTGCTTATCATGCTCTCTAACTGTAGCGGAACTTATAATTCTAAAATAATTTTGATCCAAACAAACAACGGTTAAGTCAGCTTCTATTCCACCATCTTTATTCAGCATTTGGGTATATGTTGTTCTACCTTTTTCATTTTTAATATTGGCTGCACAAATACGTTGAAGTTCTATATGAGCTTTTGGACCTTTTAGTTCAAATTTAGAAAATGGGGTTAAATCAAATAAACCAACATTTTTCCTCACATTGATCGTTTCATGTTCAACGGATGGATACCAATTTTGATAGTTATAACTATACTCGTACTTTGCTTCAGCTCCATTTATTGCAAACCACATAGGGCGTTCATAACCTGCCACTGCCCCAAAACATGCGCCAGCCCTCTTTAATTCTTCATGATAAGGAAGTAATTTTTGATTTCTTGACGTTTTGTGTTGTTTATAAGGCCAATGCATTCCATATAAATCTCCTAAGGTTTCAGTAACTCTTTCCATAATAAATTTTTTTGATGAATGAAATTTTTCAAATCTTCTGATATCCTCATTAAATAAATCTTCATTAATACTGC
>Ga0187833_10002861_pt1 | contig 18112 bp, 16 predicted proteins | sample ETNtaG_37_FD_167968 | JGI IMG/M metagenome (GOLD analysis project Ga0187833, IMG submission 167968) | Marine microbial and viral communities from oxygen minimum zone, Eastern Pacific Ocean - ETNP2014_SV_400_PacBio MetaG (Illumina Assembly) | ecosystem: Environmental > Aquatic > Marine > Hypoxic...
ATACGCCGATCGAAAAAAAGGTCAAACCTTACGTCAACAACCCGGACCACGTGACCGGCATGGCCTTGGCGCTGCTGGCCAAGGATGTGCGCATTACCGCCGACATGGCGGACGCTATCGGCGCCTATGCCCCCATCGCCGAGCGGTGCAGTGCGTTGTGGACCGAGGCCGCAGAGAAGTTCGGCGCGGAACGCGATCAGATCGATGTGGTGCGATTGTGGCTGGAGGGCTCCGAGGTGTCGCTCTCCGTGACGGCGCCGAAGGAGGAGTGAAAAAATAATGCCCGTCTACATTGGTAGAGCCATTTCAGCATTATCCATCCTCGCTATTTCCGCGTACATCTGGTTTGCGTCGGAAGAATTCCCGGCCAATGGGCATCAACTTCCACAATTCACTTCCGGCATTGCGATGGTTTTATCGCTATTTCTTTTGGGCGACGCATTCAGAAACAAAGATAGTGCGAATAAAATAAATATAGAATTTACTTATGCAACCAAGAAGCAATATCTGATTTTATTACTAACTATTATTTATATACCGATCATGTTTGTTGTTGGTTATTTTGTCACTTCATTTTGTTTTCTGTTATTGAGCTTCCTCATTGCCGGGGTCCGTAATTTCAGGACCGTCGCCATTACCGTCGTCGTGTCGCTCCCCATTATGTACGCCTTCTTTGTGAACTTTTTGCATGCGCAGCTTCCGCAGGGCTGGTTTTTCTAAAAAAGTATGAAATATGTTTTTTGAAGAATCCTTTAGCTATCTGGGCAACCTTGTTTCCTTTGGGAATTTAACGGCAATGTTGCTCGGGGTTTGTGTCGGACTGGTTATCGGTGCCATTCCCGGCCTCAGCCCGCCGATGGCGATTGCGCTGCTGATTCCGGTTTCATTTGAGTTCGAGCCGGCAACGGCATTGATATTGATGGTTTCGTGTTTTGCCGCCGGAATTTATGGCGGCTCTTTCTCGGCCATCTTGTTGCGCACGCCCGGGACATCGGCGTCCGCGGCGTCGGCGATCGAGGGGTATGAATTAACCAAAAAGGGGAAAGCGATTGAGGCGATCAGGGTTTCGACCTTCGCCTCGGTGATCGGCGGTATCATCAGCGGCTTCGTTTTACTTTTTTTGTCCCCGCCATTGGCGAAGGTGGCGTTGTGGTTTGGTCCGGCTGAATACTTCCTGATCGCCATGCTTGGGCTGACGGCGATTGCGTCGGTTTCCTTCGGTTCGTTGTCGAAGGGATTGATCTCTGGATTGTTCGGATTATGCCTGAGCACCATTGGCGTCGATCATTTTTCAAGTTACCCTCGGTTTACCTTCGACATGATCGGGCTCATGGGCGGCATCGGTATTTTGCCGTGCATCATCGGCCTGTTTGCGTTTGCCCAGGGACTCGATCTTTGCGCCGGCGCGGCGCATGGAAACATTTCCGGGCTGAAGACTCTATCCTGGCGGATATGGCCCCGATTTTCGGAAATGTACAAAATAAAATGGTCGCTCATTCGTGGCTGGGTTTGCGGTCTGGTGGTCGGCATCATTCCGGCCGCCGGGGCTTCCATCGCCCAATGGATCGCCTATGCCTGGGAAATCCGCCGCGCAAAACCCGGCGATCAATTCGGCAAGGGTGAAATCAAGGGCCTTGCGGCGACCGAGGGGTCCAACAACGGCGTCACCGGAACCTCTTTGATCCCGATGTTCGTGCTCGGCATTCCGGGGGGCATTTCAGCGGCCGTTATCCTTGGTGCCTTGACCATCCACGGTTTGCAGCCTGGCTTGCGGCTTTTCAAGAATAATCCGGAAGTCATTTACACCATTATGTGGGGATTTATCGGGGCCAATTTTATCATGGCCTTCGTCGCCATTTTTATGGCCCGGACTTTTGCGTACCTGACCTTGGTGCCGCGCGGCATCTTAGGCCCGATGATCATCCTATTCAGTGTTATCGGTGTTTATACCGGCACCAATAGCTACCATGACATCTGGCTGATGATGGGCTTTGGTGTTCTTGGCTATTTCATGGAAAAATATGACTTTTCGACGGCGGGCGTGCTGCTTGGGCTGGTGCTCGGCCCCATCGCCGAAGACGGGATGCGGAACCTTTTGATTATTTCCGATGACGCGCCGGTTGGTTTCATCATGGGCCGGCCCGTATCCTTGGTCATTATCTTTTGTATCGTCGTCATTATTTCTTTTTCATTCTCTAAAAAAGGCAAGCAAGGTGCATAAATGAAAGGGCATGGCTTGGCCGAATGGCACCATCAGGTTTATGATAACCCCACAAAAAAAATGTGAATTCAATTGACTGGAAGGACCACGCACAACCAAACTGCATTGGGTTGAATAATAAAAAACTAATTTCAAATTTCATTAATCAATCGACCAAAGGGAGGAAAGGCATGAAATGTTTTAGTTTTCGCACCGTGACAATTGCTTTTGCGATTGCCTTTGGGGCACTTGTTTCGCTGACCCCGACAATCTCGTCGGCGGCAAATTATCCGAGCAAACCGATTAAACTCGTGGTGCCCTGGAAGGTTGGGGGCGGCACCGACCGAAGCGCCAGAATTTTCGCGCCCTTCCTTTCCAAAGCCCTTGGGGTTCCCGTTAACATCATCAATATCAGCGGCGGGGGCGGCTGGGTTGCGTGGGCTCAAATGGCCAATTGGGACCCGAAAAAAGAAGACCATACCATCGGGTTCATCAATTTCCCGCACATGCTTTCGTACCTCAATCCGAAAATGAAAAATAAAAATAATCTGAAATCCTTCAACTTTCTTACCGGTCACAGCATCGACCCCTGTATTTGGGCTGTGCGGGAAGGCGATAAGCGCTTTCAAACGCTTCCTGAATTCATCAAATATGTCGTCGATCATCCCAACGAGATCAAAATCAGTGTTGGCGGGTTTGGCAGCGATGACCACCAAGCCGTGGCCTTTGCCGAAAAATTCATCCCGGGCTTCAAGGTAAAAAAGATTTTTGGCAACAACGATGCCAAGAAACTCCAGGAACTGTACGGTGAAACAGCCGACGCGGTTGGCGGCAATGTCAGCTATTTCGTGCCTCACATGCTTGAAGGCAAACTCCGCACCCTTGCCGTGCTGGGAAAAGAGCGCTCGGACTATCTGCCGAATACACCAACGTTCGCAGAAGCCTCCGGGGTTGGAAATTTCAACTTTGCTTCGCGTGTTTTGGTCGCCGCCCCCGGTTTGGACCCGGAAAAGCAAAAAATTCTAACCGCGGCCATTCACAAAGCCATCGATACACCGGAATATGCAATGCGTGAACTCAAGAATCACAACACGCTTTGGAAATTGAACGGCGCCAAGCTTGACGGCTTCCTCGAAGGCCTGGCCGGTTCGGTCAAAAAGGTTAAATTCTGGGATTTGCCGAAGTAAGCTTTCCGGAATGCACCACAATAAAAAGCGGCACCTTGTTTTTAGGAACAAGGTGCCGCACTATTTTTTGGTCCTGCATTATTGGAATTGGCGGGTAAAAACGTAGTACACGGTCAATTGGCGCTGGCGTTAAGGACATGGGCGCGGAAACTCGTTTGCACCGCCGCCGCCGTCATCCCCTTGAAGATCAAAACCAGCCGTGTTTCTTCCTTGCCTTCGGGCCAGGCGTCGAGCCATTCAGGAGAACTGATGATGCTTCCGACGGCCTGCACCAACAAAGGCCGTTCGTATCCCGCCAACCGCAGATATCCCTTCAGCCGCAGCATCGCATAGGGCCGCAGCGAATAGATCATGCTGAGCCAGGCACGAAGGCGCGCTTCGTCAAGGGGCGCGCCGTGGACTAGGGACCAGGTTGAGATATCGCCATGGCGGTGATCCTGGAAATGGTCATGCCCGTCATGATCTTCATCGTGATGGACATGGTGGGTATGGTCCCTGCCATGGCGGCCCGACTTGAGAAACAGGGCGTCCGGGTCTATCTGGCCGTGTTCGATGGCGGCAATATCGAGCGACGGATTGATATTCAGGACAGCGTTGGTGATCCCCGCGATGTCGTCTTCGGAACAGAGGTCGACCTTCGATACTAGGGCCAGGTCGGCCTGGGAAATCTGCGTCACCGCTTCCTCATGACGCTCAATGTGGACGCGCCCCTGGACGCCATCGACCAGCGTGACCACGGTTTCCAGGGCACAGCGGTTGATCACGGCGTCATTGGTCAGGATCGCGTGGACGATCGGCGCCGGGTTCGCCAAGCCGGTGGTTTCGATGACAATGCGGGTGAACGGCGGCAATTGTCCGTTGCCGACCTTGGCGAACAGGTCTGAGATGGTATCGATCAGGTCGCCCCGGATCGAACAACAGATGCATCCGTTTTCCAGCAGCAGGGTGTTTTCGAATGACGATTCCACCAACACGTGATCGAGGCCGATTTCACCGAATTCGTTGATAATCAACGCCGTCGCCTGCATTCCCGGTTGCCGGACCAGATGATTGATCAGCGTCGTTTTGCCGCTGCCGAGATAGCCGGTAACCACGGAAATCGGGATGCGGTTTGGCTGTGGCGAGTCAACGCCGGGTTTTGCCATCATTTATTTTCCCATCCCAGAAAAACCTCCTTTTCTTATATAGGTTTTTTGATGATTATCGAAAATCAAACCTTTCGATCAATGGGCAGACGGGGAACACAGGATATGACCGAGGCACAATCGAACAACATGAAACTACTTGCGCACAACACCCTCGATGGCTTCGGCGGTGTCGGTGAGGGGATGGCCCTGCAGCTCACTAACAAGGGCCGGCGGATCCTGTGGATCGCCCACGAAGGCCCGCCGAAGAATTTTACCGGCGTTGACGTGACCGACCCTAAAAACCCCAAGGTCGTATGCCAGACCGAACTGAAACACGAGAACATGCGGTCCAATTCACTGGAGGTGACGGGGGATATCCTGGCCGTCGCCTACCAGGTTTATCAACTCGGGGTGCAGCCGGCGGGCATCGAATTGTTCGACGTCAGCGATCCCGAGAACCCCAAGTCGATTGGATTTCACGACACCTCCGGCCCCCATTCCCGTGGCGTTCACTGCTTGTGGTTCGTCGATGGCGAGTACATCCATTGCGCCAGCGGGTCGTCGGATTTCGAGCCGCGCCATCCCCGCGACGATCAGTTCTATCAGATCATCGACGTCCGCAATCCGTCCAAGATGGAAGAGGTCGGGCGGTGGTGGATGCCCGGTACGCGCGAAGGCGATGACGCACCGCCGCCGGAACGGGTTAATCCCGAACCGATGGAAGAGCTGCGCGGCGGTGACGCCTTTCGCCTCCACAATGCCAACGTCTATCCGGAACACCCGGACCGGGCCTACCTGGGCTATATCGACGGCGGCTGCTTTATTCTCGATATTTCCGACAAGAGCAATCCCACCGTCGTTTCCGAGTGGTGCCCGCATCCGCCGTACCCCGGCTTTACCCATACCGTGATGCCACTGTTTGATCGCGGCCTGTTGGTGGTCACCGACGAGTGCATCAAGGATGACGGTGTGGACTGGCCCAAGCTGACCTGGATCATCGACGCCCGCAACGAGAAAAACCTCGTTCCCATCAGCACCCTGCCGATGCCGCCAGTCGAGGAATACGGCCACAAAGGCGGCCGTTTCGGTTCCCACAACCTGCATGAAAACCGCCCCGGCCCCTCGTTCCGCAGCGAGGAAATTATCGTCGGCGCGTTTTTCAACGCCGGCGTCCGGGTCTACAGCATCAAAAATCCGTACCAGCCCGAATTAATCGCCAACTACGTGCCGCCGGGGCCGGAAAATTCCCGCGTTCCCACCATTCAGATCAACGAGGTCTATGTCGACGAAAACGCCATCGTCTACGCCGGCGACCGTTGGGCCGGCGGACTCTACATCATGGAAATGGAAATTTAGCAGCCTCAGTACACCATGCTTGTGAACTACGACTTCACTTCTGGAAACGATCCGCAAACCCTGCTGGTCTACGGCATGGTGACGGACCCGGCGGCGGTGACCCGGTCCTTGAGCCCGATGCCACCAGACACGCCGTTCTTGCTGTCCAACCGTTTCGCGGTCGTTTCCCCGTCTTCGCCGGCCCTGCGCCTCAACAGTCCGGGATGGATCGATCTTTCCCCGATCCAGATGATGGAAATCGCCTCCACGGCGGATATCTTCGACCTTTGCTGTGACCGGGTGATGGGTAATGCATCGCCTTTTTCCCGGTCCTTGCGAGCCTTTCTGGAGGCCTATTTCAAGTTCGTGACGGCGCAAACGGAAAACCATCGAACTCAACTTGAGCCCGCCGACGCGGAAAGCGATGTGTTCAATCACGCCGATTGGGTCTTTTCGGCTTGGCTTCCCTTGCCCCACGCCCATGTTTTGTTGCCGGACGCGGACGGGTCGGATGAGCCACGGTTCGCCGAACTCGATGTTGCTTTCCTGCTCGGCGGCCGTTTGTTGGGGGTGATGATCGAAGGGATCAACACGAAAACCAAATCCCAGCACCAACGGCTGCAATATCTGGAAGAAAGGCATCCCTTCGCCACCATCGTCCGCGTTCCCGTTGCCGGCCTGGAAGATAAAACCGGTGCCTTTCCCGCCGACCTGTTTCCCGCCCCGTTCTCCCATTTTTGGGAGGGGCTGGACCTGCCCCAGGGGCCTTATCGGCTAGCGGCGCTCATGGACGATCTTGGCGAATCTGGTAAACAGAAGGGGTCATGACCGGATCCCTGCGATGTTTAAATTTTTTGTTTAAGGAGTTGTGCCATGACAAGCGCTTTATTCTCGTCCATCGCCTTGCGCGAATTGGAAATCCCCAACCGCATCGTCGTCTCTCCCATGTGCCAATATTCGGCCGAGAACGGGGTCGCCAACGACTGGCATCTCATGCATTTGGGCGGCTTTGCGCTTTCGGGTGTCGGACTGATGTTCATGGAGGCGACCGGCGTTGAGGCCGAGGGCCGAATCACGCCGGGATGTCTGGGGCTGTACGACGACGAACAGGAACAGGCCTTCGATCGCGTCATTCGGTTTTGCCGCCGGTACGGGGAAGCCAAGATCGGCTTGCAACTCGCCCACGCCGGACGCAAGGCTTCGGCCGCCCTGCCATGGAACGGCGGCGCGGCCATTGACCCGTCGTCCGGCGGATGGCTGACGGCATCCTCCTCGGGCTTGCCCTTTGCCGACGGCTGGCCGGCGCCGAGCCCGATGAACCGGGCCGACATGGATCGTGTCCTTGGCGCCTTCGTTCAAGGCGCCGAACGCGCGGCGCGTCTCGATGTCGATGTCCTCGAACTGCACGCGGCGCACGGCTATCTGCTGAGCCAGTTCCTTTCCCCGATCGCTAACCACCGCGACGACGATTACGGCGGCACCCTCGAAAACCGCATGCGTTTTCCGCTCGAAGTCATTTCCGCCGTGCGCGCCGTTTGGCCCGAGGACAAGCCCATGGGCGTCCGCATCTCGGCGACCGACTGGCAGGAGCCGGGATGGACGATCAAGGAGTCGGTGGTTTTGGCGGGCGCGTTGAAGGCGCTCGGCTGTGATTTCATCGACGTTTCCAGTGGAGGAAACACCGCCAAACGGGCGCCGGCCTTCAATAGCAAGCAGGGGTTTCATGTGCCCCTATCGGAACAGATCAAAGCCGAAGCCGGGATCCCGACCATCGCCGTCGGCATGATCCGCGATCCCCAGTACGCCGAAGACGTCATCGCTTCGGGCAAGGCCGATTTCGTGGCCCTGGCGCGGGGCATGTTGTACGAACCGCGCTGGGCCTGGCGGGCAGCGGAGGAACTGGGAGCGGAAGCGCCCTATCCGCCGCAGTATAGTCGTGCCCAGCCGAAGAATTGGCCGAATGCCTTTCCAGGCCGCTCCGGAGATTAGGACGCCCCATAATAGCCAGTGCAGTTTTCAGACGGCGCGCTTATATCCGATCAACGAGATGGATTATGACGAACTTCCGATCTATTTCGTTGACCTGAAAATTTTGGCCCCCTAAAGCCAATGGCTTCGGCCGGACCATCAACGTAAACCGCGCCAAACTCTAACCTAAGCGTTAGACCACTTAATGGGGGCTGGCCAAGCCGGCCCAGATCGTTGAGATTTGGTTTTTTGGGCCGCTACGGAACTGCTCGGCATTCAAGTCGAGCAAAAAGGGACGATATTTTTTCCGCTAGGACTCATTGACAGCCAACACTTAACTGGCTTTCATCCCGTCAATACAGACGGGGAGAAACTTCAATGGCATCCGAGCTTCGCGACGGCATGAAAATCGATTGGGAATATCCGATCGAAATGGACGATGGTCTGATATTACGAGCGGATATTTTCCGCCCCGAGACTGACGGTCAATATCCCGTCATTCTCACCTATGGACCTTATGCTAAGGGCTTGTCTTTCCAGGAAGGCTATCCGTCGGCCTGGGGACGCATGGCTGAGCAGCACCCGGATGTCATGGCGGGATCGACCAACAAATATCAGGCCTGGGAACTGGCTGATCCCGAGAAATGGGTACCGGACGGATATATTTGTCTGCGGATTGATTCCAGGGGCTGCGGCTCCTCTCCGGGTTTTGTCGATCCGTTTTCCGCCCGCGAAACCAAAGACCTCTACAATTGTATTGAATGGGCAGGCACACAGCCATGGTCGAATGGCAAGGTTGGGCTAAACGGTATTTCTTACTACGCCATCAATCAATGGCATGTGGCGAGTCTGCAGCCGCCGCACCTGGCTGCCATGTGTATTTGGGAAGGAGCGGCCGACTGGTATCGCGACATGACGTATCATGGGGGTATCCTTTCGACGTTCTGGGACAACTGGTACGACATGCAAGTTAAAACCGTCCAGTATGGGTTGGGTGACAATGGTCCCAAAAGTGTTGTGACGGGCAGGAACGCCTGCGGCGACGTGACGATGACCGAGGAAGAATTGGCAGCGCAGCGCAGCGCCTTCGGCGATGAAATCCTGGCTCACCCCTTTGATGATGACTACCATAAGGAACGCTCGCCCATTTGGGAGAAAGTCATCACACCGCTCCTATCCTCAGGCAATTGGGGCGGTCAGGGCCTGCATCCGCGGGGAAATTTTGAAGGCTATTTCAGGGCGGCCGCAAAAGAAAAGTGGCTGGAAGTTCACGGGCTTGAACATTGGACCGAGTTCTACACCGATTACGGTGTGCAACTCCAAAAGCGCTTTTTCGACTATTTCCTTAAAGACGAACGGCAGGGTTGGGAGAGCCAGGCCAAAGTTCAACTCCAGGTCCGCCATCCCGACAAATTTGAACTACGGATGGAAGACGACTGGCCGATTCCACGCACGCAATGGACCAAATATTTTCTTGATCTTGAGGCTGGCAGTTTGTCTGAAGCAGCGCCGGCAGCTGAGCAAGAAATAAGCTTCGAAGCAATGGGGGACGGCTTAACATTCCGCTCGGCACCGCTAGATCAGGAAACAGAAATAACTGGGCCATCCGCCCTCAAGATCGCTCTTTCTTCGACAACCATCGACGCCGATGTTTTTGTGATCCTGCAAGTATTTGCCCCCAATAGAGAGGAAGTAGTGTTTCAGGGCGCGATCGATCCGCATACGCCTATCGGCCAAGGATGGCTTCGGGCATCGCACCGCAAATTGGATGAAAAACTATCGCTGCCTTATCGCCCTTATCATACACACGATGAAATCCAGCCACTGACTGCCGGTGAAAAAATCGATCTCGATATCGAGATTTGGCCGACTTCGATCGTCGTACCACAAGGGTATCACCTTGCCGTCACCATTCGCGGCAAGGACTACGAATATGCCGGTGAGAGTGGCGGTCGATTATCAAATTTTAAGAATGAACTTAGGGGGTGCGGCCCGTTTCTGCATGATGATCCTCGCGACCGACCTCAGGATCTATTCGGCGGCACGACGACGCTCCACAGCGATCCGAACAGCCCGGCCTATGTTCTCCTGCCGATTATTCCCCCAGTTTAAAGAAGCAATCAGACAAATCGCTCCGATAGACATCTCTGGCCTATTTGAAAAGTCCGCTAATAACCAATGGCTGTCATTAACTTCACGCATATCGATCGTGAATATGTACGACGGGTAATACGGGTATTTAGGCGCTAAGAGAGTGTTTAAACGGCCTTAACACACTTGCCGCACCATACGGGCGGTTTTAAAAGCAGCAAGTCATCGCCATCCTGCGAGGAATATTTCTATCGAGAGACTTTGGATCAGGAAGTGGGGAGAAAAACAATGGGCGAAAAATTGGGCATGATCGGTCTCGGTAAAATGGGTCTGGCACTCGCCCGTCAAATGATGAACGACGGACATGAACTCTTTGGCTATGACATTGATCCGGAACGCATGAAATTGCTTGAAGACGAAGGCGGTATTCCCGTCGAGTCTTCCAAAATCCTCGCCGAAAAATGCGGCATCACGTTCAGTATTTTGCTTAAACCAGAACACATTGAAGAAAATACCATTGGTCCTAATGGCATTGTTCAGGCGGGCAAAGAAAGCCTCATTCATGTCGAAATGAGCACCATGCCCCCGGCTTTTCAAATCGGCCTTGCCGAAAAACTCTCCGGCCACGGGATTGAGATGTTGGACGCCCCCATATCGGGTTCTCACAATAAAGTCGACGACCGTGTCATTACCTTCATGGTCGGCGGCAAGGACGATGTCTTCGAACGGGTCCGCCCGATATTAGAGCCCCTGGCAGCGGCAACCACGCACACGGGCGACGTTGGCACCGGAGCGACCATGAAGGTCGTGACCAACCTGTTCGTGAATTCCTGTACCGCCCTTCTGGCCGAAATGGTCGTCCTCGGCGAACGCACCGGCCTCAGCCATGAGGTCATGGAAGAATGCTTGGGCGCAGGGTCGGTCAGGGGGGCGATGTGGGAGACGATGCGCCCGCGTTTCTTTAACCGCGATTTTGCGCCCCGGGGTGCGGTCGAAATCTTTGCTAAAGACATGGGCATCGCTATCGATCTCGCCAAAGAACTCGGCATTGACCTCCAAGTCGTTCCCGCCGCCCGTAAAATGTTCCAGCGTGCGGAGGCAGCAGGGTGGGGAAATGATGATGCGAGCCGCGTGATAGAGGTTTATGAGGGGAAGGATCGTGGGTAGGGGAATCTCTTGTTAGATTTTCACATTAGACTAGGATCAAATTTAATCTGATCGTATCTTGGTCCAAACAAGATCACAGGTGAATTTGCAAAAGGAGAGTATTCGATGCCGGTCTACAAGGCAGAGGACATGCAGGCGACCCCCGATGTCGTTAATCCGAACATGATGATGAAACAGTTCGGGGGCGAGCTAATTAAGGTTGGCGTTGTTACCTACCAAGAAGGCGAAGGGCCGCCGCCGCACTCCCATCCGAATGATGAGCAGTGGATCTATATTCTCGAGGGCCGGGTCGCCAAGCTCCTTGGCGATGAAATAACCATCCTCGGCCCCGGGGACCTGGTTCACATTCCGCGGAACACCGTCCACGGCATTCGTATCCTCGAAGGTCCTTGCCGCTTCTTCACGTGCAAGAGCCCGTCCGGGACGGGAAAGCTTAGCGAGGATTACACCCCCGTGTCCAACGCCGAAGAACTGCAGCGGCGCCTCGCCGAGGTTTCGTAGTGGATTAAATCTGACCTGAAGCGGTATGCGACTGGCTTTTTCAGCTTAAGTGATCCTTGCCTCAGCACCTCAACCAATTCTCTTGCCCGCGGAAAAACCTTCGAATAGTCGGATCCACAAAGTAGCTGGACTTTTGCGCGATGTCGGCAATGAACCATTGGCAATCGCCTGAAAGTGTTTTTGCGCGTTCGATCTCTGTCCTTGTTCGGGCAAAACCCATACATCAAGGACCACCTGTCTGCCGATTTTAATGGGCAACGGGATTTGCGGATTTGGGCGGAAAAAATGCGCCAGTCCGAGGCAGATTCGCTTTAGTCATAGTATTATGTATTTTATGAATTATGGATATTTGTGGCGGCATTATTATCATGTGAACAATTCTGTCTGCGGATACCGGGAGGCACCTTTGGGCTGCATGATTGAATTCCTTATCCGGATGGAAAAAATTCCATCTTGTCAGTGAATTAAAGTTAAACAATGGGAGGTACAATTGGTTAAAAAACGTATTTATCTACGTGGTGGAATTCTTTGCGCCGTTGCTCTCGCATTCTTGGCGGTCACGGCTGGTGGGGCCAATGCGGGCGCCTATCCTGAGAAGGACATCACATTCATCGTTCCTTATAAACCGGGTGGCGGATCTGATACCCAGGCGCGTCGGCTTCAGGCCGGCCTGGAGAAAAATCTCGGCGTCAAGATGCGGATCGTCTACAAGACCGGCGGCGGCGGCGCGATCGGATTCAATGAACTTCACGGCTCGAAACCGGATGGTTACACAATCTCCAACGTGGTCGTTCCGAACATCATCGTGACGTCCCAAGGAAAAGATGTCGGCTACAAGCCGGATGACTTCGCCTATATCGGGATGACTGAAAAGTCAGTGGGCGCGCTGGCCGTTAAAAAGGACAGCAAGTTCAAGAGCCTTGAGGAAATCGTCGCCTACGCTAAGAAAAATCCTGGCAAGTTGACGGTAGCGGGTGTCGGAAGCACCGGCCATTCGAACTATGCTGAATTGGTCAATGCGCTCGGGATCAAGGCGACCTATGTGCCGATCTCGGGCGGTGTTGGTAAGATGCTGCCTTTTATAATGGGCGGACACGTTGATGCTGGAATACTTGCGGCCGCCCACGGCGTCAAACATCGCCTGAAGGTTACCGTTCTCGGTTTAGCCGGGACAAAACAATCGTCGGCCCTGCCGGCTCCGACATTGGAATCCCGTGGTTTCAAGGGGTTCACGATGGAGACAACCTGGGGCATCATGGCGCCTCCGGGAACACCGGCTGACCGCATCGCGGTTCTTAATGCAGCTCTTCACAAGACGACTGGCGACCCGTCAGTGAAGAATGCGATGTTAAAAAATGGTCTTATACCAATGACGCAGACGCCCGCGCAGGCCAAGCAATATGTCGCGGACACTATGGGCGCCGTGGATCGTAGAAACAATTTGTTGAAGATCCTGCTGAAAAAATAGGGTCTGTCTAAGTTTCAGGCTGCCCTGGCATCGAAAGTTTTGGTGCTTGGGCAGCCTGTCTACATGAGCATGAAATCGACTATCTCCCTAGTCTTTTAGCTGCCCCCTGCGCGCGATAGGGAGCGCGCTTAGGAGCCGCCCGGACAAAGGAAGCGGCGAATTTATTAGGAGTATCCCGTTGATCGAAGGTCTAATGCAGGCGCTCCAGCCGTCCTACATGTTTTGGCTCACCGTGGGAGTCATGATTGGCATGGTGGTCGGCGCTCTTCCGGGACTCACCGCCACCATGGGCACGGCGTTGCTCGTACCCTTCACATTCGCCCTGGAACCCGGCGAAGGTGTTGCCATGTTGGGTGGCCTTTATGTTTGCGCGATGTTTTCTGACGCCATACCGGCGGTGCTCGTTAATACGCCGGGAACACCGGCGGCGATGGCCACCGCCTTCGACGGCCACCCCATGGTCCTGGAGGGACGCGGACAAGAGGCGATCGTAGCATCTTGCTTCAGTTCAGCTTTAGGGACTTTATTTGGCGCCGGATGTTACCTGCTGCTCGCTTTGCCGATGATCACGATTGCACTTAAATTCGGCCCGCCCGAGTTTTTCTGGCTGGGGGTTTTCGCCCTGACCATTATTGGTAGCCTGGCGGGCGATTCTATTTTGAAGGGACTCGCCGGTGGCGCGATCGGTCTGCTGATTAGTAGTGTCGGGATCAGTCATGGCAATGAAATAGCGCGTTTTACCTTTGGCATCCCCGAGTTTCGTGGCGGTGTGTCCCTCGTTGCAGGGCTGATCGGCGTCTTTGCCATACCGCAGGTTTTTTCAATGATCATGCAGTTGCGTAAAAAAGAATTTATCGCCGAATACAAACCCAAGAGCGGCGAAACCATGAAAACGATAAAAAGGGTACTCGCGCATCCGGTGAACGTGATTCGCTCTGCAATGATCGGCAGCTTCATCGGAATCCTGCCTGGCGCCGGCAGCCCCATTGCCGCATTGGTCTCATACAGCGAGGCGGTACGCTGGAGTAAGGATAAAAGCCGCTTTGGAAAGGGAGACCTGCGTGGCGTAGTCGCATCAGAGGTCGCCAATAACGCAGCGGCTCCTGCGGCGATGATTCCATTGATCACGCTGGGGGTTCCCGGCTCATCACCCGCCGCAGTCATCGCTGGCGCACTTATGCTGAGAGGCTTGAATCCTGGCCCGGAACTTTTTCAGACCGACGGAACGCTCGTATATTCCTTCGGTTGGTCATTGTTGCTGGCCGGGATTGTGACGTTCATCCTTGGCAGCTTGTTTGCACCTATGTTGGTTCGAGTAATCAGTATTCCTTTGCGGCTTTTGGCTCCCCTGATCATGCTGTTGGCTGTGATCGGAGCCTATGCAATCCGCAATAATATCTTCGACGTATACATCATGCTTGGAATCGGGGTGTTCGTTTTCTTAATCAAGCGGCTGGGCTTCCATCCCGGCCCTATCGGTCTGGGTTTGATTCTGGGCCCCATCATTGAACCCTCGCTTGTACAGGCCATGTATATCGCCGATGCAACGTCAGTATGGAATGTCTTCTTCACCGGTACAATCAACATCATACTCATCTCGTTTAGCGTTCTTTCAATTGCCTTCGTCGTATGGTCGCGCAGGATGGATCGGGCGCAGGAACGCGCCAGCGTTTCGACCGAGGGCCGGTTGGCGGACGCGCAAGAAACAGAGTAGGAAGCAGCATGCGAATATTATTAGACCGAGACCTCCTGACCGCGCTGGTCCTGTTCGGCGTTTGTGCCGTGTTTTCGGCCGACGGCGGCGCTAATGTAAAGGATTGGATATTTCCCCTTCTGGCCACCTACGTTGTTTTAGGAATTGCCGTGGCTTTGTTCTTGCTCGTTATTTTTAGGGCAATAAAGAAGCACGTCCCGGACATCGTTCAGCTGACCTCGGAAGACCGGATTGCCCTCATCGACGTGCTCGTGTTCTTCTTGATCGTGCTTGCCTATATGTTCGTGATGTATGGCCTCGGGTTCTGGCTATCCAGCTTTCTAATGTTGTCACTGACATCAGTCTATCTGACTCTGGACAAAACGCGCCGTAACATAAGGCTTGCTTTGATCGTGCCTCTTGCGACTTGCGTCGTATTTTATTTCGTCTTCCTGCACGTGTTCTACGTGCCGTTTCCGAAAGCGACTTGGTGGCCGGGCTTGAGCTGAACGGAACCGCGGGCGCGGCCGGTCGGCATGGTGCTGATGATTACCGTGACCTGGTCGTTTTATTACGGCATCCGCCGTTCACGAAAGGAAAGTCTCCGCTTGACCTCCGCAGGACAGGGATAAACCATGCGCCCGACCAATTTACTCATCATCATGGCCGACCAACACAGCCCGAAAGTCCTGGGCAGCTATGGACACCCTATCGTGCGCACGCCGCACCTAGACAAGCTGGCCGGGGATGGCGTCAGGTTCACCAACGCCTATTCGCCATCACCCTTGTGCGTGCCCGCCAGGGCCTGTTTCGCCACCGGGCGCGGGGCCGACCAGACCGGATGCTGGGATAACGCCCACGCCTACGATGGAAGCGTTCCCGGATGGGGGCACCGGGTGCAAGCGGCGGGACATCAAAACGTTTCCATCGGCAAGCTGCATTACCGCCAAGAGGTCGACCCCGTCGGCATCGATGAACAGATCGTTCCAATGCACATCGCCGAGGGTAAGGGGGATCTTCTCGGCGCCATCCGCCCGGACCCGCCGGTACGCCACCAGGGCCGGAAATTCGCCGAACAGGTCGGTCCCGGCGAAACGGTCTATAACCGCTATGACCGCGACATCGCCAAGCACGCGTGCGAATGGTTGATGCGTCGGGCCGGGGAGCCGGCGACGAAGCCTTGGGTCCTGTTCGTTTCGTTTATCGCACCGCATTTTCCGCTGATCGTTCCCCAGGAATATTTCGACATGTACCCCGTTGGCGATATTCCCATGCCCAAACCGGAGGACCTGCGCCACTTTGCGACCCATCCCTGGTGGAAGGCGTTTAACGACAGCATTATCATTGACCAATTCTTCAAGGACGACGATCACCGGAAAATCGCGATAGCGTCCTACCTTGGTCTTTGCAGCTTCGTCGATGACTTCGTCGGCGATATCCTCTCGACCCTGGAGGAAACGGGCCTCGCCGCCGATACCCGCGTCGCTTATACCAGCGATCACGGCGAAAACCTGGGCGCCCGGGGGCTGTGGGGAAAATCCACCATGCATGAAGAGTCGGCGGGCATCCCGTTGATTCTGCGGGGGCCGGATCTGCCTCAAGGTAAGGTTGTCAAGACGCCGGTTTCGCTGTTGGATTTTCATCCCACCATCCTGGAATGCATCGGCGCGCCGGCGTCCGTGGATGACGCTGACCTGACGGGCGAGTCGTTGTTACAAATCGCCGCCGCCGATGATGATCCGGACCGCGTGGTAATGAGCCAATACCACGGCGCGGCGTCGACCTCGGCGGCTTATATGTTGCGCCAGGGTTCCTACAAGTACGTTCACTATGTCGGGTTTGCGCCCGAACTTTTCGATCTCGAAAACGACCCCGAGGAAATGACCAACCTGGCGGACAATGAACAATACCGCTCGGTGTTGGAAGATTTCGAAGCCAAATTACGGAATATACTTGACCCGGAAGAGATCGACCGCCGGGCCAAGGCGGATCAGGCTCGCCTGGTCGATGCCCATGGCGGGCGCGAGGCGGTGCTCACCCGTGGCGGCCTGCACGGAACGCCGGCGCCGGGAGAAAAACCGGACCTGGCTTCCGAATGACTTCGAAACGGATAGAAGCAAGTCCCACTCCTTAAATATAAATTTGTCAGTCTTCGGCATTGTCACGTAAACTGGCTGGTGTCGGGGTGGCATGTCAAAGTAGCATCGTGAGATGCAGAACATCTCTTTCAAGCGCCATCGCTTCCCACCTGAAATCATCCGTCATGCCGTGTGGCTATACGCCCGGTTCACATTGAGCTATCGAGACGTTGAGGATTTGCTCGCGGAACGCGGTTTGGATATTTCCTACGAAACTGTCAGGCGCTGGTTCCTGAAATTTGGCGGGCCAATTGCCTCTAACTTGCGACAACCGCGGCCAGCGCCCAGCGACTATTGGCATCTTGACGAAATGGCGATCATGATCCGTGGAAAACGACATTGGCTGTGGCGTGCCGTGGACAATGAGGGCGAGGTTCTCGACTTCCTGGTTCAGCCAAAACGTAATGCCCGAGAGGCGCTAAAGCTGATTCGTAAACTCTTAAAGAAACAGGGTTGGCCACCGACACGGATCGTGACTGATAAGCTCAGGTCTTATCATGTTGCCTTCAGAAAGCTTGGTCTGTCTGCAGAACATATCGACAATAAGAGAGCCAATAACCGCGTGGAGAACTCGCATCAACCAGTTCGGAGACGAGAGCGAAAGATGCAGAAGTTTAAATCACCAGGCGCTGCCCAGAAGTTTCTCAATATTCAATCTGCCACTTTCAACACCTTTTATGTACAACGCCATCTACTCAAACGAACCACTTTCAAGCAATATCGTTCCGAAGCGTTCGATGTGTGGGAATGTGCAAGTGTAGCTGCCTAAAAAACAGTGAGAAAGAATCTCTGCGTCCGCTGTCAGTTAATGTGACAATGCCGCCCAAGGGCACACCCCAGGACCGCATCGACATCATCACGGCGGCTTTGTACAAGACCATGAAAGACAAGAGCTTCCTGAAGATGATGAAAGCCGTCGGCAGCCCGTCTAATCCGCTTCATGGTGAAGCTTTCAAGAAAATGATCGCGGCCGAACACAAACAGTTTGGTGGTATTTTCAAAAAGGTTGGTCTGAAAAAGAAATAGACGGGGATATCGAGTCTTTTCATTTTATCTCTAATCGGCCTTTTCGGTGCGCGTGTCATCGTGAAGGTCCGATTAGAGGTGTTTTCTTATGGAGGATTATTGAACGGCGTCGCCATCGGCGATCTGTTGAAGACCGCCGACACCGCGGATTGGGTGGCGCGCCTCGATCCGCTCGGGATCGTCACCGCTGGGGTTGAAACGCTTCCGCAGG
>Ga0187833_10002862_pt1 | contig 18112 bp, 18 predicted proteins | sample ETNtaG_37_FD_167968 | JGI IMG/M metagenome (GOLD analysis project Ga0187833, IMG submission 167968) | Marine microbial and viral communities from oxygen minimum zone, Eastern Pacific Ocean - ETNP2014_SV_400_PacBio MetaG (Illumina Assembly) | ecosystem: Environmental > Aquatic > Marine > Hypoxic...
CGGGTCGCAGGCCGGCCTCCCACCCAGATTGCAACATAAGGGCGGCGCCACGAGCGCAATCGGTCAAGAATCATGGGCAAGACCGGCTATCGCGTACTGGCACGGAAGTACCGTCCGACCAAGCTTGAGGAGTTGGTCGGCCAAGACGCGTTGGTGCGTACGCTCTCCAACGCGTTCTCCAGCGGGCGGCTAGCGCATGCTTTCCTGCTCACCGGTGTTCGGGGCATTGGCAAGACGACGACGGCACGGATTATCGCCCGGGCGCTGAACTGCACCGGCGCGGACGGCAGCGTCACAGCGCCGGTGGCGGAACCTTGCGGGGAATGCGAGACCTGCGTCGCCATCGCCATAGACCGCCATCCCGACGTGCTAGAGATGGATGCGGCCAGCCGCACCGGCGTCGACGACGTACGCGAGATTATCGAGAGCGTACGGTACGCCCCTGGCTCTGGGCGCTACAAGGTCTACATCATCGATGAAGTACACATGCTCTCAAATAACGCCTTCAACGCGCTGTTGAAGACGTTGGAGGAGCCACCCGATCACGTCACCTTTATTTTTGCCACCACGGAAGCACGCAAAATTCCGGTGACGGTGCTCTCACGCTGCCAGCGCTTCGACTTGCGCCGGGTCGATGCACAGACACTCGCCGGCCATCTCGGCAAGATCGCCGAGCAGGAATCGGCGACCGTCTCTGCAGACGCAATGGCGCTGATCGCGCGCGCGGCCGACGGCTCGGTACGCGACGCCCTATCACTGCTGGATCAGGCCATCAGCGATGCCGGCGGCGCGGGGGTAGAAGCCGGTGCCGTGCGCAACATGCTAGGACTGGCCGACCGCGAGCACGTCTTCGACCTAGCCGAGGCCGTGCTCGGTGGACGCCTGGCAGACGCCCTCGATTCGCTTGGGGAGCAATATCGTGCAGGAGCCGACCCCGTGGTGGTAGTGCGCGACATGCTCGATCTCAGTCACTGGCTAACACGTCTCAAGGTAACGTCCAACGCCGCCAGCGACCCCAGCCTGCCCGAGGCGGAACGCGTGCGCGGCGCGGCGCTTGCTGAGCGTCTCAGCGTACCGGACCTGGCGCGTTGCTGGCAGATCCTGTTTAAGGGTCTGCGCGAGGCGCTGGACGCGCCGGCACCGCTGTCTGCGGTCGAGATGGTGCTGGTGCGCCTTGCGCATGCCGCCGACCTGCCCAATCCGGCCGACCTAGTGCGTAAGCTTCAGAGCCAAAGCGACAGCGACAGCGCCACGGCCCGGTCCGTGGCCGCACCCACGCCCGGCGCCGGCTCAACGGCACAAATGCCACAGGACTTCGCCGCCGCGGTTGCGCTATTCGACGTCCATCGTGAGGCGGTGCTGTTCGCCCATCTCATGCACGACACTCATCTGGTGCACTATCAGCCGGGCCGCATCGAGCTACGGGTAACGGACCAGGCACCGCGCGATTTCGCCGCCAACGTCGCCAGACAGCTAGAGGAGTGGACAGACGAGCGCTGGGTGGTGGCAGTGTCAAACGAGACTGGTGAACCGACCCTTGCCGAACGCAACGATGAGATCTTGAACCAACGCCTCAATACATTAGCGCACGATCCATTAGTGCAAAAGGTTCTAGACACTTTTCCCGGCGCCACCATCGACCCCACAAGCGCCGCGGTACGGCGTGTCAGAGGCAAGGAGTGATTGGCGAATGAAAAACCTCGGTAACCTCATGAAACAGGCGCAGGAGATGCAGTCGCGTATGGAAGCGATGCAGGAGAAGCTCGCCGAGATGGAAGTCGAGGGCACAGCTGGCGCCGGACTGGTGAGCGTCACCATGACTGCGAAAGGGGAGATCAAGCGCTTCCGTATCAACCCCTCGCTCGCCGACCCGGACGAGATCGGCGTGCTCGAGGACCTCCTCGTCGCGGCCTGCTCGGGCGCCCGCGCCAAGGCGGAGGCACACGCCGCGGAGGAGATGAAGGACGTGACCGGCGGCCTGCCGCTGCCGTCAGGCCTCAAGCTGTTTTGAGAGGAATCGTGGCCGGGGCCGAGATCGAGCGCCTAGTCCAGGCTCTAGCACGGTTGCCCGGCCTGGGGCTCCGCTCGGGCCGCCGCGCAGCGCTCGCTGTGCTCGCCAAACGGGAGACCTTGCTGCGGCCACTAGCTGCGGCTCTGGAGGAGGCGGACGCGAGCGTGCACGCCTGCGCCCAATGCGGCAATCTCGATAGTAACGACCCTTGCGCGATCTGCACCGACACGAGGCGCAACGGGGGTCAGCTTTGCGTCGTCGAGAACGTCGCCGACCTCTGGGCACTGGAGCGCTCGGGCCTCTATCGCGGGCGCTACCACGTGCTCGGCGGCGTGCTTTCGCCGCTTGACGGCATCGGCCCAGAGGACCTGTCGATCGCGCGCCTTGCCGCGCGCGCGGATGAGCCTGCTGTGAGCGAAGTGATCTTGGCGCTCCCCGCCACAGTCGATGGCCAGACCACGGCCCATTACATCTCAGACCGCCTGTCCAATTACGATATTAGCGTCACCGGCCTGGCGCACGGCGTGCCGATCGGTGGCGAACTCAACTATCTCGACGACGGCACCCTTGGCGCCGCCCTAAAGGCCCGCCACCCTTTATAGGCCGCACGTAAGCCCTGTTTTCCGAGACGCCACGGAGAGCCGCCACGCCGTTGTCCGCGTTGCCATGCCAGGCCCTCTCTCGTATGATTCGACCCCATGAGACAAACTGCGACAAGCTACCGCGGCATCAAGGTCCTGGTCACGGGTGGCGACGGTTTTATCGGTTCACATTTGGTCGAGCAGCTGGCTGCAGCTGGGGCCGAAGTGACGGCTCTCGCCTTATACAACGCGTTCGACGGTAACGGCTGGCTCGATGACCTAGCGGGGGAGACGCGCAAGGCCATTCGCGTTGAACGTGGCGATATGCGCGATGCCGCCTTCGTCATGCGGCTGTGCGAGGGTCAGGAGATCGTCTTCCACCTCGCCGCCCTGATCGCCATCCCCTATTCCTACATCGCCGCCCAGTCCTATGTGGACGTGAACGTCACAGGTGCCGTGAACCTGCTAGAGGCGGCACGGATGCACAAGCCGCGACGTATCGTCATGACCTCGACCAGCGAGGTCTACGGCACTGCCATCGCGGCGCCCATAGACGAGGCCCATCTGCTGCAAGCGCAATCGCCTTACGCCGCAAGCAAGATCGCAGCCGACATGATGGCCCATGCCTATGCGCTGAGCTTCGGCGTGCCGGCCTACGTGCTGCGTCCGTTCAATACATACGGCCCCCGACAAAGTGAGCGTGCGGTAATCTCATCGGTGATCCGCCAAGCGATCGATCCGCGATGCGAGACGATCCGTATCGGCGATTTGACGCCAACGCGAGATTTCGTCTTTGTCGACGATACGGCCGCGGCCTTCCTCGCCATGGGCGAGAGCGGCGCGGTGGAGCCGGGCCGCGCCTACAATGCCGGTACTGGCACAGCCGTTAGCATCGGTGAGATGGTCGAGTTGGTGCGCGCCAAGACAGCAACCAACAAGCCAGTCGAGACCGAGGCCACACGCCTGCGCCCACAAGACGCCGAAGTTCGTGCCTTGCTTGCCGATGCTACCGAATTCAACGCCGCCACGGGTTGGGCCGTGGCGACGGCGCTCACAGACGGGATAGAACAAACCATCACGTGGTGGCGCGCGCGCCATGCTGCCGGTGAGGTGCGCAGGCAAGACGCCTACGTTCTGTGAATCCGCGCTTGACCATGTATGCCCTTGCCGCTCGCCGTCGCTTGGCACTGGCCTTGCGCGGCGAGTTCGACCCCTACCCGCCGGCCCCACCTGGTGCTTGCCTAAGCCCTTTTGCCGCGCACAAGGCGGACTATGAAGAGGCGCCCCTGGCGCTCTCTTGGCAAAACTCGGATGGTGAGCCCCATGCCTGGCAGGCACAACTCCGCGACAAGCTCGCCGTGCTTTGCGGGTACCGTCGACCCGACTCGCCACCGCGGGTCCTGTATCGAGAATCGGCGCCACGGCCAGCACCCGACATGCGCCGAAAGCGCATCTACCTGCGCGCTTGGCACGATGTCGACATGCCGCTCGATTTGGTCTGGCGAGATGGTCTGAGCAAGCCAGCACCCCTCATGATCTGCCTGCAAGGCACCAATTCCGGCGCCCATCTGAGCTGGGGAGAGGTGCGTATGCCGCCCGACTCGGTCAAGATCGCCGCCGATCTCGATTTCGCGCGTCAAGCGGCTTCCCGCGGCTACCTAGCGCTCTGTCTCGAGCAACGCGCGTTCGGCGAGCGACGCGAGCGGCTGCTGCAGCCACGCTCCGCGAACCCTTGCATCGATGCGACATTGCATGCGCTGCTTCTCGGACGCTGCCTGCTCGGCGAGCGGGTATCCGACGTATCCGCCGTACTCGACTGGCTCGCCGCTAGTGGAACCGGCGATCTGCCGGCAGTCGATCTCGCTCGCACGCATGCGCTCGGCCACTCCGCCGGCGGCACCGTCGCCCTGCATGCTGCCGCGCTCGACGACAGAATCTCCGCTACCATCGCCTCGGGATGCGTCGGTCCCATACGCAGCACCATCGCAATGCGGGGCGACAGTGCCGGCCAAAACACCATTCCTGGCCAGTTACTTTGGTGCGAGCTAGGGGATATCATCGGCCTTGTCGCACCACGCCGGCTGCTCGTCACGTCCGGCGAGACCGACCACATATTTCCCTTCGAGGGGGCCGAGCGCGCGGCCGCCGAAGGCCGGCAGATCTACGAAGCGATGGACAACAGCTCGCGTCTACGTGCGCTGGCGCTTGCCGGTGGCCATCGCTTTGATGCCGAGGCGGTGTGGCCGGCTTTCGAAGAATTGCTGCAAGATGCCTAACCTAAGAGTCTTTCTCGCCATATTCGCCTTTGCTCTAACCGTTCGTGTGGGCTTGATTCTTCTTCTGGATGGGCAATGGGGTACAGACGCCTTCTTGATCGAGGACTCCAGCAACTATCGCCTGGCGGCGGCAGCCGGAATCCGACAGTCGGATGTCATGCCTGCCTATATTGCCTTCCTGCGCCTCTTCGAGGCGCTTTTCGGTTCTGACCTTATATGGCCGATCCTTGGACAAGCCGTTATCGATTCCCTCACCTCTGTCGCCATCGCGGGTATCGGCTCGGCGCTAAAACCGCGCTTGGCGTTGCCGGCCGGGGTGATGGCCGCGCTCAATCCGACACAGCTCGTCATGGCCTCGCTGCTGCTGACCGAGTCCCTGTTCCTGTTCTTTTGCACAGTCTCACTCTGGGCGACACTGACATGGCTGCGCCGCCCGCGCTGGTTCCCCGCAATCGTCGTTGGTGTCGCGCTCGGCTGCGGCATCCTCACGCGCATGATGTTAGTCCCCTGGGCATTGGTCTTACCGCTGCTCTTGCTGGCGGCGCTTGTGATCTTGCGCCGTCCGTTGAGCCGCGCCATCGTGCAAATGGCCGCCGGTGCGGCGGTGACAGCGATCCTCGTGCTGCCGATCGCCTATGACAACCAGAGTCGGTTCGGCGGCTTCGGCTTATCCGGCCAAGGCGGTGCGCATAGCCTACTCTGGCTGGTGCCGCTCGTGCTCGAGACCGTCGACGGTACACCCCATGCCCAAGGCGCGGCGCAAATGCAAAACCGTTTCGCCGAGACCATCGCCCGGGAAAGCGACCCGTTCGCCCGCTCCCGTGCCATGACGGCGGCGGCTTTCGAGGTGCTCCGCGAGCTCGGCCCGGTGCCGTTGGCCAAGGCTTGGGTCTATGGCGCCGCGATAAACCTTTTCTCGCCGGCAATCATTCTCGCGAGCCCAGTCCGCACCTTGCCACGAACCGGATTTTTCGCGACAGAAGGGGCCGACAAGCTCGACAAGATCGTCAATTTTCTCTTTCGCAACGACAACGCCTTCTACGGTTGGCTGCTGCTCGCCGGGACCGCCGGGACGCTCGCCATGCGCTTCGCTCAGGCTCGGGGCCTGTGGCGCTTGCTACGTAGTGGCGATCACATGGCGCTGGCCGGAATGCTGCTGCTCGCCTGGATCGGCTTTGTGCTGGCGGTTAACGGACCAATCGCTTCGGCCAAGTACCGCTCACCGGCAGAGGCGGCCTTCATAGTTCTGCTCGCGGCCTCCCTGCCGCGGCGGGCGGAGCAGCCGGACGCGGACAATGGCTAACCCCCGGAGACCCTCGCGCCTGACCCTGGGTACGGCCCAACTCGGCAAGGCTTATGGCATCGCCAACCGCGAATTGGCAATCGGCGATTGCCTCCTCATAGAAGACGAGCAGGACCAGCCTTAACTCGAATTCCCCGAGGCCGGCGACAAGAGCATCTCGATTTTCGACCGCCCCGCCGACATCAAGGGCACCGCGGTCCTCACCTTCTCGCACAAGTCCGGCCCCGGCCGAGGGCTGGTCGCTACCCCTTTGGCTGCCGATAGTCGGTTTCGTGGTGAGCGCCGGTTTCGTCGCCTACCACCTCTCGCGCGGGTTTTTCTAAGCCCCACGCGCGATAAAGTGGGGGTTTTCGAACTCCGGCTTGCCGTACAACAAATCTGCGCCGTCGAGCGTTCGCACGCTACCGCCGGCGGCAGCCAGCACCGCGTGCCCGGCGGCGATATCCCATTCCATGGTGCGCCCGAAACGCGGATAGAGATCGGCCGCGCCTTCGGCGAGGCGGCAGAATTTGACCGACGAGCCGGCGCGGTCGGTGCGGGTAATGCGATGTTCTTCGAGCCAAGCCTCGGTCTCGGCGTTGCCGTGGCTACGGCTCGCCACCGCTACCGCGTCGACGTCGGGGACCGCGCGCGCGGCGATCGGCACCGCCGCCGCGCCGCCTTTCTCCAACCAGGCGCCGGCTCCCGTGGCGCCGACAAAAAGTTTGTCCAGCGCCGGCACGCCGACCACGCCCAAGGTCGGCCGACCATCCTCGATCAAGGCGATATTGACGGTGAACTCGTCGCGATCGGCGATGAATTCGCGCGTCCCGTCCAACGGGTCGACGAGCCAAAATCGCGCGCCAATCTCGGGGATTTCGCCCACCGCGACGCTTTCCTCGGCGATGATCGGAATCTCCGGGGTAAGCTGGCCGAGTTGCGCCACGATCAGCGCGTTCGCCGCTTCGTCGGCATCGGTCACTGGCGAGCTGTCGGCTTTTTCGCGCACTGCGGCGCCGCGCTCGCGGATCGCCAGGATCTCGGCCCCGGCGGCGCGCGCGATTTCGCTGATCGCTGGGCCGAGCGTATTCATTTGCGCGCCGAATAGTGGCTGTCGACGTAGGCCAGTACCTCGTCGACGCACTGGTCGACCGCATTGCCACCGGTATCGATCACCAAGTCTGGTTTATCGGGCGCCTCATAGGGCGCCGAGACCCCCGTGAAGTCGCGAATTTCGCCGCTGCGGGCGCGTTTGTAGAGGCCTTTCGGATCGCGTGCCTCGCAGGTCGCTAGATCGGCCTCGATGTGGATTTCCTGGAACGCATCTTCACCGAGCAGGCGTTCCGCCGCCGCCCGCGCGCGATCGCGGTCAGCGCGATAGGGCGAGATGAAAGCGGTGATCACCAGCACGCCGGCATCGGCGAACAGCGCCGCCGCCTCGCCAACGCGGCGAATGTTCTCCGCCCGATCCTCGGGCGAAAAGCCGAGGTTGGCGTTGAGGCCGCCGCGCACATTGTCGCCGTCGAGCACATAGACCTGATAGCCACGCTGGAACAGCGCGCGTGCGGTGGCCTGGGCAATCGTCGATTTGCCGGCGCCGGAAAGCCCGGTAAACCAGATCACGCCGCCGCGATGGCCGGTCCGTTGCGCGCGCTCCTCGCCGCTGACCGCATGGTCGACGGCGGTGATGTTGGTCGATTTGACCGACACCATGGCGCGCTGGTCGGGATAGCCTTCCATGCTGAGGTTGCCGCCACCAATAATGCGGTAGGCGTGCACCAGCACGAAGCCCCCGGTCATCGGGCAGGTGATGTAGGAATCGAGCGCCAGCAGGCGGTCGGCGCGCAGCACTACCTCGGCGACCGCGTTTTGCTGCACCACCGTCCCGCCACCGGAATCGAGGCTTGTCGCGTCAATCACTTTGTCGATCGATTGCACGGTGACCGGCACTTCGGTCGTATGCAGCTTCATGGTATAGCGGTTGCCGACCTCCATCGGCTCGCGCGGCAGCCAGAACAGGCGGGCGCGAAACACGTCGCTTTCAATCGGCGCGCGCTCGATATGGCTGATCACGTCGCCACGCTCGACGAACAATTGTTCGTCGAGGGTTATGCCGACGGAGTCGCCGGCGGTCGCTTCGATCGGCGATGATGCGTTCCATGCCTCGAGCGTTTTCACCCGCGCCGTCTTGTTGGACGGCGAGAACAGCACTTCGTCACCCGGGCGCAGAATGCCGGCCTCGATCCGCCCGGCGATGATGCGGCGGTCGTCGAACTTGTAGACGTCTTGCACCGGCAGGCGCAGCGGCAGGTCCGGCGGCGCCGCGGCCGGCTCGAAATGATCGAGCGCCTCGACGATTGTCGGTCCGCCGTACCAAGGCGTGTGCCGGGATCGCTCGACGACATTGTCGCCGTCGCGCGCCGAAATCGGAATCACGAAACGCGGAATCACGCCAAGCTCGCTGAGATAGCGCGTATAATCAGTTTCGATCTCGGCGATGCGCTCGCGGTCGTGCCCCACGCGGTCGATCTTGTTGATCACCACGATGACTTGGCTGATGCCTAACAGATGCAGCAGATAACCGTGCCGCCGCGATTGCTCGCGCACCCCTTCCGCGGCGTCGATCAGCAGCAGCGCGGCATCGGCCTGCGCCGCGCCGGTCACCATGTTGCGCAGAAATTCCTTATGCCCCGGCGCGTCGATCAACACATAGTCGCGCTTATCGGTCTTGAACCAGACGTGCGAGGTATCAATGGTCACGCCCTGGTCGCGCTCGCCCTGCAGCGCATCGGTCAGAAACGCCCACTCGAACGGCATGCCGCGGCGGGTGCACATTTCTTGGATCGCTTCCAGGCGGCCGTCGGGCAGGCTTCCGGTGTCGTGGAACAGGCGTCCGACCAGGGTCGATTTGCCGTGGTCGACATGGCCGACGATGACGACCGGCAGGCGTTCTCGATTCTGGCTCGACATCGCGGCGCTCACATATAGCCGTCGGCGCGCAGGCGCTCGAAGGCGTCCTCGGCCTCGTGGTCCATGGCGCGGCCGGCGCGTTCCGGCTCCCGCGTCGCCTCGAGCTCGGCGATAATCGCCGCGATATCCGCCGCCTCGCTTTTCACCGGGCTAGTGATGTCCTGATCTCCGAGCGAACGATAACGCTTGCCATCCTTGGCGAAATAAAGGTCGACCACCGGCACGCCCTCGCGCTCGATATAGCGCCAGATGTCGATTTCGGTCCAATGCAGCAGCGGGTGGATGCGCAGATGCGCGCCGGGCGGAACCGCGGTGTTGTATTGGTCCCACAGCTCGGGCGGTTGGTTGCGCACGTCCCATTCCGCGTCGGTGCCGCGCGGACTGAACACGCGTTCCTTGGCGCGGGTGCCTTCTTCGTCGCGGCGAATGCCGGCGATCAACCCGGTATAGCCCTGTTCCGCCAGCAAGCCCTTGAGACCGGCGGTCTTGCGTGCCGCCGAGCGCGCCGCGGGCGGCAGGCTGGGATCCATTTCCTCGACCGGCGGGCAGTCGCGCAGCACCAGATTGAGATCCCATTCCTTCACATATTCGTCGCGGAAGGCGTACATCTCGGGAAATTTCTTGCCAGTATCGACATGCGCCACCGGGAACGGGACATGGCCGAAGAAGGCTTTCTTCGCCAGCCACATCATGACGTTCGAATCCTTGCCCAGCGACCACAGCATCGCCAGCTTGTCGATGCTATTGAACGCCTCGCGAAAAATATAGATGCTGCGACTTTCCAGTCGGTCGAGTTGGCTCGCCATATATTCGGACTTTTTGCTGTTTCACAGCGCCTATGGCGCCTGTCGGGGGCGAGTGATACGGAATTTCTCGGTTTCCCGCAACCGGGATATTGCGCTGCGGCATCACCCTCGACCACATGTAGACTCTGCAATATTTATTGTTCACGGATTGAACAATAAGCCTTGACGTCTATGTTCACTTCCTGAACACTAACACCGATTCGTTTGCCTGGGCGCGGTTCCGCACCCGGAATGGCGGTAGCGTTGTCGCACGTCATCGCGTCAGACGCCCCATGCCCGCCCGACGCATCTCCACCACATGATGAAAAATTCACTCCGCATCCAACCCACGTGATCGATCGCGACGCCCGTGCCGACGCGATCATCCGCGACCTGCTCGAGCGCATCGACAGCGACGAGGAGATCAATCAACGCGCGCTGGCCAGCGCGCTCGGCATCGCGCTCGGCATGACCAACGCCTACCTCAAACGCTGCGTCAAGAAAGGCTGGGTCAAGGTCCGCCAGGTGCCGGCGCGGCGCTACCGCTATTACCTGACGCCTAAGGGCTTCGCCGAGAAGACCCGCCTGACGGCGGAGTATTTCTCCGATTCCTTGAAGTTCTTCTGCCGCGCGCGGCAGAGTTTCGAGCGCCTCTATGGCGATTTCGAGGCCCAGGGGGTGCACCGGGTGATCCTCTGCGGCGCCGACGAACTCACCGAGATCGCCATTCTCTGCGCCTTCAATCGTGGTATCGACGTGGTCGGCGTGGTGCGCGGCGACGGGCGCGACGACGATGTCGGCGGCATGCCGGCGCTCGACCGCATCACCCCGCCCGCCGCCGACCGCTGGGTCATCGCGACGACGCGCGATGCCGCCACCGTCTTCGAGGTGACGGTGGTCGGGCATGCCGGCCAAACCGTAGTCTATCCCGATTTGTTGGCCAGTGTGATGGGCGAACGCGCGTGATCGGGCGGCGTTCAGTTCTCCGGCCACGTCGACGGATCGAACAGCTCGGCGGGTGCCCCAGCGGCCAAGTCGCGCGCGCGTTCGATAAGGTCCGGATCGACGGTGCGCGCAGCGGCGGCGGCGATTTCCTCGATTTGGCCCGGTGTTTCCGCCCCCACCACCACGGATCCGACCTCGGCACGGGCCAATACAGTGGCGAGCGCGAGGGTCAGCGGATCGCTTCCCGCCGCCGCGCACAGCGCGTGAAATTCTCCCAGCACGCCGCGCGCGGCGGTCAAATGCCCGGGCAATGCGGCGGGATCGAGAAAAATCAGCCCCTGGACGAACACACTGCGCGCGAACACCACCACACCGGCTTCCGCGCAGGCGCCCAGCACGCCGCTTATCACCATGCGCAGGTTGAACAGGCTGAGCGGCAGCTGGATCGCCGCCAAACCCTCGACGTCGAGCGCCCGCATCGCCTGCTCGGCCGTGTAGACCGAGGCGCCGAACGCGGCGATCCGCCCGGTTTCCACAAGCGCCCTCAGTGCATCGGCGACCGCCGGATCGGCGAGATCGTCGACATCGTGCACCAAATAGGCGGTCAGACGATTTTGCCCGAGCGCCGCTTCGGATTGCTCAAAAATTTGGACGACCGCTTCGCCGGCCAGCCGCGGCAACTTGGATATCACCATCGCCTCGTGATGGCCGTCGCCCAGCCAGCCGCCCAACCGCGCTTCGGCGTCGCCATAAGCGCGCGCGGTATCGAAACTGCGGATACCGAGGTCCCAGGCACGGTCGAGCAATGCCGCGGCCGTCGCATCATCGGGGCGACCGGCGCGGTTAGCGATGCCATAGCGCAGGCCGAGTTGTGCCGTGCCAAGGGTAAGCCGGGTCGGGTGCAGCGAGGATTTTATCACGGTGGCGCGCGCTCCCTGGCGTTATTGCCCCGCAGCGAATACAGCACCGCCCGGCGTTTTGCCAACGCCTTACCCGGCGACCACCGAATTCCATGACCGAAACACCGATCATTCCTCTCGCCGTGCCCGACCTGCGTGGCAATGAGGCCGCCTATCTCGCGCGCTGCGTCGCCGAGAATTGGGTATCGTCCGCCGGCCCGCAGGTGCGCGCGCTCGAGGCGCGCATGGCGCAGCTCTGCGGCGTCGACCACGCGGTGGCCACGGTCAATGGGACGACCGCGCTCCACCTCGCGCTGATCACCGCCGGCGTCGGCCCCGGCGATCTCGTCGCGATCCCCGATTTCACTTTCGTCGCCACCGCCAACGCTGTCGTCCATGCCGGCGCGCGCGCGCTTCTGCTCGATGTGACCGAACAAAGCTGGACCCTCGATCCCACCTGCCTCGCGCGCGCCTTCGACGATCATGGCGAGGCGATCACCGCGGTGGTCCCGGTGCACGCGCTCGGTCATCCGGCCGACATGGATGCGATCACCGCGCTCGCCCGCGCTCACGACGTGCCGGTGATCGAGGACGCGGCGGGGGCCGTCGGCGCGCTCTATCGCGATCGTCCCGTCGGCGGCCTCGGCGACGCGGCGATCTTCAGCTTCAACGGCAACAAGACGGTGACTGCCGGCGGCGGCGGTGCGATCACTACACAAGAGGGCAACTGGGCCGGCCGCGCGCGCTCGTTGTCGGCCCAGGCGCGCGACGGCGACGCCTATCGCCATGGCGAGGTCGGCTTCAATTATCGCATGCCCAATATCAACGCCGCGCTTGCCCTCGCCCAGCTCGAGCGTCTCGACGACATGGTGGCGATCAAGCGCGCGATCGCGGCGCGTTACGACGACGCCTTGGCCGGGCGCGAGGATCTGGCGCCGATGCCGCGCCCCGACTGGGCGACCAGCGCTTGCTGGCTCTATTCAGTGCGTTGCGCCGACCCCGCCGTCGCGGTGGCGCTGGTCGATCATTTGGCGACCGCGCGCATCACCGCCCGCGTCGCCTGGCAAAGCCTGTCCGGACAAACCCCGTTCGCCGCCATGCCAACCCACTTGACCGGCGTCGCCGCACGGCTGTCGGGTTCCGTGGTGTCGCTGCCGTGCAGCACCTCGCTTGGCGAGGCCGAACAGCAACGGGTGATCGCGGCGCTGGCGGAATGGCGCGGAGCTTGCATATGAATTTTCTCCTGATCGGCGCCGGCGGACATACCAAGGCGGTCCGCGAGGCGGTCGCAGCAGCCGGTGACATTGTGACCGCCTATGTCGATCCCAGACCCGCCGCGTGGCTTGAAGTCCACCATATCGCCGACGATGCGACGGCCTACGCCTACGACGAGACGGCTGGCATTGTGATCGGCATCGGCGGTGTCGACCCCGCCGCTTTGCGCCGCCGGCTCGCCGTCCTCGACCGCTATCTCGGCGCCGGGCGCGCGGCGGCCCCGGTGCGTCATGCCGACGCCTCGGTCAGTCGCTCCGCCGACCTAGGCGTCGGCGCGATCGTGCTCGCCGGCGCGGTGGTCCAGCCTGGCGCGACGCTCGCCCGCGGCGCCATCGTCAACAGCCAAGCCCTGCTCGAACATGATTGCACCCTCGGCGCCGGCAGCCATGTCGCGCCCGGTGCCATGGTGCTCGGCGACTGCACGATCGGCGACTGTGTGATGATCGGCGCCGGCGCCGTGGTGCTGCCGGCGAGCACCGTCCCCGACGACACCCTGATTCCAGCGATGAGCCGCTATCCGCGATGACCGAGCCCATGCCGATCGTCATCGCCGAGGCCGGCGTCAATCACAATGGCGATCTGGCGCGCGCCCGCGACATGGTCGCGGCCGCCGCCGAGGCCGGTGCCGACTACGTCAAATTTCAAGCGTTTTCCGCCGCCAGCCTGGTTGCCGCCGGGGCCGGGACCGCGGCCTACCAGGCGGAAAATACCGGCAAGAGCGATCAGGCCGACCTGCTCGCCGATCTCGAAATCGGCCGCGACGGCATGGCCTCGCTCGCCGCTACGTGCGGCCGGCACGGCATTCGCTTTCTCTGCACCCCGTTCGATGTCGCCGCTGCCGCCGACCTCATCGCCCTCGGCATGGATCGCATCAAGATCGCCTCCGGAGAGCTTACCAATGTCGAGGCGCTCGCCACCTTCGCCGGCTTCGGCCTACCGCTGATCCTGTCCACCGGCATGACCACGCTTGACGAAGTCGGTGCCGCGCTCGCGGTGCTCGAGGACGGTGGCGCCGACGATGTCACACTGCTCCATTGCACCTCGCTCTACCCGGCGCCGGCCGAGACCCTCAATTTGCGCGCGATGGTGACCATGGCAGAACGTTTCGCCCGCCCGGTCGGCTATTCCGACCATAGCCTCGACGATTACGCCTCGATCGCCGCGGTCGCGCTCGGCGCCAGCGTCATCGAAAAACATTTCACCCTCGACCGTTCGTTGCCGGGGCCGGACCACCAAGCCTCGCTCGAGCCGCACGCGCTGGCGGCGATGATTGCCAGGCTGCGCCTTACCGCGACCGCGCTCGGCGACGGCGAGAAGCGCCCCGCGCCCGGCGAGATCGAGACCGCGGCACTGGTGCGACGCAGCTGGCACGCGACACGGACACTCACCGCCGGCGCGGTGGTGGCGGCGACCGACGTGGTGCTCAAGCGCCCCGCCGACGGCCTCGACCCCGCGTCATCGCCGGTCGGCCAAACGCTCGCCAATGCGATCGATGGTGGGGCACCGGTACGTTCCGGTGATCTCTCATGACCCGGCTGCTCAGCATTTCGTCGAGTCGCGCCGATGTCGGCATTTTGCAGCCTGTATGGCGCGCCGCGGCGGCCGAGAGCGACCTCCACGTCCTGTTGACCGGCATGCATTGCGCCGCGACCGCCGGCGACATCGAGGTGCCCGCGTCCGCCACCCTACATCGTGGCGGCGCCGATCTCGCCGGCGCGACCGCCTCCGAGGCGGCGCGCGCCATGGCGGCTGTCGGAACGGCGACCGCCGCATGCCTCGATACGGTCGATCCCGATGCGGTACTGGTGGTCGGTGACCGTCTCGACATGCTGCCGGCCGCGACCGCGACGGTGCCCTACAATGTGCCGCTGGTGCACCTCCACGGCGGCGAGATCACCGAGGGTGCACTCGACGATCGGGTGCGCCACGCGATCACCAAACTCGCCCATCTTCATTGCGTCTCCAGCGAAGGCGCGCGTCGCCGTCTGATCGCGATGGGCGAGGCCGAGGCGCGGATTCACCTCACCGGCGCGCCTGGCCTCGATACCCTGCGCGCGGCGCCGGAAATGACCGCCGCCGATTTCGCCGATGCGTTGGGGATGCGCGATATCGCTGGTCTGCGCTTGGTCACCGTCCATCCCGAGACCAACGCGAAACAGCCCCTGGCGGCCCTCGAAGCCGTGCTCGCGGCGCTCGACGCGGAGCCTCTGCCGACCCTGTTCACCGCGCCTAACAGCGATCCAGGCGGCGCCCGCGTGCGCGCCCAAATTTCGGATTTTGTGGAGCAACGGCGGTGGGCCTCCTTCACCGAATCGCTCGGCTCGCGGCTCTATCCCAACGCGCTGCGCCATGCCGCGCTGATGCTCGGCAATTCGTCGAGCGGACTCATCGAGGCCGGCCTGTTCGGCTTACCGGTAATCGATGTCGGCGACCGCCAGGGCGGCCGCGAATACGGCGCCAACGTAACCCGCGTGGCGAATGACGCCACCTCCATCAAGGCGGTACTCGCCGGCCTCGGCGCGCGCCCTGAGCGCCGTGCCCTCGTGTCTCTCTATGGCGACGGCCGATCGGGGCCACGTGTCGCCGAGGCCTGGCGCGCGGCCGCCGAGGAGCCTGGGCTGATGCGTAAACCGGCGCCGGTGATCGATCTGCCGGCACTAGAGGCCTCGTCATGCTGAACCATGGCGCGACCATTTTCATGCAGGCCCACTCGCAGTATCTTGGGCTCTTGGTCGGGGTGGCGCGGCGCCTGCGCGGCGATCTCGATGCCGCCGTCCATCTCTATTGCGCCAATGCCCAAGAACTCGCCCACTACAGGCGGATCGATCCCGACGGCACGCTGTTCGCCTCGATCACCGCCGACAATCACCTCTACCCCAATGCCGAAAAGCCGGTGGCGAACGCGGCCGCGGTGATCGACGAAGCGCGCGCCAACGAAAGTTGGCTTGGCCTGCCGATCAACACCTTGGCGCTTGCCGACCGCCATCTCGGGCGCGGCTATGCTCTCGGTGGCTTCAATCATCCGCGCTCGCGCCGTTCCGAGCTCACCAGCTACGAGCAGATGCTGCAGGGGTTCAACGCCCAAATCGCTTTCTGGCGTGACGAGATCGAAAAACATCGCCCCGCCCTGGTGATCAATGGTGGCTGGGTGCCGGCCAAGGTCGTCGGCCGCCTCGGCGTGCCGTTCCGCACCCTCGCGGGATCGCGGTACAAGAATCTGCACCAATGGGCGCACAACGAATATTTCGAGAATCCCGCGGTCGACGCGGCCTATCGCGCGCTCGCCGGATCCGCCGATGTGGCGGCCGAGATCGAGGCGCCCTACGATTCGCATTTGACCCTGCGCGGCAGGTCGGTCGCCGCGTCGAGCACCCTCGACCTGGTGCGCGGTCTCGCCGACCGGTTGCTGCGCCATGCCTGGTGGAACTTGCGCGGCTACGAAAAGGCCAAGGGCTACTACATGACCGACGAGATGCGCTATCTCGTGCTGCGCTGGCGCGATCGACGCTTGCTCGAAAAACGTGCAACGCTGCGGCTCGCGGATCTGTCGGACCGACCGTTCGTCTATTACCCGCTGCATATGGAGCCGGAGATCGCGCTCCAGGGCATGTCGCCGGAATATTTCTTCCAACTCGGCTGTATCGCCGCGATCTCGCGCGATCTGCCCGCCGGAACCCTGTTGGTGGTCAAGGAGACCCTGGCCGCCCTCGGGCGCCGCCCGGCGGATTTTTACGACCAGATTCGCGCTTTCAAGAACGTGGTGATGATCGACCCCTTGGAATTTGGGCTAGACGTGGTTCGCCAATGCGCGGCGGTGGCGACGATCACCGGAACCGGCGGCTTCGAGGGCGCGGTGATGGGCAAACCAGTGATCTCTTTCGGACGCCACAATCAATATAATTTCTTGCCCCATGTCTCGCTGGTAACCGACGAATCGAAGCTCGCCGAACACATACGCGACGCCCTCGACGAGGACTCCGATTACGCCGCGCGACAGCGCGACGGCGCGCGCTTTCTGGCCGCCGTCAAGGCGTCGTCTTTCGATCTCGAAGGTTTCGACGTGCTCAATGCCGCGTCCGTCGAGGACGTGGTTGTCGACCGCGCCTACACGGCGCTTCATGAAAGCCTGGGCGCTCGCCTAGTGGCGGCGGTGTCGTAAATCATGGTGATCTGGACTACCGGCCTTTCCGGTGCCGGCAAGACAACCCTCAGCGAGGCGCTTTTCGCTCTCCTCAAGCCGCGCCTACCGGAACTCGCGCTGATCGACGGCGATGCCGTGCGCGCGCTGTTCGGCCCCAGCCTCGGTTACCGCGAGGAAGACCGCGTGGTGCAGATCCAAAGGCTGCAACAGCTCGCTCTGATGATGTCGCGTCAGGGCCTGATCGCGGTCGTCGCGGCGCTCTACAGCCACCCCGATCTGCTGCGCTGGAATCGTGAAAATTTTGCCGACTATTTCGAAGTCTTGCTCGACGCCCCGGTCGATTTCGTCACGGCGCGCGACGCCAAGGGACTGTACCGCTCCGCCGCCGAGAAAGAGGCGCCGCAAGTTGTCGGCCTCGACATACCGTGGCATCGCCCCGAGAATCCCGACCTGGTAATCGACGCCACGGGCGGCGAGTCTCCGGAAGCGCTCGCCCGTCGCCTGGCGCTCGCGGTGCCACGCCTCGCCAATGCCATGGTGCCCGCCTGACGATGGCCGAACTCGCTCTCAATCGCCGCCAGTATCTCGAACTCGAGAAACTCGGTCTCGGCGTTTTTCGCCCCCTCGCGGGATTTATGACCGAAGCGCAATTTCATGGCGCGGTCGACGATATGCGCCTGCCGAGCGGCGAAGTATTTCCCCTGCCCGTGGTGCTTGATGTCGGCGATGACGATGCGGCGGCCCTGCGCGGCGCCGATCGGGTCGCGTTGACCCATCGCGGCGTCGCGGTTGGGGCGCTCGACGTCGAAAGCGTCTTCACCTGCGACAAGACGCGGGTCGCCGAGCGCGTCTATGGCACCACCGACCACAAACATCCCGGGGTGCGCCGTTTTCTCGACGCCGGATCATGGTTCGTCGGCGGCCCGGTAACCTTGACCGAGCGCGTG
>Ga0187833_10002863_pt1 | contig 18108 bp, 15 predicted proteins | sample ETNtaG_37_FD_167968 | JGI IMG/M metagenome (GOLD analysis project Ga0187833, IMG submission 167968) | Marine microbial and viral communities from oxygen minimum zone, Eastern Pacific Ocean - ETNP2014_SV_400_PacBio MetaG (Illumina Assembly) | ecosystem: Environmental > Aquatic > Marine > Hypoxic...
GAACCGATTCGAACACGCCGGACGGGATTCGAGCCTGACTGGTCCCGTGTTCAGCCGTTTTCCGGGAGGCGAGCGCCCTCGATCGCCGGGTAGCCACGGAGGAATTCACCCGCCGTTACAACGCCGCGGCCTTCCAATTGGATGCGCTTCACTTCAAGCCCCCCTTCGCCTGTTGTGATCAGCAGGCGGCCATCTGATATCGACACGACGCCCGGTTGACCGGCGCCGTCCCCGGCAACCACCCCTTCGATGATCTTCAGGCTCTCGCCGGCCCAGCGGGTGAAGGTTCCCGGCCACGGATGATAGGCGCGTATGGCACGCGTAATCTCGATCGCAGTCGCCTCGAAGTCCAGCTCTCCGTCCGATTTTTTGACGAGACTCGTCACGGTCGCGGTCGCGTCATCTTGTTCGCGCGCCGTCAGATCGCCACGCACCCACGCCGGGATGATCTCCACCAAAAGGTTCACGCCCATCATGAAAAGCCGATCGGTGAGGCTCTCGGCCGTGTCCTCTCCGGTAATCGGCACCGGCGCCGACTGCGCGATCACGGGTCCGGTGTCCACCCCCTCGTCGAGAAGCATGACCGAGACTCCGGTCTCCGACGCACCCTCACGAACGGCGGTCACGACGGGGCTCGGGCCGCGATAGAGAGGGAGCAGTGACGGGTGGACGTTGAGGACGCCGCGTCCCGGCAGGTCCAGTAGCGCCGGCGGCAGAATGCGGCCGTACGCTAGGACGACGAATATGTCGGTCGGCGTCGCGCTCAGCTCATTTAGCAGGGCGTCGCCGCGGAGACTGCCCGGACTGTAGACCGGGAGGTTCAACTCCATCGCGGTCTCTTTCACCGGCGTCGGCCGCGGTGTGCGTGAGCGTCCGGAAATCCGGTCCGGGCGCGTGTAAACGGCGCTCACGTCGTGCCCGGCTACCACCAGCGAGCGCAGAGCTTTCGCTGCGGCGTCCGGCGTGCCGAAAAAGACGATGCGGGTCATCGCTCCAAGCCCTTTGTTACCTGAATATGACCGTACCCATAAGAATTGAATTGCCCCAAGACTTGATGCGCGGAACTCATCCGCGCTATTACACGGTTCCGGGTCATTCCCCAACCTGAAATCAGCATATTCACGCCCGGTTCAGCAACAACAAATTTTCCGGTATGTCGGCCCAAAATAACCCCTGGGAGGGGTTGTGTTTCCCGGGGTACATGGTAACGTCACAGCGGCTTCGGGATGGTGCGCTGGTGCAGCGCGAACCGACTCCGTGAGCACACTTTTGGTTCCGGCTCAGGCTCAGGGACCGCCTTATCCAGCACCCGCCTCTCTGATCCTGCCAGAGGACGCCATTCTGACCACTCAAGCACCATCTCAACTCTGGACCGCTACGCTCGGCCGTCTTCAACTGGAAGTGCCCAGGCCAAATTTCGAGACCTGGTTAAAAGGCACTCAGGCGCTGCGTTTCGATGATGAATGCCTGGTTGTTGGCACGGAGAGCGCGTTCGCCGCGACCATGCTGGAAGAACGTCTCGCCGCGACGATCTCCCGGGCAGTAGAGCGTATCGCAGGCCAATCCATCACGGTACGTTTTGAGGTGATCTCTGACGCCGACGGACCGTCGGCAAACGGGATCGGAGACCGCCGGGACGAGCGGCCCGACAAGCCGGCGAGTCAGCCGCCCGATCCTAACTCCCCTTTTGGGTCGCTCCCGCTGAATCCACGCTACACATTTGACGAATTCGTCGTCGGCCCCTCAAATGAACTCGCACATGCGGCGGCTACGCGCGTAGCCGCCGAGCCAGGTCGCGTTTACAACCCCCTGTACCTGTACGCGGGCGTAGGACTGGGCAAGACGCATCTTTTACAGGCCATCGGAAACGCGTTGACGTCCCGTGGTATGCGCTTGATCTACGTGAGCAGTGAACGCTTCACGAACGACTATATCCGCTCCATCCAGGACGGAACGACTGAACAGTTCCGGGCTTTCTACAGGGGCGCCGACGCACTTCTTGTGGACGACATCCAGTTCATCGCCGGTAAGGCGCAGACGCAGGAAGGCTTCTTCCACACGTTTAACGAGCTGCACATGGGAACCAAGCAGGTCGTCGTAACGGGCGACGAGCCAGCCCGCCAGTCGCTCCTTGAAGAGCGCATCCAGTCACGACTTGAGGGTGGGTTGGTGGTGGACATCCAGCCGCCCGACTATGAGACGCGCACGGCGATCCTGCGTGAGAAGTCTAAGAGTCTGCAGGCTCAACTACCCGAGGATGTGCTTGACGTTGTCGCCTCTCGTCCGTCTTCAAACGTCAGGGAGCTCGAAGGATCGTTGAACCGGATCGTGGCGTACGCCCAGATGACGGGCACCCCTGTCACGGTCGATGTCGCCCGCAAGGGGCTTGGCGACCTGCTCACGACGAGACAGGAGGCTCCCATGACGCCGTCCGCAGTGATTAAAGCGGTCTCGGAGCAGTTCGGCACTGATTCAGAAACGCTCAAAGGCCCGCGGAGGACCAAAGAGGTTTCCAGAGCCCGTCACGTCGCGATGTACCTGCTTCGAGAAACAAGTTTATTAAGCTCTCCTCAGGTAGGCTTGGCCCTTGGCGGCCGTGACCATTCAACGGTCCTGTACGCTCAACGCAAGGTCGAGCAGTTGATAGAGACGGATCCGGAACTCAGAAGCATCATAGCAACGATCCGCCAGCGGCTCGCCAGTCAGCCTCGCTAACAAGTTTCAGCCATAAATGTCCTGTTTTGACGCGCTTTATTTTGGAAATTCGTCATACAGGTGCACCACCACGAATTTCATCATTCCATCGAGAACCTGTGGAAAACACTGTTGTTTCTTGTGGATAACTGTAGTCTCTTGTTAAAACGGTTCCCGAATTTTCACCCTGTTGAGTTAAACCCTCTTCGCGTTAGCATCAAGTCCACAGCCTGTCCGCATAAACTCCTCAGATCCCGGAATGGGATTCGCCTCGTATACGAGGCCAGTTTCCGAAGTCTCCACCGACTTATTAAGATGATGAACGTTCCAAGACACATCTCGTTTCTGGTGAATGTGCATTGATTGATTCCACTCTTATCCATGTCCGTGCCGGGAATGGTGGAAATGGAGTTGTTTCTTTCCGTCGTGAGAAGTTCGCACCAAACGGCGGGCCCGATGGTGGCGATGGAGGGAATGGGGGGGACATCTTCTTGGTTGCCGACAAATCTCTAAACACTCTCCAGAAATTTCAATACCGTCAGAGGTTCGAGGCTAAATCTGGAGGAAACGGATCTAGCAAGAAGAGGCACGGGGCGAGCGCAGATGATCTCGTGATCACCCTTCCCGTGGGTACAGAAGTATGGGAAGTGATCTCAGATCCTGGAGTTGAAGACGAGTTTCTTGCTGATCTCTCTCAGCATGGGGATACGGTCGTAGCCGCTAAAGGTGGTCAGGGAGGGCAGGGCAACACTAAATATGTGACCGCGCAGAACCAGGAACCGTTGTTGGCAGAGGGTGGGCAGACAGGGGACGGCCGAGAGCTACGTTTAGAACTGAAGCTTCTTGCGGACGTGGGGATCATTGGGATGCCGAACGCCGGTAAATCCAGCTTGTTGGCAGCTCTCACGGGCGCCCGGCCAAAGGTGGCGGCGTATTCGTTCACTACCCTTGAGCCATCACTTGGAGTGCTGTCGCGCCGACTGGACTCGATCGTTCTGGTGGAGATCCCCGGGTTGATCAAGGGGGCGGCAGAAGGCATTGGCCTGGGTCACGATTTCCTGAGACACGTGGAGCGAACCCGGCTGCTCGTACACCTGGTGGATGGAACCGAAGACGACGTAGAGGATCGAATGCGGCTGATCAATGCCGAGCTCCTGGCGTTTGACGAGAAGCTGGCGGAGACGCCCCAGATAGCCGTTATCAATAAGTCGGACCGGCCAGAGGTGTCCGAGACTTTCGAGGGGATGCAGGACGACCTGGCTCGAAACGTGTCTACCGGTGAAGCGGTTTGCGTATCGGCAGCGACGTATGACGGTCTCGAAGAGTTGTCAGGCATATTGTTTAAAACGCTTGACACCATCCGGGCCGACCAGGACGCTCGCGAGGCCATCAAAGACGACGATAGCCTGGTGAGGGTGCTCCGACCGGAAGCAAGGTCTTCCCGACCGCTTGTTGTCGCGGAAGGATCGACGTTTCGCGTCCTGCACGATAGGGCGATACGGGTAGCCAGTGCGAGCGATCTCAATATGTATGAAGTTCAGCTTCAGCTACACCGTCTTATGGAGAGGATCGGCGTCGTACAGGCGCTCGAAGACTTGGGCGTCAAAACGGGGGACACGGTTTTCATAGGAGAGGCCGAGCTCGAGTGGAGCTAACTGGCGCCAACAGTTCGAGGGTCGGCCGGATACGCAGCCGGATCGGTGTCTTGGGCGGGACGTTTGATCCCGTTCACAACGGCCACCTGGCCATCGCTACGGCCGTGTTCAACGTACTCGAGTTGACCAGCGTGCTGTTCGTTCCTGCGGCGCGACCTTGGATGAAGACGTTCGGCGTCGGCGTGAGTTCGATCGACCACCGGATCGCGATGGTGAAGCTAGCGACGGAGGATCGTGAGGGGTTCGAGCTATCGACCGTCGACGCCGAACGTGGCGGGCCGTCGTACAGTGTCGACACGATCACTGACCTCAGGGCCGAGTACGGCCGTGCGTCCGAGCTACTGTTGATCCTGGGGGCCGACGCACTTGAAGAGTTCCCGCGCTGGCGTGAGCCTGAACGGCTCGTGAGTATGTGCACTATGGTGTGTGTGGGCCGGCCGGGGAGCGGCCTGCCGGAAGAGCTGCCTGCCGGCCACCCCGGTCGAGACGCCCAGTTCGTTTCCGGACCCATGCTCTCGATAAACGCGACCGATATCCGTGCCCGCGTTGCGAGCGGCGTGTCTATTCAAGGGCTGGTCGGCGCGTCTGTAAACGCATATATCGAGCGGCACGGGCTGTATAAGGCCGAAGGCTCGGTATAACGTGATCCCACATCCCGGAGATCCGAGGAGAGGCGACAGTTGACCGATCTCAAAGCGCTTGCGTCGAGGACCCTGGAACGTGCTCTGGAGTTAGGCGCTCTCAGATTCGGGGATTTCACGCTGACCTCGGGAACGAAAAGCAACTACTACTTCGATGGCCGCGTCCTGTCGCTTGATCCTGAGGGCGCTGACCTGGTTTCGGAGGCGTTTCTGGCGATGGCCGTCGAGGTGCGCGCGGCCGGCGTCGGTGGCCCCACAGTCGCCGCGGTGCCTATCGCCGGGGCGGTGGCGTTGCGGAGCAGACAGGCAGGGACGCCGATGGACGGGTACTTCGTACGGGACGCTATCAAGGAACACGGCGCCCGTAAACAGGTGGAGGGAGCGATCAAGCCCGGGGCCAGGGTCGTCGTGTTTGACGACACAGTTTCCACCGGCGGAAGCCTGCTGGTCGCCATGGATGCGATCCAGGACTTCGGATGTGAGGTCGCCGCCGTGCTGTGCGTGCTGGATCGCCACCAGGGCGGAAGTGATGAGGTACACAAGCGCGGCGTGCCATTCCGGGCGCTGCTTGAAGCGGACGCCAACGGCAACGTCGCTGTGTCTGAGGCCCTTTAGACCAGGAATAAGAAGCCCGGGCTCCTAAAAACGGGAAGGCCCGGGCGGTTATCGACTGATTGCCGGTTTGACTAGACGTCCAGGTTCTTTACCTCAAGCGCGTGGGTTCGGATAAAGTCCCTGCGGGGCTCCACGTCGTCACCCATCAGCGTCGTGAACAGTTCGTCGGCCCGCATCACATCCTCCGCCGTCACGCGCAGCATCACACGTTCCGCCGGATCCATCGTGGTCTCCCACAGCTGATCGGCGTTCATCTCGCCCAGGCCCTTATACCGTTGAATGGACACGTTGCCGCGGTCGGCGTTGTCTTCGAGCGTGGTCACGAGATCGTTCCAGGTGATGTCCTTTGCGATCTCGTCCTCTTCCCGGGTGATGCCGTATGGCGAGTTCTCGACGACCTTCTGCACCCTCGGGAACAGCCGGCGCGCCGTGTTCAATGTCGGGTGCTCGTAGATCGAACGCGTGAGCGTGAAGCCATCGATGTCGAACGTGATGTCCGGTAGGGGTGGCGGAGGCTCAACCGACTCTTCCAAACCTTCGATTTCTTCACCCTCAGGCCTTGTCCCGTTGGCCGACGGATCGCCGTCGTCAAACATCGTTGGCTGCAACGGTTCAGACACAGGTTCGGGCGCCGGCTCCGGCGCTGGCGGGCGGAAGTCCAGGTTCTGCAGCTCCGGATCGCCGAGAAGCTTGAGCGTCACTTCTTCAGAGAGGCCGAGGGTTCGTAGAGCGGCGACCGCATCCGAGAAGTCACGCACCGGAGACATGATGCCACCGAGCGGACCTCCCTTGAAGGACACCCCTTCATTCGTCTGCGATGTGACGGACAGCTTTGAGTACACTCGCGACGCCATCCAGCGGTCCAGCTCCTCATCCGAGAATAACCAGGAGGCTGAACGGCCGCGCGACGCCTTGTACAGTGGCGCCTGCGCGATGTAGAGGTAACCGCCGCCGATCAGTTCCGGCAGGTTGCGGAAGAAGAAGGTGAGCAGCAGAGTGCGAATGTGCGCCCCGTCCACATCGGCGTCGGTCATGATGACCACGCGGTGGTACCGGAGCTTCGACTCATCGTAGTCCTCGCCGATGTTGCAGCCAAGCGCGGTGACAAGCGCACGGATCGTGTCGCTTTCAATCATCCGTTCAAAGCGTGCCTTTTCAACGTTGAGGATCTTGCCCCTCAACGGTAGAACGGCCTGGAACCTGCGGTCACGACCCTGTTTCGCCGACCCGCCGGCGGATGGACCTTCCACGATGTACAACTCGCTGCTGGCCGGATCCTTCTCGCTGCAGTCGGCGAGCATGCCCGGGAGTGAGCCGCCGTCCATGGCGTTCTTGCGCAGGACGAGATCGCGCGCCTTCTTGGCGGCCTCGCGGGCACGGGCCGCTGTCGTAGCTTTCTCAAGGATCTTCTGGGCGTCGATCGGATTGTCTTCAAGGAACTCGGATAGGCGCCGGCCTACGACGGTCTCGACCGCTCCTTTGATTTCCGGGTTTCCAAGTCGGCCCTTGGTCTGGCCCTCAAACTGCGGATCTGTCATCTTCACACTGATGACGCTGAGCATGCCCTCACGGACGTCTTCACCGGAGAGGTTTGGTGCGTCTTCCTTCAGCAACTTGTTCTTACGGCCGAAATCGTTCAGGACGCGCGTCAGCGCCGACCGGAAGCCGGTGACGTGGCTGCCGCCGTCGCTCGTGTTGATGCAGTTGGCGAAGGACAGGCAGTTCTCAACGAAAGATTCGTTGTACTGGAACGCTACTTCTACCTGCGCCCCGTCAACTTCTTCCTGTGTGTAAACGATGTTGTCGTGAATCGCACCGCGCCTGCGGTTCATCGTTCGCACAAAGCTCTCGACGCCGCCGTCGAAAAGATAAGACACCTCGTTGTGCGGCCACAGCTCCTCATGGAAATCTGAACGGAACTTGATGCCGAGGCCCTGGTTCAGGTAGGCCATCTCCCGGAAACGGCTCGATATAGCGGCAAAGTCGTACGTTAGCTCCTCAAAGGTGCCCATGTCCGGCTCCCACGTAACGGTAGTGCCGGTCCCGGGCGGGTCGGTATCGACCTGCGGGCGGTAATCGAGTTCGGTTACCGCGCCGCCGAGTGAGTACTCCTGCCGCCACACCTTCTTGTCCCGTCGGACCTCCACGACGGTGCTCTTCGACAAGGCGTTTACCACGGAAGCGCCAACGCCGTGGAGACCGCCGGAGACCTGGTACGACTTCCCGCCGAACTTCCCTCCGGCGTGGAGCGTGGTCATTACGGTCTCGACGCCGGTCTTGCCGGTGGTCTCGTGCTTGTCCACTGGGATGCCGCGGCCGTTGTCCACGACCGTGACGGAGCCGTCACCGTGGATTGTGATATCCACGTGGTCGCAGAACCCCGCCATAGCTTCGTCTACGGCGTTGTCTACGATCTCCCAGATGAGGTGTTGCAGACCGGTAGGGCCGGTACTGCCGATGTACATCCCGGGGCGGAGCCGGACGGCTTCCAGTCCCTCAAGGACGGTGATATCGGAGGCGTCGTAACTCTCCGGGTTGACCGGGGCCTGTGCCATCGGGTCTCCTTAGCGATCGTTGGGCGCGTTAGTCGCGGCCCCGAGGCGAAAACCCCGAGAACTTGGGGCGAAAAATGGGCGCGTGAAATTGTTGAATGCAGGTCGTGCTTACTGGGTGTCGACGTCCGAGTCAGTGCTTCAGCGGCGAACACTTGCCCCGAGGGGAGCAGCTTCACGCGCGCACGTACCTTGAAGCGAGGTCCGCGACCACCCGATCGTAACACAAACGTACGGGCGAATCAAAAAAACCGACGGTGTTCAAGGCCTGTTCGGGCCAACCCGAAACGACACTTTTTTCATGAATGATTTGGCCTCGCTCGGCGTTATCACCTTATATCTAGCCCTGGTCAACGCCTGGGCCGCCGGACTCGTCTGGTGGGACAAACGGCAGGCCGGATGGGGGCGAAGGCGTATTCGCGAGCGCACTTTGTTCCTGTCTGCGTTCGCAGGAGGCTTTATTGGCGGTATCTGGGCGATGCGAGGACTGCGGCATAAAACCTTGAAAACATCGTTCATCTGGCGTTTCGCACTGGCCACGCTGGCGAATCTGTCCCTCTGGGCCGTAGCGGCCTGGCTGGCCGTGTAGCAACACCCTGAGGCGCGGTTTACGGCCCTCCGGGCGGAAGTTCTGTTTCCGGGGATATAATCACTCCGCTCTGCGGGGAAACCTGACCCTGGACCGATCCGAAAATCTTGTTTATCACGGTGATAATCACGGCGAGCACCAAGCCAGTACCGAAACGCGAAAGCGCCTGAGGAGGCAACCCTTGGCCATCGATAAAGATCTCCTGATGCTGATGCTGCGGCGCATGTGGACTATCCGACATTTCGAGGAAACGGTGATCGACATTTATGCCAAGGGCGAGTTTGGGGGAGCCGCGCACCCGTATATCGGCGAAGAAGCGGTCGCCGTCGGGGCCTGCGTCGCGATGCAGGACACGGACTACATCGCCGGCAACCACCGCTCGCACGGCCACCCGCTGGCCAAGGGTGGGGACCCGAAGCGCGCCATGGCCGAACTGCTGGGCCGAGTGGACGGCTACTGCAAAGGCAAGGGCGGGTCGATGCACCTCGCCGATTTCTCGGTCGGGATCCTCGGCGAGTCCGGGATTCTCGGCTCATCACTGCCCGTGGCGACCGGCGCGGCGCTGGCGTCCAAGATCAAGGGCGAGGATTTCATCTCCGCGGTGTTCTTCGGCGACGGCGCGTCAAACCAGGGTGCGTGCCATGAGTCGATGAACCTGGCGTCGGTGTGGAAGCTGCCGATCATCTTTATCTGTGAGAACAATCAGTACGCCGTCACGACGTCGTACCGGGACACCGTGGCGGTGGAGCATGTGTCCGACCGGGCCAGCGCCTACAACATGCCTGGCGTGCTCGTAGACGGCCAGGACGTGGTCGCCATGTATGAGGCGGTCAGCGTGGGGATCGAGCGTGCCCGGGCGGGAGAGGGACCGAGCCTGGTTGAGGGACTCACCTACCGGTACGAGGAGCACTCGCTGGGGCTGGGGCGCATCCGCCGAGGCGAGTATCGGCCGGAAGAAGAGATCGAGACGTGGCGGCAGCGCGACCCGATCGTGATCCACGAGAAGCGGCTGGTTGAACAGGGAATCGCAACTCAGGAAGAGTGCGATGCGGTGAGGGATGAAGAAGCAAAAGAGATCGAAGAGGCGCTTGAATTCGCCCGCAACAGCCCGTTCCCGGAGCCCGGTGACCTGTTCGACGACATGTTCGCGGACGCGATACCGCAGCCGTAATCGGCTTGAAGTAACCCCCCGATTCACTCCAGCGCAAGTCGTTAATTCTCCGGGTTCGACCGGACGTAAAGTGAGATGTAGACCGTGCCAGAAACAGTATTTGTAAACGCCATCAATGAAGCCCTGCAAGAAGAGATGAAGCGGGACGAGTCGGTCTTCATCATGGGCGAGGACATCAAGCGCTCTATCTACGGGGCGACGATGGGCCTCCTGGAGGAGTTCGGCGAGAAGCGCGTACTGGACACTCCGCTTTCGGAGAACGCCTTCTTTGGCGCCGCGGTTGGAGCCGCGGCCGTTGGTATGCGGCCCGTGGTGGAAACACTGACGAGCTTCATGTGGGTGGCGATGGATCAGCTCGTGAGCCAAGCCGCAAAGATGCGCTACATGTTCGGTGGGCAGGTCAATCTGCCGGTGGTGTACCGGGCGACGATGTACTACGGCGGCGGCTCGGCGGCGCACCACTCTGACCGCTCGTACCCGATGTTTATGAACATGCCGGGGCTCAAGATCGTTGCGCCATCGAACCCGGCCGACATGAAGGGTTTGATGAAGACGGCGATTCGCGACAACGACGTGGTGATCATGTTCGAGGACGGGACGCTCTTTGGGAACCGCGGAGAGGTGCCGGCAAACGAGGACGTGCCGGGCGGTGAGCTGCTCATCCCGTTTGGACAGGCGAACACGCTGCGCGAGGGCAGCGATGTCACGGCGGTGGCGATCGCCGGTTCTGTGCCGCACGCTCTATCCGCTGCGGAGGAGCTTGAGGCCGACGGGATATCGGTCGAGGTGATCGACCCCAGAACGCTTGTACCGCTGGACAAGGCGACCATCCTGGCGTCCGTCGAGAAGACGGGACGACTGGTTATCGCAGACCCGGCGCACAAGGTGTGCAGCGCGGCGTCCGAGATCGCGTCGATCGTCGCCGAAGAAGGCTTCTGGTCCTTGCAAGCGCCGATCGCCAAAGTGGCGTCCGAGCAGGTGCACATCCCCTACAGCCCGGCCCTGGAAAAGCTGGTCTACCCGACGAAAGAGAAGATCGCGGATGCAGTGAAGCGGACTCTGGAGTAGCGAGACCAAAAAAATTGGAGGAAGAGGTGTGAGATGGCTGAGCATGAAATTTTCTTGTCTGTCCCGACCTATGGAGTCCGATACTCGAACGTGGCATTTGAAACCTGGAACAACGGAGCATTACTGGGCCGATTGCCAGTTAGTAGCGGCGATTTGGAATGGCGGCTCCCAAATGAAATGAACAGAGAGGCCATCCGATCGGATGGGAAGACTTCTCGGAAATCATGGCCAAACGTCCTCAACGGCCACAGTAATCTCGAATCCAGTCGACGCACTCCAATTTCAAAAGATCCGATACGCGTTCTGACGGTACTCTTGTGCACCGACAACTAAAGAAAGATGCCGATCGGAGTGCTATTTGAAGCCGGATCTTGAGAACTGCAAGGCCCTCACGTTTGATTTGTTCGGGACTGTGCTGGACCTTGGTGGCAGTTTGACGCCGTATATCGGCGAGTTTCTTACGGCGAAGGGGTCGGGCGCCGACCCGGCCGAGTTCTGGACACAGTGGCGGTATCGGCAGCGGATCGAGCAGTACCAGGACAACATCGTCGACCTCGGGCACTCCGGCTATCTGGAGGTGGCACGACGGGCTTTCGCCTACGTTCTTCAGTTGAACAACGTCGAGGCGAGCCGGGACGAGATTGTGGATTTCATGATCGCTTGGCAGAGTCTGTCGCCATTCCCGGAGGTTAGCGTCGGGCTGGAGCGGCTGAAGCCCCGCTACAAACTGGTGGCGCTCTCGAACGGCGAGCCGGCTTTCCTGGCGCACCTGGCGAAGAACCGCATCAAGTGGGATTTCGACGCAGTTATCTCCGTGCAGGTCGTGGGCGCGTTCAAGCCGCATCCCGGTGTTTACCGGCGGGCGGCGCATATCCTGGGGTTGGAGATCGGCGAGTGCTTGATGGTCTCGGCGAATTCGTTTGATGTGATGGGTGCGCGTGCTTGTGGCATGCGGGGCGCGTTTGTGAATCGGTACGGACTCCCGTACGAGGACTCGCCGCATGTCCCGGACGTGACGGTGACCGACTTCACGGAGCTTGCGGACGCGCTGCAGGATTAGGAGCGCGCGTTTGTTGGACGGATCTTTCGAGAGACCCAGGGTGGGTTGTCGTAAGTTCAGGGGTGGGAGTTGCGAACGAAGATCGGGTGGTTACGCGCTGCGTTAGACGGATAACGCGCTGGCGTATTGGCTTCCTAATTGGAAGCCCCCTCACCCCAACCCTCTCCCGACGGGGAGAGGGGGTCACGCGGACGCGCTGTTAATAGGGTGTTCTTGCGTGGGAGGGTCGTTCGAAGGCCTCAGGGTGGGCTCAACCTACGGTCGTCTCGAGCGTGGTCGAGGGGTCTTCACTGGAACAGTGTCCGGCTGGAGACACTGATTACGCGGTGACGCATCAATAGGACGTTCTTGCGTGAGGGACCCTTCAAGAGCCTCAGGGTGAGTTGTCGTGGGATCAGTCCGTGAATGTGGCCAAGCAGCCAGGTGGTTAAAAATAGCAGGGTTGACCTCCCTCATCCCAGCTCTCTCCCACTGAGAGAGGGGGTTTCTAACCCAGGTAGCGCGCTTCCAACGGCGTCTCTTTGTAGCCGTCCCCATCTCGCTCCACGCGATACGCCCGCGAGTTTGGGTCCTGCGTGACGATCTCGTGCAACTCGTCGCCGATGTAGTGGATGGCGCAGTTGTCGTCGGTGGCGATACCGTCCGAGACCTCGCCGGATGCGATCAGCCTGCGGTACGTGGACGGTCGGTCCGGGTGCCCGCTGTAGTGGGTTGAGTTGCTGCCCTTGAGAAGCCCAACGCACTTCAGCGCCGTGAGGCCTCCGGGGATCGAGTCTGTGATGCAGTCGTCGAACCAGCAGATCGAACCCGCGCTCGTGCCTGAAAGGATGATCCCCGCCTCCCACGCTTCTCGCATGATCTCGCCAAAGCTCCATTCGTTCCAGAGGGCCATCAGGTTCTTAGTGCTACCTCCGCCGACGTAGATGATGTCGTGCTTCATGACATAGGAGCGAATGTCCTTTTGTGGCGGCGAGTACAGGCTCAGGTGGGACGTTTCGGCATCATGCCGGCCGAACTCCTGATAGAAGGTCGCTATGTTTTGGGCGTTGTCACCCGTGGCAGACCCCACGTAGCAGACCTTCGGGCGTGACTTGTCTGAGAGGGTGAGCAGGTGCTCACGGAGCAGCGGGCGTCTCCATTCGGGTGGAAAGAAGTCGCCGCCGATGCCAAAGATCTGCTTGTCCAAATCCGCCGCTCCTGAAAATCAGATTACGTGTGACCGCCCGATGACCTGCGGGACCGGAATCATACTTCGTTGTGGCGGAAACATGTGACCACGTGGTCATTCACCATGCCCGTCGACTGCATGAATGCGTAGACGGTTGTGGGACCTACGAAACGGAACCCCCGCGTCTTGAGCGCCTTGCTCATGGCTTCCGACACGTCGGTCGTGGTCGGGATGTCGCCCATCGCCGTCGGTGAGTTCTTGACCGGGCCACCGCCGCCCAGCGTCCACAGGTAGGCGTCAAGGCTGCCGAACTCGGCCTGTACCGCAAGCGCCACGCTCGCGTTACTGATAGCCGCCTCTATTTTGCCGCGATGACGCACAATCCCGGTGTCCTGCACAAGTCTCTTGACCTCCGGTTCACCGTAAGCTGAGATGGTGGTTATGTCGAAGTCCGCGAATGCCCGGCGATAACCCTTACGTTTGTTGAGGATCGTTTGCCAGCTCAGACCGGCCTGCGACCCTTCCAGGACCAGCATCTCGAAAAGGTGGCCGTCGTCGTGCGACGGCACACCCCATTCGGTGTCGTGGTACTCGACTATCAAGTCGTTGCCCGATCCCCATTCACAGCGAGAAGTCATTTGGTGCCGTTACCTGTACTCAACTCAGTCGGATTCAGCCGGTCCATCTGGCACCGTACCAGTGGGGCTGTGATCCTGGCCGGATTAGTGTCACTGCTGCTGGTCGGATGTTCTTCCGACGGCGCTGGGGCACCGGACGGCGCCACGCCCACGACGCCTGGTCCAACTTCGGTGTTCGGCGAGACCCCGAGCCCGGCGGCGACAGCAGATACGGTCGCGGGTCCGACGGAGGGGCCGTTGGCGGGCCCGACCCCGAGCACGCCCGGGCGGGGCGCCACCCCGGAGCCCACGTCGACCTCGGGCGGTTCCGCGACAACGCCCGCCACGTCTGAACCCACTCCTGAAGGAAAATCCGGCGAGCTGACAAGGATCGGCGACGCCGTGTCAGAGATCAGGGAACTGCACGCCGGTGGAGATCCGAATGTTTCTCTGGTCGGCAAAGATCGCATTGCCGAAGAGCTAGCAGAGGACCTGGCGGACCCCGAGGTGCTGGCGGATATCGCCGATCGGGAAGTGTTGCTCAAGCTGCTGGGCCTGATTCCACAGGATTCGGATCTTCTCGAAATTGAGCGCAACCTGCTTGAGGGCGCCGTTATCGGGCTGTACAACCACGAGACTGGCGAGTTGTTGGTGCTTGGAGGCGGCGAAGAGGTATCGGTCAAAGAAGAGGCCGTGTATTCGCACGAGTACGCCCACCTGCTGCAGGACGTGAACTTCGATCTCAGCGTGCTGTTTGAGGACGCCAAAAACGATTCGGACCGTGAGGGTGCGCTCCAGGCGATGATCGAAGGCGAGGCGACGTTTGTGGAGGCCATCTACGCTGCCCGCAACTTCGCCGCCGAAGATCTGAACGAGCTCATCACAGTTGATCCGATTGATCTCGCCATTCTTGAGGCCACGCCGGACTTTCTCGTTCTTACGCTGGGTTGGCCGTACACAGCGGGATTCGGATTCGTGAACTCGATCTGGCAGGGAGGCGGTATGGCGGTACTTGATGCCGCATGGGCAGACCTCCCGGAGACGACGGAGCAGATCATTCACCCGGAGAAGTACCGGACCAACGAATACCCGGAAACCCCACCGACACTGCCGGATATGGCCTCGATCTTGGGTGAAGGATGGAGCGTCCAGAGCGAAGATGTGCTGGGCGAGGCGATTATCAGTCTATGGCTGGAGGCGCTTGGCGTTGAGGCTGCCGTAGCTGCGCGGGCGGCCGCCGGATGGGGATCAGATGGGTATCTTCTGCTGGACGGTCCGGTCGGCGAGATAGCGATGGGTCTGCTGATCGAGTGGGACGATCCCGGCACCGATGGGTTGCAGTTCTCGGCTGCGTTCGAAGGCGCATTAGACGCAGATGCTGCGTTCAGCCGGATTACGGTCGGCGATGCGACGATCGCTCGGTGGACCGGACCAGGAGGTACGATGGCGTTTGCGCTGGATGCGGCAACCGGTGCTGCTGGGTTGGCTGTTGCGCCGACGCTAGATGCGGCGACGGCGTTGTTAGACGCGCTTGTAGACGGGTAATGGAACGCCTCCGAGCGGGGAGAGTTCTCTCGGCTCCGCCGGGTGGATTTTGAGGTATTTGCAGTTGGTGTCCCCAAGGATCACTTTGGCGGAAACCTTGACACACACCTTAATGATGTCATCTCTAGCTGAACACGTCCGCGGGGATGTATGCTTTTGCCGCCGGCGTGATTTGCTTGCGCGGCTTGTGACTAACACGTTTTCAGTGGACTAGGGAACGCCGTATGCCGACCAGAGTTCTTCTCCCTCAGTGGGGTATGGGCATGAACGATGGCACCATCGTGAAATGGCTCAAGCGGGAGGGCGACGCCGTTGCGGAGGGCGATCCGCTTTGCGAGGTCGAGTCGGCCAAAGTCAACAGCGAAGTTGAATCACCGGGCGTCGGCACCCTCGCCCGGATCGTTGTCCCTGAGGGTATGACGGTCGACACCGGGACGCTCCTTGCGGTGTTGCTAGCTGAAGGTGAAGAAACGGTCGATCTACCGGAGCCAATGACGGATGCGAAGGCCAGCGCTCCAGTGCCCTCAACGGGTGGGGTGGGTGTATCGGCAGCCAACCGTCCGGCAGGACATAAGGACCCGGCGGCAGGCCGACGCCAGATCACCCCGATCGCACGCAAGATCGCTCATGACCTGAGGATTGATCTTGAGACCGTGACCGGAAGCGGGCCGGGTGGGCGAATCCTGGAGGAAGATGTTCGTGCTGCCGCAGCCGGACCGCCTATCGGAGCGCCTGTTTTCAGCCCTTCGTACCCGGCAGAGGACGGACCGCCGGTTGCAGAAACCATTCCGTTGACCGGGCTCAGGGCAACCATCTCCCGGCGAATGACCGAGAGCGGCGCCATCCCGACGGTGACTCTGACCACTGAGGCGGACGTTACGGAAGCGGTCGCCATGCAGCGGCAGCTCGTCGGCGAATGGCGAGCCCACAGGTTGAGGCCGCAGTTCCAGGACTTGGCCCTGGCGGCGACGGCGCGTGCGCTCACGGATCATCCCCGGATGAACGCCCACTTCGCCGGAGACGAGATCCGGATACTTGCCGACGTGAATCTGGCCTTTGCGGTTGCGATGCCGGACGCCCTAATCGTTCCGGTGATTCACGGTGCTGGCGGGATGACAACACTGGACATCGCACGCCGGGTGCGCGAGGTGATGTCTCGAGTCAAGTCCAACGAGCTACACGTGGACGACATGCGTCACGGGACCTTCTCTGTCACCAACCTCGGATCGGCCAACGTGGACGCGTTTGACCCCCTGCTGGACCCGCCTCAGGTGGGAATTCTCGGCGTGGGACGAGTCGTGCAGAAACCGGTCGTATTTGAAGGTGAGATCGTGCCCCGATCCATGTGCTTCCTGAGCCTGACGTTCGACCATCGCGCGGTCGACGGCTACCCGGCGGGAGAACTGCTGCGAGGGATCGCGGCGAATCTGGCTGCGCCAGGCTGGATGGCCTCCTGAGTACGAGCAAGGTCTTCGCTGGCATCAAGACAGGCGCAATTTGATTACCGTCGGTGTGATCGCCAACCCGGCGGCGGGCAAGGACATCCGCCGACTGGTGGCTGCGGGTCGGGTCGTCTCCAACCAAGAGAAGGCGAACACGCTGAGACGGGTGTTCGCCGGGCTGGTTTCGGCCAATGTGGACCGTGTGCTCGTGATGCCCGACCTGAGTCGTTTGGCAGCGCCCGCAATGGAGGATGTCGAGAACCAGATCGAGGCTCGCTACCTTGAGATGCCTCGGATCGACCATCAGGATGGCTCTACCCGTGCCGCAAGAATGATGGCGGACGCGGGTGCCGGAGCCATCGTTACGCTGGGAGGTGATGGCACCAACCGCGTTGTGGCCAAGGGCGTCGGCGATGTGCCGTTAGTTCCTATCTCTACCGGCACCAACAACGTGTTTCCGCAGATGATCGAGGGCACGCTCGCCGGAATCGCGGCGGGCTCGGTCGCGATGGGCGTTGTGGGCGTGGATGCTGCGATAACACGTTGTAAGCGCTTCGATATTTTCGTTGATGAGGAGTTGGTCGATATCGCTTTGATCGACGCCGCCGTGTCGACCGAGATGTTTGTTGGCGCGCGCGCCGTGTGGAACATGGACACGGTGGAAGACGTGTTTTTGACACGCGCTGAACCCGCCAGCATCGGTATCTCCGCCGTGGGATCGCAACTTCGGCCCGTGTCTATTGACGAGCCGCTTGGGCTGCATTTAAGGCTAGGCGAGGGCGATGGCCCGACCGCTCGCTCGGTCAAGGCGCCGATAGCTCCCGGGATGGTGCCGGAGGTAGCGGTGTCTGAGTGGGACGTGATGCAACCCGGTGAACGGCGTCGCATCGACCGCCGCCCGGGGACGATCGCATTGGACGGGGAACGGGAAGTGACACTTCTGCCGAACCAGGTGGTCGAGATCGCCCTTACCTTGGACGGCCCGAAGGTGGTCGACGTCGCACACGCACTGCGATTGTTGGCGCCGAAAATTGATACCGGCGAGTAGGTTCGAGGACGACGTGTCGCCTCAATAGCAAGGTTACCCACACTCGGGAGGTGGATTTTGTGTTGAGCGCCAGGTTACACGGCGCTCAAAATTCGTCAATGCGTAATCCGTTCGTGGACAAAATCAGAAGGTTCGTGCCAATAATGCGCCCCGAGACGCTTGGATCTAACGCCAGCCATCTCCGACTGATCGTAAACACCACTGGGGTGACATTCGGAAGTGCATCGTGACGGGGGGGGAGTT
>Ga0187833_10002866_pt1 | contig 18104 bp, 15 predicted proteins | sample ETNtaG_37_FD_167968 | JGI IMG/M metagenome (GOLD analysis project Ga0187833, IMG submission 167968) | Marine microbial and viral communities from oxygen minimum zone, Eastern Pacific Ocean - ETNP2014_SV_400_PacBio MetaG (Illumina Assembly) | ecosystem: Environmental > Aquatic > Marine > Hypoxic...
GGGGTAGCCAGTGGGAGTTCACGATCGATGAAGAACTGCTTGGACTTCAGGCCCGAGTACTCCTGGAAGAATGTCAAGGCTCTGCCTGCCAGACCGTTGATACCTCGGTTGATACCTCGGCGTTCTTCTCGCCAGTGCCCACCGTTGTAGGCCTGACGGTCACGTGCACGGTTGATGACCAAACGCCGAGAATCTCGTGTCAGGCCGGTGGCTACCAGGAAGGATCCCAATTGGGGTGGACTTCGGATACCTCGGACGCACATGGCGGGGGTAGCCAGTGGGAGTTCACGATCGATGAAGAACTGCTTGGACTTCAGGCCCGAGTACTCCTGGAAGAATGTCAAGGCTCTGCCTGCCAGACCGTTGATACCTCGGTTGATACCTCGGCGTTCTTGATCGCTGAAGTCGATTCTTCCGCTTTGTCCGAATGGGAATTGTGGGAATTGGAGTTGGAGAAGAGGAGAGCGGGCAGAGAGGCAGCAATGAATGAAGCGTGTATGCGTGGTTTCAGCGGATCAGGACCAGTGATGTTTGCCAACTCACCAATGCGTCTGGAAGACATCGGGGGTATCTTGCCCTATGGCCTGGTGGAAGGCAGTCATGTGACTCCAATTGATCACATGTACTTCTCTCCAAAGGATTGGTCGCTGGGCCGCGACGCCTACGAGGTCCGGGCGATTCAGGACGGAGTCATCTTCGAGCTGCAAGCACGCGACATCTTCACAGACACCAATACTCCCAAACCACGTGAATGGCGGATGGAGATCGTCCATTCGTGCACGTTTACGAGCTATTTCGATTTGCTTACCTCGATTCACCCAGACCTTGAGTCGGTGTGGTCTGTAACAGGGCAGTTGCCAAGTGGAGGGATTCCGGTTTCGGCGGGGCAGTTAGTTGGATGGGTCGGAGCGCAAACACTCGATTTTGGTGTCTACGACTGGGAAATTGTGCTCCCGGGATTCGTAGAGCCTTCGCATTACGACGCGGAGCCTTGGAAGATCCATACCGTGGATCCGTTCCCATACTTTCCCGCTGAAATTCGTGACGCACTCCTCACAAAAGTCGAACGGAAGGTGGAACCCCGTGCAGGTAAGATTGATTACGATATCGACGGGCGTTTGGTCGGGAACTGGTTTGAACAAGGAACTCGGTGGTACTGGGGTGCTCCCGACAATTGGCGACTCTGGGATGGGCACCTCGCTATCGTTCCGGATGCCATCGATCCAACACTGTGGTGGTTCTCGATTGGTAACTACGAGGGTGTAGCAGCGCAACTTCGACTCCTAGGGGAACAGTTAGACCCGCGGGAAGTATCGGCTGAGACAGGTGCTGTCACCTACTTGCTGACTGCCAGGGATCCTGGGACACGAGATGGTGTTGCGCTGGTCGAGATGACCGGCCCTCGAACCGTGAAGGTCGAGGTGCTCCCCGGCCTGGTTGCTGCTGACGTAATGGGTTTCACGGGTACAGCCAAGATTTATGAGCGGTGACCGAGGAGGTTCAGATCCCGCCTCCACGTGTGCAGCTCGTAGGTCGCCGCGAATAGCGAGATTAGCATCTACGAGACGGGTCTCCTCGATTCGGGCACTATTTGGGTCTCAGTGGAAGCTGGCGAATTGTGGCTAGCGCACTCCCCTGATGGGCAGAGGCGCGATCTGTAAGAAGCGTGCGCGTATCTACACCCGGGGACCGGTGTTGCCACACCCCGCCCCCTTCACGGGATGGGTGAGACATGCATGGAGCACGACTTGATGCCTGCGAACACAAATCTTCTGCATCAACCATTCTCAAGGAGGGCACAATGAAACTGGGAATCATGGCCGGATACTCTGGCGCGAATATCAACCTGCCGTTGCAGCTCGTGCAGGAAGCCGACCGGCTCGGATACCACTCGGTGTGGACGGCGGAGGCATACGGCTCGGATGCGGTCACCCCACTGGCATGGCTGGGCGCATTGACCGAAAGAATCCACCTCGGCACCGCCATAATGCAGATGCCGGCCCGTACCCCGGCCAACACCGCCATGACCGCCATGACACTCGACCAGCTTTCCGGTGGGCGCTTCCTGCTCGGGCTGGGGCTATCCGGCCCGCAGGTGGTCGAAGGCTGGCACGGGCAACCCTACGGCAAGCCGCTAGCACGTACCCGTGAATATGTGCAGATTGTGCGCGCCATCTTCGCCCGCAACGCGCCGCTGCAGCATCAAGGCGACCACTACCAGATACCCTATCAGGGCGCGGACGCGACCGGATTGGGCAAGCCGCTCAAGAGCATATTGCATGGCCGCGCCGACCTGCCCATCTATCTAGCCGCCATCGGACCTAAGAATGTGCAGCTCAGCGCCGAAATCGCCGATGGTTGGCTGCCCATTTTCTTCGCGCCGCAGCATTACGACGCAGTCTTCAAAGCGCATATCCAAACCGGGTTGGCGCGCGCCGATGGCGACAAAACCAGCGCCGAACTTGATATTGCCCCCTCGGTAACCGTCATCCTTGCCGATGACCTGCAGCAGTGCTTCAACATGATAAAGCCGGTGCTGGCGCTCTATGTAGGTGGCATGGGCGCGCGCGGCAAGAATTTCTATCACGACCTCGCCTGCCGCTATGGATTCGAGGCTGAGGCCGACGCCATTCAGGACCTTTATCTTGCCGGAAAGAAAAACGAAGCCATCGCTGCCGTGCCGGACGAGCTGGCCGACGCCGTCTCGCTCTGCGGGTCCAGAGCGCGCATCAAAGATCGGCTGCAACTCTGGCTGCAGAGCCCCGCCACCACGCTAAACCTGATGACCTTCGACTCCACCGTGGTGCGCCTGATGGCCGAGTTGCTGCTCTAGCCTTGCTCCAACCCGCCGGTCGTAGTAGACTTCAAGTCGCATCAGTTTCAGATTCTGGAGCCCCCCAATGACCGAAAAACTCAACAAATACAGCTCCCGCATAACCCAACCCAAATCGCAGGGCGCATCGCAAGCCATGCTCTACGGCACCGGCCTGACCGAAGCCGATATGGACAAGGCACAGGTCGGCATCGCCAGCATGTGGTACGAGGGCAACACCTGCAACATGCATCTGAACGAGCTTTCCGCCGAGGCCAAACAGGGCGTAGATGCAGCCGGCATGGTCGGCATGCGCTTCAACACCATCGGGGTAAGCGACGGCATCGCCATGGGTACCGACGGCATGAGTTATTCGCTCCAGTCACGCGAGATCATCGCCGATTCGATTGAGACGGTGATGTGCGCGCAATGGTACGATGCCAACATCTCCATCCCAGGCTGCGACAAAAACATGCCCGGCTGCATCATCGCCATGGGGCGGCTGAACCGCCCGGCGCTGATGCTCTATGGCGGCACCATCCGCGCTGGATGCTACGCCGAGCAGCCGCTCGATATCGTCTCTGCCTTCCAGAGTTACGGGGAACACATCGCCGGCAGTATCGATGAGGAGAAGCGCCGCACCATCGTGCGCGAGTCCTGCCCCGGGCCGGGCGCGTGCGGCGGCATGTACACTGCAAACACCATGGCCTCCGCCATCGAAGCGCTGGGCATGTCACTTCCCTTCAGCGCGTGTACACCAGCGGAAGACCCCGCCAAGGCTGATGAATGTCGCCGCGCCGGCGCGGCCATCCGCGCGCTGCTCGAGCGCGACATCAGGCCACGCGACATCATGACGCACGACGCCTTTGAGAACGCCATGGTCACGCTGACCGCGCTAGGTGGCTCGACCAACGCGGTGCTGCACTTACTGGCAATGGCGCGCGCAGTCGATGTGCCCCTTTCCATTGATGATTTTCAAAAGGCGAGCGACCGCACCCCTTTTCTGGCTGATCTGAAGCCGAGCGGCCGCCACGTGATGGAGGACTTGCACGCGGTGGGCGGCGTGCCCGCGGTGATGAAATACCTGCTGGAAAACGGGCTGCTGAATGGCGATTGCCTGACCGTCACCGGAGGCACAGTGGCCGAAAACCTGGCAGCCGTACCCGCCCTCTCCGCTGGTCAGGCCATCATCCGCCCGCTCGAGGACCCCATCAAGCCCAGCGGCCACATTCAGATTCTGCGCGGAAATCTAGCGCCCGAAGGGGCCGTCGCCAAAATCACCGGGAAAGAGGGCGAACACTTTGACGGCCCGGCGAAAGTGTACGACTCGGAGGAGCAGATGCTGGCCGCGCTGGAGCGCTCCGAAATCGAGCGAGGCGACGTGATCGTCATCCGCTATGAAGGCCCGAAAGGCGGCCCGGGGATGCCGGAGATGCTTACCCCTACCTCGGCCATCGTCGGTGCGGGGCTAGGCAAAGATGTGGCGCTGCTCACAGACGGGCGCTTCTCGGGCGGTTCACACGGATTCATCGTCGGGCACATCACGCCCGAAGCGCAGGACGGCGGCCCCATCGCGCTGCTGAAGAGTGGCGACCGCGTCGCCATCGACGGAGTCGAAAACAGCATTGACGTGCACCTCAGCGCGGAGGAGCTTACCGCACGGCGCGCCGAGTGGAGCGCCCCGCCCTTCAAAGCAATGCGTGGCACGCTTTTCAAATACATCCGCTGCGTCAAGTCCGCATCACTGGGCTGCGTCACTGATGAGTAGCGACACAGCGACGTCTCCACATCAATTCCGCGCTGGTCCGGCGACGCGCGAGATACTGACATACGCCTAATTCGTGCTAAACTTCACCCAGCGTCGGCACGCCCCGCACCAAGGAACAAGACATGTCATTGCACGAATACCACCGCCCGACTGACCCTGAGAGCGCCACGGCTCTGTTGCGCAGCGAGGAGACGGACGCGTGGCCCATCTACGTTAGCCCGCGCCCGACCGCACTGCACGAGCAAAACTGGGAAGCGGCTGTTGACCTGAGCCGGCTCGGGTTTGACTTCATACAACGGGATACCGAGGGCGGGTTCCGCATCGGCGCGCTGACCTCTCTGCAAGATATCGTCGCCGCGCCCGACTTGCAACAATACGCCGGCGGCCTGCTGCCTCGCGCCACCCGACTCGCCGCCCATCTCGGGTTGCGTAATACGGCCAATCTGGGCGGAGTGTTGACCACCGCGGAAGGTGCGCCAGAAGTCAGGTTAGCATTGATGGTGCTGGAAGCCGAAACGGTTTCCGCAGACGGATTCGTCACCCAGGTACGCCTGCCCGCGCAAACCCTGCTGACTTCCCTGCAGCGCGTGGCGCGCACGCCGCTGGATGAACCCATAGTCGCCGTTGCGGTCGGGCTGCAAGCGGGGGATGGCGTCGTCGCGCGGGCGCGCTTCGCGGTGTCCGGCATCGGGCAGAACCCCATGCAAGTGGAAACCGCCGAAGCGATTTTGCAATCACAGGCGCTGACGTCGGAATTGATTGATAAAGTGGCCGCTAGCGTCATGGATTCCGCTGACCCGTCCTATTGCGATTATCGCGGAAGCGCGGAGTACCGCCGCGAGATGGCCGGCATTCTCGCTCGCCGCGCGGTGGTGGCGGCATGGCAAGCCGGGAGCACGACGTGAAATCTCTCTTCGAATTAAACGGCGCGGCGTATGAATTCGAATGTGAGCCGCACGAATCCCTGATGGCCGTGCTGCGCCGCGAGCGCATCTGGAGCGTAAAACATGGCTGCGAGACGGGCGAATGCGGCGCATGCTCAGTGCTGCTTGATGGAAAACTGACGCCAACTTGCGTGCTGCTCGCCGGGCAGGCGGAAGGCCGTTCGGTGGTCACTGTAGAGGGTCTGGCCGCGCGGCTTGAGCTTCACCCGATCCAACAAGCCTTCGTCGACACGGGCGCAATCCAGTGCGGTTACTGCACCCCGGCCATGATTCTGGCGACAAAGGCGCTGCTCGACCACGAGAAAAATCCCACCGAAGCGCAGGCCCGCGAGGCGCTCGGCGGCGTGCTCTGCCGCTGCACAGGCTACGTCAAACCGCTACAGGCGGTGCTGCGCTCGGCAGCCACTTTGCGCGGCGAGGTCGTGCCGCCCATCGATGGCGGCGGCATTCCCATCGAACCTATTTTCGGTGCGCCCCTCGATGAATCCCCGCCACCGCCTGTCCCCGCAGGCGGGGCACTCACCGAGCAGCACATCGCAATCAACTCCGGCGTGCGCACAGAAACCACCGCTGTGGTCGGCCACCCAGAGCCGAAGGTGGACGCAGTGCGGCTGGCGAAAGGGCGTCCCGTATTCACCGACGACATCGAATTCCCCGATATGTTGCATGCCGCGCTTCTCACCAGCCCGCACGCCCACGCTCGAATTCGCAGCATCGATGCGAGCACGGCACGCGCGATGCCCGGTGTGCACGCGGTATTGACGCACGCGGATGTCCCCCGGGTGATTTACGCCACCGGCGGGCAGACTTATCCCAACCCGCCGCCGTGGGATCAAGTCAGCCTGGATACGAAAGTACGCCACGTGGGCGACCGCGTGGCCGTGGTGGCGGCTGAGACGCCCGCACTCGCGCGCGAAGCGCTGGAATTGATTGAGGTCGATTACGAGCCGCTGCCGGCAGTCTTCAATGCGCACGAAGCGCTGCGCCCGGACGCCCCGCAAATCCACGATGAGACCGATGCTGTCTCCGTTGCAGACGCCGGTCGAAATCTGGCGGCCGAAATCCACGCAAACGTCGGTGACGTGGATCAAGCCCTGGCTGCGGCCACGCACGTGTTTGAACGTACATACGAAGTGCATCAGGTGCAGCATGGGCACATCGAGCCGCATGTGGTTGTGACGTATTGGGACGAGGAAGACCGGCTAGTGATTCGCAGCAGCACGCAGGTCCCCTTCCACATCCGGCGCATGATTGCCCCGCTGCTCAGGCTACCGGTCAAGCGTATCCGCGTCATCAAGCCACGCATCGGCGGCGGTTTTGGCGGCAAGCAGGAGATGCTGATTGAAGACCTTACAGCTCATCTAACTATGGCTACCGACCGCCCGGTGCGCTTCGAATACACGCGCGAACTCGAGTTCACCAGCTCGCGCTCGCGCCACCCACAGACGCTCACCTATCGCGCAGGCGTGAATAACGACGGCAGGCTGCGGGCGCTTGACCTGCACATTGTAGAGAACACCGGCGCATACGGCACGCATGGCCTGACGGTCTGCAGCGTGTCCGGACTGCGTGGGCTGGCAACCTACCGCTGCCCCAACATCCGCTTCACCGCCGAAGTGGTCTACACAAACAGGCCAGTACCCGGCGCATACCGGGGTTACGGCGCGCCACAGGCCGAGTTTGCGCTGGAATGCCTGATGGAGGAAATCGCCGCCGAACTGGACCTCGACGCAGTTGAGTTCCGCCTACGCAACGCTGTGCGCGAAGGCGACCCCATTCCAATCACCGCCGCCATTGGTGAGGGCGAGATGATGGAAGAGGGTGAGAGCGAGCCGGACGTGGTCACCTCCTGCGGTCTGCAAGATTGCGTCACAGAGGGTGAGGCGGCCATCACATGGCATCGGCGCTCTCAACCGCATTGGAAGATTGACCCCGAACGACCGCACATCCGCCGCGGGCTGGGCATGGCCGTGTGCATGCACGGCACCGCCATTCCGGGTCTGGACATGGGCGCGGCCAGCATCAAAATAAACGATGACGGCAGCTTCAACGTGCTTGTCGGCGCAACCGACCTGGGCACCGGCTCCGACACCGTGCTGGCACAGATCGCCGCCGAAACGCTCGGCGCGCCGCTGGAAGATATTATCATTCACTCCTCCGACACTGATTTCACGCCCTTCGACACCGGTGCGTACGCATCCAGCACCACCTTCATCTCCGGCGGCGCGGTGCGCAAGGCCGCGCTTCAGGTGCGCGCGCAGATTCTGGAGCGCGCCGCGCTGATGCTAAACACCATAACAGAAGGGATGACCCTCCAGAGTCGGCAGGTGTGCGCGCAGGATGGACAGAGCGTGAGTCTGGCCGAAATCGCGCTCCACAGCTTGCACAGCGAGAATCAACGACAGATAATGGCCACGGCCTCGCACATGACGTCCCACTCGCCGCCGCCGTTCGCGGCCCAATATGCGGAGGTGGAAGTGGACACCGAGACCGGTCAGATTACCGTCAAGAAACTGGTCATGGCCGCCGACTGCGGCACCGCCATTAATCCGGTCACGGCACAGGCACAGATTGAAGGCGGAATGGCGCAGGCGCTTGGCTACGCCATCTCCGAAGAGATGCCCTACGACGAGAACGGGTGCGTGCTCGTCAACCGCTTCGGCGATTACCACATCTTTCAGGCGGACGAGATGCCGGAGCTCGAAGCCATCCTGGTGCCCACTTACGAACCGAGCGGGCCCTTCGGTGCTAAGGCCGTGGCCGAAATCCCGATGGACGGCGTCGCACCCGCCGTTGCCAACGCAGTGTACGATGCAGTCTCAGTGCGCATCCGCGAGCTGCCGCTCACACCGGAACGGGTGTGGCAGGCGCTGCGCGCAAAGCCATGAACCCCGAAGCAAAAACGGCGCTGATCACCGGCGGCGCGCACCGCGTCGGAAAGGCCGTCACGCTGGCGCTGGCGCGCGCGGGCGCAAATGTGGCCATTAATTACCACTCCTCAGCAAAGGCGGCTTCCGCCACCGCGTCGGAGGCCGAGGCGCTTGGAGTGCGCGCGCTCCCGCTGCACGCCGACGTTTCGGATTCCACACAGGTGACGGATATGGTTGCCCATGCTGAGCGAGACCTTGGCCCGGTTGGAATCCTGATAAACGCGGCCTCCTTTTTCCGCAAAACCCCGCTGCCCACCGATGACCTGACGAACTGGCAGCGCGTCACCGGCACGCTCGTCCACGGTGCATTCCAGTGTGCAAACGCGGTCGCGCCCACGATGCAGACCGCCGGCGACGGCGTCATCATTAACATAGTCGATCTGATGGCCTGGCAACCGCGCCGCGGTTTCGCGGCTCACTCCGTCGGAAAGGCCGCGCTGCTGGCACTCACCCGGCAGCTGGCTGTGGATCTGGCGCCGACGGTACGCGTCAACGCCGTCGCGCCCGGACCGGTGCTCTCACCGACGCATTATTCCGAGGAAACGAAGGAGCGCATCGCCGCGCGCACGCTGCTCAAGCGCTGGGGTAGCCCGCAGGACGTTTCCCGCGCGGTGCTCTTTCTGGTAGAGTCGGATTACATCACCGGCGAGCACATAACCGTGGACGGCGGTGAACGATACGGGAGCGACCAGTGACACCGCCGACGCTTGACCAGATAGAAATCTCCGACCTGCACCTGCGCGCCATAATCGGCGTCAACCCGGACGAACGCGAAAACCGTCAGGACGTGCTCGTCAACATCACTCTGGACGTGGACACGCGCCCGGCGGCGGCCTCGGACGCCATCGCCGATGCGGCGAACTACCGCACCATCACCAAGCGCGTCATTGATCTGGTGGAAAACTCGCGCTTTTTCCTGGTCGAGACACTGGCCGCAGCAATCGCCCGCGCATGTCTGAAGGAGCCGCGCGTGGAACGCGCTCTCGTCAGCGTGGAAAAACCCGCCGCGCTTCGCTTCGCCGCCTCGGCGGGGGTAACCGTCGAGCGCACCCGTGATGATCTCTGAGCGACTGGAACCTTCATGAATCGCGCTTTCCTTTCGCTCGGCTCGAACATTGCAGCGGAGAAGAACCTTCCGGCTGCGGTGCAGCTGCTGCGTGAATACGGCGTGGTGCGCGCGTTCTCCGGCGTGTTGGAATCGCCTGCGCTCGAGGGTGCAGACCAGCCGAATTTCCTCAACGCGGCCGTGCTGCTGGAGACGCCGCTTTCAGCGGTCTCGTTGCGCCACCAAGCTATCACCCATATCGAAAGTGTTCTCGGGCGAGTGCGGAACCCACCGAACCCGGACGCGCCGCGGCCAATTGATATAGACATCATGCTCTTCAATCGCGATATAATCTCTCTGGGCCACCGCCACATCCCCGACGGGGAGATTCTGGAGCGCGCGTTTGTGGCGCTTGCGCTCGCCGAGCTCGATCCGGACTATATCCACCCGCAGACCGGCCAGACGCTTGCGGAAATCGCTAGCGGTTTCTCAGATGAAAGTTCGCGGTTTAGGCGCCGAGAGGACGTGAATTTGATGGCACAGAAAGGAATGTCAATGGCCTGTGTCTGACCAGACCCTGAACTCCGTCGCGCAGCTATTCAGCGAGCCCATAGACCAATCACGCATACGCGAATCTGTGCACGCCGTGCTGGAGAGCATCGGTGAGAACGCTGACCGTCAGGGCCTGCGCGGCACGCCTGACCGCGTCGCCCGAATGTACGCCGAGATGCTCGATGGTTATCGCACCGACCCGCAGACGCTAATCAACGACGCGCTGTTTGATGTCTCTTACGACGAGATGGTGCTGGTGAAAGACATCGAGTACGCCAGCATATGCGAGCACCACATTATGCCGTTTTTCGGGCGTGCGCACGTCGCCTACATCCCGCGTGGAAAGGTCATCGGGTTGAGCAAAATCCCGCGCATTGTAGATATGTTCGCCCATCGGCTGCAATTGCAAGAGCGTATGACCCGCCAGATAGCCGATTTTCTGGACGAGGCGCTTCGGCCCTTGGGCGTGGGCGTGGTGGTGGAGGGCCTGCACCTGTGCAGCATGATTCGTGGAGTGAAAAAGGCAAATGCGCGCATGGTCACCAGTGCTATGAGCGGCGGCTTTCTAAAAGACCCGCGTACCCGCTCCGAATTCATGGAGCACCTGGGGCGCTCGTCAAGCGACATGCTGTAATAGTTGTTTCATCACGTTCGCGGCTAGCATCGTTTTGGTGTATACTATGTAGACCGAAATAAACACATACAGCCCAGGTGCGCTGCCCCCGGATGGGAGCGCTTAACGGCGAAGCCGGTGAGAGTCCGGCGCTGACCCGCAACTGTAATCTGGCCCCTGCGACCAGAAAGCCAGGACGCCCGCCTGAATCTGTGTTCAGTCACCTCTCGAGGAACGGGGGTGGGGACACTGGCCAAGCCCAGCAAAGCCCCTCTGTCCTCTAGGACGGAGGGGCTTTTTTGTCAGAGGAGATACCGGCAGTGACCTTAACACATCGCCGGCAGCACACTCAAAAGGAGAATAAAATCTGATGTCCTCTAAAACCCATGCAGAACTGACCCTACTCGCCGTTCTGAGCGCTGCGCTGCTGGTTGGTTGCGCGCTGGCGCAGAGCTCCCCCCCGACTGCCGTCCCGCCGGCGCCGGTGACCTTAACCGACAGCTTTGGCAACGAAGTTCACCTCACCGCCCCGCCCACGCGCATTGTCAGCCTCGCCGCATCAAATACCGAGATTGTTTTCGCAATTGGCGCAGGAGATCGCCTCGTCGGACGTGATGAGTTTTCCGACTTCCCTGCAGAGGCGCTGGAAGTGGAGAGCATCGGCAGCCTTTACCCCAAAGTAAACGCAGAAGTGGTAGTCGCGCTTGAGCCAGATTTGGTGCTTGCCGCTGGCATCACCAATCCGGACGACGTGACCGCCCTCGCAGAACTCGGCTTAACCGTCTATGCCACCAGTTTCGCGGCAACCATCGATGACATCTACAATGATATCCTCGCCGTGGGTACGCTGACTGGAGAGACGGCCGCCGCGCAGGCCGTAGTAGATGACATGCAAGCCCGCGTGCGCGCCGTGGAAAAACTCACCGCCAACGTGAGTGATCGCCCAACAGTGTTTTATGAGATAGATGCCACTGACCCTTCCAAACCGTGGACATCCGGTCCTGGTTCCTTCATTGACCTGCTTATTGGCACCGCAGGAGGCACAAATGTGGGCGCTGCCAGCAGCGAAGCCTACTGGCAGATAAGCCTGGAAGAACTGGTGCAGCAAGATCCACAGATAATTGTGCTCGGTTCTAGCAAATACGGCGGGCAAACCCCGGAGATAGTCGCAGAGCGCGCCGGTTGGGGTCAGATTGCCGCCGTGACTGCAGGAAATGTGCACACGTTTGACGACGATCTGGTCAGCCGCCCGGGGCCGCGGCTGGTGCAGGGCCTGGAGACACTGGCAGCCATTGTTCACCCAGAGCTTTCTGAATAACACGCCAGATGACCGGTAATGTTTTGAAGGCATACGCGCCACTACCGCTACTGCTCTCGCTCACCTTGTTGAGCTCCATTGTACTGGCTGTCGGAATCGGCTCGGTGACCATCCCGGCCCGTGTGGTGGCGGAATTACTACTCGACCGCCTTCCGCTGCTCGAGTTCGCCGAAACCGGCACGCGTACGTCCTCTGTGATACTGTTTGATATTCGCATGCCGCGCGTGGCGCTGATGGCGCTCACCGGGGCAGCGCTGGCCACCGCTGGAGCCGCCTATCAGGGGCTTTTCCGCAACCCGCTCGCCGATCCTTATCTCGTGGGCGTGGCGTCCGGGGCAGGCCTTGGCGCTACCCTGGCAATCGCGGGCGGGCTAGATGCCACCGCCATTGGCATGAGCACAGTACCACTGGCAGCATTCGTTGGAGGCGTGCTCACGGTTGGGGTGGTGGTGATGGCCGCTCGGGTGGGTAAAACCACGCCGGTCACCACCATGTTACTGGCCGGGGTAGCGGTGGGCGCGTTCGCGACCGCCGTCACCACCTTTCTCATGCTGCGCCGCCTGGATGGGCTGCAGCGCGCGTTTAACTGGATGCTCGGCGGGTATTCTGCCGGCGGCTGGCGTCCGGTGTTGACAATGTTGCCCTATCTGCTCCTAGGCGCGGTCACGTTACAGCTGCACGCGCGCGCGCTGAACGTGTTCCAACTCGGAGAAGAGCAAGCACAACAGCTCGGAGTGAACGTGGAATTCCTGAAGATGCTGCTCGTCTCCGCGGCGACGCTGATGACGGCAGCAGCGGTGGCGTTCGGCGGCCTGATTGGCTTCGTGGGATTGATCGTGCCGCACGCGCTGCGCATGCTGGGTGGGCCGGATTACCGCCGGCTGCTTCCGCTCTGCATGTTGGGCGGAGCTGCCTTTCTCGTGTTGTGCGACCTAGCGGCACGCACGCTTCTCGCGCCCCGCGAGCTTCCGGTCGGGGTCATCACCGCGCTGACCGGGACACCTTTCTTCATCTTTTTACTTCGCAGACTGAAACGCTCTGTCTTCTGACATGAATGCTCTGTCAATCACTGGCGTCACGGCCGGTTATCATGAACGCCCAGTCATCACAAAGATAGACCTACGCGTCAGTCGCAGCAAGGTGGTTGCATTGGTGGGACCGAACGGAGCCGGAAAATCCACGCTGATCCGGGCTCTGACCGGCGTCATACCCACAACCGGCGGGCAGGTACAGCTGGACGGCGTGAACTTGCTCGGCCTTTCCCCGCTGCAGCGCGCGCGCCGCGTGGCGGTTGTGCCGCAGCAAGCGCTTCTCCCCGAGGCGTTTACAGTTTCGGAGGTCGTGCTGCTGGGCCGCACACCCTTTCTACCGCTCTGGGCAAAAGAAAGCGCCAATGATCACCGCATCTCCCGAGCCGCCATGGAAATGACTAGCGTGCACGGTCTGGCCGACCGTTTCGTGGGGGAGCTCTCGGGGGGGGAACAACAGCGTGTGGTAATTGCGCGCGCACTGGCTCAAGAGCCGGACGTTCTGCTACTGGATGAACCCACCGCACATCTCGATTTGAAGCACCAGAACTCCATCCTCACACTGGTGAGGAGCCTCGCGGTCGATTGCCGACTGTCCGTGCTGCTCACCATGCATGACCTGAATCAGGCGGCGGCCTGTGCACACGAGGTCGCTTTGCTGGTAGATGGAAAAATTCAGGCAATTGGTCCGCCGGGAGAGGTTTTCACTTCCGAGCGCCTGAGCCAAGCATACGACGCTCCGGTGGATGTGATACCCCATCCGCACAACGGCGCGCCGCTGGTGACGACCAACGGTCGTCCGCCGCCCACATAACTGAGCAGCGCTTTCAGAAAGCATCCATGCCACGTATTAGCAGACCGGCCACCCGCACTGGCGACGACGGCACTACCGCCACCGCAAATGGAAAACGAGTTGCCAAGGATTCGCCCCAGATTCGCACTTTCGGCGCCATTGACGAGCTTAACTCAGTCATCGGGGTTGCGCTCAGCCAGAAAACTCTCTCGCCGGAGCTAATTGAACCACTGCACGCAGTGCAGAACGATCTCTTCCATCTCGGCGCGGAACTCAATCGCCTTGAGCCCTCAGAGGATGCGCTTGCTCAACCCCGCATTGAAGACCGACACATCCGTGTGTTGGATCAGCTCATCACCGAGCTCTACGATGAATTGGGTCCGCTGCAGAATTTCACCCTGCCCGGAGGCGCTCCCACCGCTGCCAGCCTGCATCTTGCCCGCGCTGTCTGCCGCCGCGCTGAGAGCGAAGCGGCCGTACTCGCCAGTTCAGCCAAGGTGCGCACGCTTGCACTCCAGTACCTCAACCGGCTCTCAGACGCACTGTTCCTGATGGCGCGTGCGGAGAACCGGCGCACCAGCACAGCCGAGCCACTCTGGCACACTCATCGCTAATTTCACCTCCGGAAAAAGGTGTCAAGCTTGCAACATCCTGTGCCCCGAATAGGGTGCGCCGGGGATATCCGCGAAAGCACGTGTCCAGTTTTCATATCGGGATGAATAGGCATCCGCCTCTCTCTGAGGCAGCCCTTGTGATAGCATTGCCTGTATGATCACGCAAACCACCCCGCCAAAACCCCGCTTCCAGACCGAACGAGTGTTCACCATTGTCGGCGGGCATTTCATCCACGATATTTACACCGCTTTCCTGGCGCCCCTGCTGCCACTCATCATCGAGCGGCTTTCGCTTTCCTTTACGCTGGCGGGGGTACTTACCTGGGCGCTAAATCTGCCCGCAGTGCTAAACCCCTTCATCGGCTATCTGGCAGACCGGCTCTCAGTGCGGTATTTTGTCATCCTCGCCCCGGCCGTCAGTGCCACCCTGATGAGCATGTTGGGTCTTGCACCCGACTATCTCACGCTATTCACACTATTGCTGCTCGTAGGGGTCAGCATCGCGGCATTCCATGCCCCGGCCCCCGCCATGATCGGGCGCATGTCCGGCAATCAAGTCGGCAAAGGCATGAGCCTGTTCATGGCCGCTGGTGAACTGGGGCGCACCGTAGGCCCGCTCATCGCCGTTTGGGCTGTTTCCACCTGGACGCTGAGCGGGTTTTACCGCGTCATGGTGATCGGCTGGGCGGCTTCATTGTTACTCTATTGGCGGCTGCGCCAGATTCCGGCTCGCACCGAAAAACCGCAGCAGATCAGCGGCCTGATGCGGGCCGCGAAGCGCTTGTTTATACCGCTCTTCATCATGGTCATCTTTCGGGATTTCTTGCTAACTTGCCTGAGTGTATTTTTGCCCACCTTCCTGAAAACAGAAGGCGCCAGCCTGTGGGCAGCCGGCGCGGCGCTTGCGATTTGGGAATTTGCGGGGGTTGGCGGCGCATTGGCCAGTGGAATACTCAGCGACCGAATCGGGCGCAAACCGTTGCTGTTTGCCGCCATTGCCAGCTCGGCTGTCATCATGCTGCTTTTCCTGAACGTGAGCACATCACTATTCGTGCCGACGCTGCTCGCGCTCGGTTTCACGTCACTCTCAACTGGGCCAGTCACATTAGCCATCGTGCAGGATCATTTCCCCGACAATCGCGCCACAGCCAATGGCCTGTTCCTCTCCGTCGTCTTCCTGATACGCCCGGTCAGCGCGGCGGCCGTCGGGTTAATGGGCGATCACTTCGGGCTGCGCGCTGCTTTTACATGGAGCGCGTTAATCGCGCTGCTGGCGCTGCCAGCGATATTCTGGCTGCCGGATTCGCGCGCGGAACGAGATTGAAAAAGGCAATTGTTCAGCGGCACATCTATATGACGCATAATTTTAGCGCCACGAAAAGGTGCGCTACATTTTCGAAAATATCGTTTGCGGCTCTGCGACCTTGCGCAAAGAAAGTCGTCAGGCTGAATAGTTACGAAAAAAAATAACCGGCGCTACTCTGGCTCAATCTCCGCGGCGCTGTCCGGCAGCAAATCCTTTTCATCGGCAGCTTTCCGCTTCTTTCCCTTTGCCTTCTGCCGCTCCATCAATCTATCGCTGCGCGCCTGACGTAGCCCCTGCATAAATTCGACTTCTTTCGGGAAATGCTTATTCAACGGATGATTTGGGTCCTCCGGCAATTCCAGCCCCTCGTCCCATGCCATCACGGTCACCATGGCAACCGCCGCTGCCACAGCAGCGAACACGCGCCGCGTGCCGGTGACAGGTCCGTAGGCCATCCAGTCGCTCCACATTACCGCCCCGATGCCGTGCATGGCTGCGTCCATTCCCTGGAAAGCCGGTCTCCCCCACTGCTCCAGCGCAGCGCGCCACATATATGATCCATTGGCCGGCGCGTTCCCGGCCGGCAACCCGAATTCTTCCTTCACCATACGGTTGGCCAAATAACAAAAGCCTTGCGTGGGCAGGTTCATAGTGGTGGTATCCACCATGATCGACTCAAATTTACCCCCCTGGATTTCTTTCAGCATTTTGCGCAGCGATTTCATCCGGCCGGTCGCGCGCTTATCATCATTGTCAAAAGGTTGCAGAATGACCGATTTGATGCCGCACTCTTTCAACTCTGCCACCTGATCAGGGATGTCTGTGTCCCAAGCGGAAATGCTGTTGTAATTGAAACGGTCTTGTGTGCCGGTCTCTTTTACAAAACGCGCCCCGGCGCGGCGCGCATCTTCCGTCCACGTGTCAATTTGATACACCAACGTATCATTGACCGACAGAAACCACTCGCAATACGCCTTAATCTCATCCTCGCTGGGCGCGACAATGCCAATCACCGCAGGGATGCCGGTCTGCTGCGACATTTCTTCCACCAGCTTGATTTCATCCAGTGCCCGTTTCTTGTCCCAGCGCGGTGGCTTACGTTTTTCCACAATCTTGTGGCCGGTCTGGAACATGTTGGCGCACAAGGCCGGCGGGCGTTCACCCGGCTGCCCGCCAACCTCGATATCCCCGATTTTCATTACCTTCTGTGGCGTATCAAAACTAAACAAACCCATAACATATCCCCTTATTTGAATTCTCTCGATCCCAATTATTCGGAAGTACTGAGTCCTCGGCTAAGAATCAGCGAGACTCATGCTCCACCAACACCGCACCCGCCGCTATCGGATCGATTCCTCCAGGCCATTTCGTATATACGTCGTAACGAGCGGAATCGAGCTTGGCCCCCGCAAGGTCGGCCTGACCAAGATATAGGTACTGCAGGTTGGCCTCTCTAAGATCGGCCTCACCTAGGTTCGCCTGGAATAGGTTGGCAACGTGCAGGTCAGCGCCGCGCAGATCGGCACCGTGCAGATCGGCACCGGCAAGATTGGCGGCGCGCAAGTCGGCATTTCTCAGGTCGGCTCCTTTCAGATTAGCCTGGCTCAAATTGGCCTCCCGCATGTCGGCTCCGGCCAGATTGGCAGAACCCAGGTTAATCCCACGGAGGATGGCCCAACTCAGGTTTGCCTCATGGAGATCTGCCCCGCTCAAGTCGGCCCGCGCCAAATCCGCACCACGCAGACTTTCACCAGCAGCAACTTTTGCTAGTATCTCACCACGCGTAAGTTGTCCCATGCCACACTTTCCTCCAAGTCATGATCATGGCTTGTTCTAACGACAAGACCCCATAATTATGCGTTAGTGAACCCATACCGGTTCAAATGCGGTGTCGGGCTGCCGAGCACGGGAGCCCGTAATCAGCCAACGACCTTTATGTGTTGTAGCCACTTTACATGGGTTGGTCCGTCCTTTGACCCTGCCAAAAGCCGGCACGGTCCGCCGTTACCGCTGGGCAGCTTCTTGCCATTGAGCCTGAGCGCTACTATGACATCGGGGGCCAAAGCCTCTTTCAGGGTAAGTGGCTGATTGAACCCGCCAGAAATGAATTCCACTCCCGTGGCACCAGACATGATGCCGGCTCGATTCAGTATCGTGGCGACCGAGACACCCTCCCACTGTTGGGCTGGCGCCACCCAGCCGTCAAAGCAGTAGAAATCCTTCTCAATTTTCGCATCGGACATGCGGACAAGTCCCGAAAGGTTCATAGACAACGACGATTCCACCAACCCTTCGATTTGAAGCCCTCTCCATGTAGGCGGATCCAAAACCGGCATAACGGGTAGCTCAGAGAAAACCTCTCCAGAGAGCTTTCTTTCTTC
>Ga0187833_10002868_pt1 | contig 18097 bp, 20 predicted proteins | sample ETNtaG_37_FD_167968 | JGI IMG/M metagenome (GOLD analysis project Ga0187833, IMG submission 167968) | Marine microbial and viral communities from oxygen minimum zone, Eastern Pacific Ocean - ETNP2014_SV_400_PacBio MetaG (Illumina Assembly) | ecosystem: Environmental > Aquatic > Marine > Hypoxic...
AAAATATGAAGAGTTGCTACATGGAGGCCGTGCCGATACGCTTAACAATCTTGCTGAATTGTATCACAGCACCGATCGAATTCACGATGCCAAGCGGCTTTATCGGGAAGCACTCCGGGAACGTTCCAATTTCATACCCGAACAAGGGGATGTTGCGACGATAATTCAGCTCAATTTGTCAAGTCTTTCTGAAATGACGGTTAACCCGCCTGACCGAATAGTGCGTTCCTGTGATCATTTAAAAGAAAGCATGTTGTTCATTCCAAATGCGGAGCGAAACGGTTGGATTGTGGACAAGCCCCCTGAATTCACTGTTGAGGGTAGGTTGATGGCGGCCATTCTTTTGATGCATCTGATCGATCATACCTATTTATCCTCATCGGATTTATAATCAAGCGGAACATCCTTCGAGGATGCGATTGAAGGGAAAGAACGATGGTCGAAGGTGCTCATTTTGTTCAAGTGAATGTAAATCCGGGGGTTTGTGGTTTTGAATGTGTCATAAAAGCATGGCATCATGAAGTCCGGGTGATAAAGGTGGCTATCAGTGAATCGAAATGTCAGCACATTCAACGGATGTCAGCACATCTGAGACAGATGACATTGAATGAACTTTTTGCGCCTGTTCCCCGGAATCCTGCCTTTATTTCCGCTACTGAGGCAGGCTGTCACTCTTCGTGCCCGGTTCCGGTGGCTGTCCTAAAAGCGGCGGAGGTGGCAATGGGAATGGCGCTTCCCAAAGATGTGCATATTCGTTTCCTATAGGTACGGGGATAACATTTTTTTGGTGGGCTCGGCGTTGGATATTGAAAGTCGGTGATTTCATCCACCGACAGATTATTTTGTTTCAAAGAAATCTTTTAAGTCGATGACCTTTTCACCTTTTTTTATGGATGCTTTGACGCTTTCCCAGGATCCCCTGACCTTCGCCTCTTTGAGTTCCTCAATAATTGTCTGAAGTTTAGGATTTTTATTTATAAGCAACTGAATTTGCTCGTTCAGTGCCTCCGATCCTGCTTCGAGATCTTTTGTATCGAGCTCAAAATTTCCTAAAAAGGAAAGTAGCGCACCCAGGTGAAATAAAATGCCAAAATGGGTGGTGTCCTGTAGATAATACGGGCAGTGGCTCCATAAACTGATACTATCCATCCCTCTTTTCTGCGCCTCAGAATGAATCAGGGTATGAATCGCAGTGGGTCCCTGGTAATCAATGGGGATGATATTTTTCTGTTTTAGTTTTAAAAATAGATCTTTGTTTGAAGAAATACCCGAAACAATTCTATCTGTATGGAGGACGCTGTCATACATACTCCCAAGCGTAATGACCGTTTCGACGCTCAGGTTTTCACATAACGTTAACAAATCGTCAACAAATTGAACCCATCGGAGATGCGGTTCATTTGCTTTCAGGATTATCAGATCGCGCATACCTTTATCATTTCGAGCGGCGTAAAAGGACCCGCCGAGAGGTGAGAGGCTTATTAGATTACCACCTTTAATATTTACAAGGGGACGGTTTTCATCATAACGGTAAAAAATATCCGGGTTTATCTTGGCAAAATATTCGGCCTTTAGCTTGCGTATCAGATAGGCGGACATCCCGTTGGAAATATCAAGCGCATTTCCCCATCCGTCAAAACCCGCAATCAAAATAGGATTGTTCAGTTTGGGTAATTCCTCAATTTGAATTCCCTGCTCTTTTTCACTCATCGGTCTAACTGTTTTTTGTTTTCAATCGGTCCAATTTGACTATTTCCAGTATTTGCACAACCTATCTTATCGCTTCGGCTATCTGCTGACCGGTTTGTTGGATGGTATCCATGTCTCCGGGTTTGATCTCCCACTTGGTGATCGGTAGCTCCGGGGCCCCGCCGGAACGGGGGACCAGGTGGAGGTGGTAATGCATGACCACCTGATTAACCCCCCGGCCGTTGAGCTGGAGTGTTGCCACCCCCACCGAGTCTAGGGCTTTCTTTATCGCTTCGGAAACTTTTTTTGAAGCCAGATGAACCGCGGTCAGGTCTTCATCGGAAATTTCCCACAGGTTTTCGGCATGCGCTTTGGGGATGATCAGCGTATGGCCCTTGGAAATCGGGTTGATATCTTCGAAGGCAAGAACCTGATCATCTTCATACACCTTTGTGCTAGAGATTTCACCCTTGACGATTTTACAAAAAATACAATCTTCCATTGTTCATCTCCTTTTATCCAATCTTTACTATTTTCATCTGTCTAATTTCAACCTTCTTTTTCTGTTTTGCAGGTCAAACAAGCCGGCTCAACCACCAGAAGATACCGAAAATCGTATCCTTCAGCCTTCGAACCAAAGATTTCCTTATACAGACTTTCAGATAAAGATCTCCGGCCGGCCCCCCTCCTTTCCCTTTTTTTCCTAGGCTTGATAACCGTATTTTCTGCCTGTTTTTAATTCCCGGGGGAATCTGAATAATCAGTTTTTTGGATTTTCCCCGAAGATAGTATGCATAAGGACCCCCCTTTTGAGCCAGCGAAGGATAGAGATATATGGTGTCAGTTATGTCTTGACCCTTTTCCGCCAACAGGTTACCGGTCAATTTATTAAATAAAAAAAGGACTGCTTTCCTGCTGGAAAAAACAAAACCCCTACCGAATAGACCCGGTCTATGAAATTCAAAGGTTCGAAATTTAGGACCGTAAAATTCTCTAAAAATATCGTCAAACCCCCTGAGACCGGTTGTTTTGGCCATTTCCTCAAAAATATGATCCAGATCTGACCCGCTGAAAATATCCTGATCGGAATAATTTTTTCTAAAACGTTGGTGAGCCGAATATCCAAACTGTTGTCTCAAAAGATCGTATTCGCTTCGTTTTTTTGGATTTGACAGTACCGCGTATGCTTCGTTGACGCTTTTCATTTTTTCGACTGCTTCCGAATTTAAAATATTTCTATCCGGGTGGTATTTAAAGGCCAGACGGCGATAGACATTTTTGATCTGCTGATCCGTGGCATTTTTTTCAATCCCAAGTATTTTGTAATAATCTTTCTGTTCCATTTGAACTTTTATGATTTCGTAATCAAAAGAGAGGCGGAATCAGAAGGGAGGCAGTCCGATTGATCTGTTCACCCCTCCCGAGTTAAAGCGATATAAAGATATACGGAAAAACCGACGAGGATCATGAAACCAGAGAAGATTTGACCCAAAGAAAATGACAAAAAAACAAAGCCAAGATGAGCATCGGGCTGGCGAAAGTATTCGATTAACAATCGAACAACACCGTATCCGATCAGGTAAAAGGCAAGCATTGCCCCCTTTGCCCATTTGAGATTTCGCATGCTCCATAAAACGGCAAAGAGAAAAATACCTTCAAAAAAGGCTTCATAAAGCTGTGAGGGATGTCTAAGGCTCGATCCGGGCGCTAATGGGAAATACATCCCGAACGGTTTGGACGTCACTCTGCCATACAGTTCGCCGTTGATAAAATTACCCAACCGGCCAAACGTATAGCCCAGAGGAATGACAGGCGCAAATAGATCGGTCATCTGCCAGAAGTTCAACTCAGATTTTCTAATGTAATACCACACCGCAACTATTACACCGATGAGACCTCCGTGATACGACATGCCGGAAATACCGGTGAACGCGATGCCATTTGAAAATGAGAAAGGAAGAAAAATTTCAAGAGGATTTTTAAGATAATAAAACAGATTGTAAAACAGAACGTATCCCAAACGTGCTCCAATGACAAGGCCCAAAATCATCGCCGTCATGAGACCGTTTATATGGCTTTTCGTTATACCAAAGCGTTTTTCGTGCTTCACGCGGTATAGAGCCAGACAATAGGTTGTTGCAAAAGCAATGATATACATCAAGCCGTAATATGGTAGCCTGAATGATCCGATGTCAACGAGAAAAGGATTTATCGATTCGGGCAAATGCTGCCACCAGTCCCAGAAATCATACATGATTAACCTGTTTTTCATCCTATCGTTAAGACAGATGTCCCCCTATACACGGTTTTTTCTGGAAAGCCCCGGTTTGCCATGATGATCTTTTTTTTAACCAATTTAAACCATAATGCTGATTTCAACGGGTACGCTAAGAAGGAGGATTTTCAGTTGTCGAGTAAATGCAGAAGGTTGAGTGCCGCAACGGTTGGAGTCTCTCTCCCCTGTTCGACATCTTCTATCGTTTTGGTTAATTTTTTAGTGACTTCAGCATTTTTATAAAACCGATCTTTTAACCCTTCTTCCACCATCGACCACATCCAATCAATCGTCTGTTTTTTGCGTTTTTCCTTTAATTCACCAGTTGTCGACAGCTTTTTGTTGTGCTCTAAAACGGTATTCCATATCTCATCGATGCCTGTTTTTTCCAGAGCACTACAGGTAAGAACCGGAGAGGTCCAGGTGGGGGTCGAAGGGGTCAACAGGCTTATGGCGGATTCGTACTCTTTTTTTGCCTTTTCCGCTCTTTCAATATTGTCCCCATCTGCCTTGTTTATAACCAGGGCATCAGCGATCTCCAGGACCCCTTTTTTGATTCCTTGGATTTGATCGCCGGCACCTGCCAACAGGAGGACCAAAAAAAAATCGACCATGGAAGCTACCGTGGTTTCAGATTGTCCGACGCCAACGGTTTCAATAATAATAACGTCAAAGCCAGCGGCTTCACACAGGAGCATGGTCTCCCTTGTTTTTCTCGCGACACCTCCCAAAGTCCCCCCGGAAGGAGACGGACGGATAAATGCCCTGTCATCCGCAGAAAGCATCTCCATCCGTGTCTTATCAGCCATGATGCTTCCACCGCTCCGTTGGCTGCTGGGGTCGATAGCAAGGACCGCCAGGCGATGGTCTTTTTCAACCAGACCCATGCCAAAGTTTTCTATAAAACAGCTTTTACCCACGCCCGGTACACCGGTAATGCCGAGGCGGACGCCCTTTCCCGTGTAAGGTAGAAGATGATCGATGATGATTCGGGCCAGCTTTTGATGTGATGGAAGCGAGCTTTCAATCAAGGTGATGGTTTTGGACAGGATTCGCCGGTCCTGTTTGAGAACCCCTTGAACATAGTCGGAAGGGTCCCTGAAAATCATTTTTTCTGTTCCAGTGCATCCAAGATTTTTTTTGCAGAGTCGATAATCGGAGTTCCGGGTCCGAAAATACCGACCACGACAGTGTCGGCATCATACAGAAAATCATAATCTTTCGGTGGAATAACCCCGCCAACCACAACAAGTATGTCTTCACCGCCCTCTTTTTTAAGCGATTCAATCAACTCAGGAACCAGAATTTTATGGCTTGCAGCAAGGGATGATACACCGACAATATGCACATCATTTTCCACCGCCATTTTGGCTGCCTCATCCGGCGTTTGGAACATTGGGCTGATATCCACATCGAATCCAAGATCTGAGAATGCGGTGGCGATTACCTTAACTCCGCGGTCATGGCCATCCTGCCCCATCTTGGTTACCAGTATTCGCGGGCGCCGTCCTTTTTTTTCTAAAAATTCATCGGTTCTTTTCCTAACTGCATCAATTATTTCGCTGTCCCCAAACTCCGAGGTATATACACCGGATAGGCACTGGGTGGTGGCCTTATAATGGCCAAAAACCTTCTCCATCGCCTCTGAAATTTCTCCTACCGTCGCCCGGGCTCGAACCGCGGGGAGACTGGCTTCAAGCAGGTTGCCATCAGATGCCGCGCATGCGGTGATGGCTTCAAGCGCTTTTTCCACTGCCCGGTTGTCCCGTCGGGCTTTTACTCCTTTTAATCTCACAATTTGCTCATCACGGATACGGGTCGGGATTTCGAGAACATCTATATCCGGATCCGATTCGGCCTGATACTTGTTCACCCCGACAATGACGTCCTTTCCCTGGTCAATTCGGGCCTGCTTCCGGGCAGCAGATTCTTCAATCCTTAGCTTGGGCATTCCGGTTTCAATGGCTTTGGCCATTCCCCCCAGTTCTTCAACCTCATTTATGATCTTTCTGGACTCGTTAATGATTCCATCGGTCAATGCTTCGACATAATATGACCCCCCGAGCGGATCGACCACATGACAGATCTGGGATTCTTCCTGGACAATAATCTGGGTGTTTCTGGATATCCTGGCAGAAAAATCAGTGGGAAGACCGACCGCCTCATCAAAGGAATTGGTGTGCAGAGATTGTGTCCCACCCAGGGCCGCAGCCAGACACTCGAGGGTAGTCCGGATAATATTGTTGTACGGATCCTGTTGTGTAAGGCTCCACCCCGAAGTCTGGACGTGTGTTCGCAGCATCGAAGATCTAGAGTCTTTCGGATTGAAGCGACTGATAATTTCATGCCACAGAAAGCGGGCGGCTCTTAACATGGCAATTTCCATAAAGAAGTTCATTCCTACACCAAAGAAAAAGGAAAGCCGAGGAGCAAATTCGTCAATATTGAGACCGGCAGCAAGGGCGGCTCTCACGTATTCCAGGCCGTCCGCCAGTGTGAACGCTGTCTGAAGAACCGAGTCGGCCCCTGCTTCCATCATATGATACCCACTGATACTGACCGTATTATATTTGGGCATCTGTTTTGAAGCGTATCCGATGATGTCGGATACAATCCGCATGGAAGGCTCCGGAGGATAAATATATGTATTTCGGGTCAGATATTCCTTCAAAATGTCGTTTTGAATGGTTCCGGTCAGCTGTGCTTTTTTAACTCCTTGCTCTTCGGCAGCAACAATATAGCCGGCAAGAATCGGAAGGACAGCACCGTTCATCGTCATGGAAACAGACATCTGATCAAGCGGAATCTGATCAAACAGGATTTTCATATCCTCCACCGAGTCTATTGCAACACCCGCCTTCCCAATATCGCCGCCCACCCTGGGGTGATTCGAGTCGTAGCCCCTGTGTGTGGCGAGATCAAAAGCGATTGAGAGACCTTTTTGGCCGGCCGCTAGATTTCTTCGGTAAAATGCGTTGGATTCTTTTGCGGTTGAAAAACCGGCGTACTGTCGGATGGTCCACGGCCTGGCGGTGTACATGGTGGCTCGGGGACCTCTGGTATACGGTTCAAACCCCGGGAGGGTTCCCAGATGAGCTAAATCTTCCGTATCTTTGGCGGTATAAAGCGGCTTTACTTTTATCCCTTCCGGTGTTTTCCAGCAAAGGGAGTCGACGGGCTTCCCCCTTAGTTCTTTTGCCGCGAGCTCAGCCCAATTGTCAGGAATTGATCGATCTACCATAAAAAGCTCCTTTTTGGTGTTAAAAATTTTATACCAGACCTGCAATGGCCGAAGCACGATATATAAAGAACCGGCGATGCTGTCAATACAGGTTTACTAACCGGATTCCATGAAGGGGCAGTGGTGTCCCACCTAGAGACGCTCACACAACACAATTTAAAAAAATTGACACCCCTTTTTGCATCTGGAAAACCGAATAGGATCATACAGAAATTTTCGGCATTTTTCAAACAGCTTCCGTTCCTTTGTCGTAATCCTGAGGCGGGCGGATTCCCCACAGTTTGTCAAGGCAGAATGAAGATCCAGCTCAATAGCGGTGGCAAAGCGTCTTTATTTGACTGAGATCCCTTGCATGGCTATATTATGATTAAATTTCAATAGTCTATAAAATCCGACGGAGGAAGGAACGATGAATTTTAAAAAACACCTTGAAACTGCCTGGAATCAAACGCTGCAGTTTATTGCGCCATTGATTTTCATGACATTGGTGATGTTTGTTGTCAGTTCCTTGACTCTGGGAATTCTAGCCCCTGTGGCGATGGCACAGGGTATATCCAGTCCATACTTTTGATTCTAAGAGATGGCCGTGAGCCAAAAATTCAGGACATATTTTCACAGATGAGATTGTTTTTCCCTCTATTTGGATTTGGAATTGTCGTCTTTTTGCTCACACTCATCGGTTTTGTACTTTTTGTTTTGCCGGGTGTTCTTTTTATTTTTGCGGTATTGTTCTTCTGCTTTTATATGATACCCCTTATGACGGATCAGAAATTGGGTTTAATTGAAGCCATCAAGAAAAGTTATGCAATGTCCATGGAGGGGAACAAATTAGACCATTTGGTCGCAATCATTTTGTTTGTGGGGATCACGGCCATCGGGAGCTCTATTTTTATTGGACTGCTTTTTACACAGTCCCTTGCAATGATTTTTTTCGTTTCTGTTTATGAAGAGAAAATTTAATCTGACGGCTTAGAAATTATGGTATTTTGGATTTTAGGCGGAGGCAAATTTGGATCCATCGCTGCCCGCCGTTTGAGAAAAAGAGAGCCGGACGCCCATATTACGCTTGTCGACTCAGACCCTGAAGTGTTTCGCGAATCAAAGGAACAGGTTGATACGGTCGCGGAAGACGGTATCGCTTTTCTTGAGCATCATCTCGATGGTAAAAGCAGACCTGACTGGATTGTCTCCACCATACCGGTACACGTGGCATTCGAGTGGATACGTGGCACGCTGAGTGACCATGAGGTTTTGCCTCTCCCTGTACCGGAAAATCTGTTTTTGCTTTTGCCAAATCCCATGTGGGGGAAGAATGGTGAACTTTATGTCAGCCAGGCCGATTTTATCTGTCCGGATAATTGTCCTGAACCGTTTGACAGATGTTTTGTAACCGGAAAACCCAGAAAAACTGAGATATATCGAAATTTGGAACAGTTGAAATTGCCCGAATACAGATCGATCGTCATCCGGAGTCATCAACTTGCCCCTGGTGTAGGTGGGTATTCTCCAAGTGCCCTTTTAAGCGCCCGCAAAGAAATTGCCGAAAAAGAGGGTAGGGTTCTGGTGGGCACCGCCTGTCGCTGTCAAGGCGTCGTTCATGCCTGCGAGATCAGAAAAAAAGTCTAGGGTTCGACCACCAAAGTGGTAGGGCCATAAACAAAACCCTTCACATCCCGGATCTGTTTTTTATTTATTCGATCGCCTAATAGGGCTTCCAACACGGATTTCATTTCCGGAAAGTAAAACAGCTTCCGACCGGTCAGGATAAACTGACACAATCTGTATTTTTCCGCTTTTTTTTCCGGTCATGACAAAATGATGGCTATTTACGCCTTTGATGATTTTTCCAATGGCGCGAACTTCAAAAACATTTCCAGGCATGACTCCGATGTTGCTTCCAGAGGATATCACTATTTTTCTCCCATTGACCGAAGAGATATATCCGCTCCACGCTAGATCTGCCACCGCATCACAGACTTTCTCCCCCATTTCGGTCGCGATATCTACAATCTCATCGTTAATCAGGGACATACGGGGGATATTTTTTGATTGGATCAACTGAAAATCTGATTCATCAACCTCTGTTTGGTGAATCAGAACCTCATCAAGAATTTTAGCCCCGGTTTCTGTATCGTATACCTCTACTGCGATTTGTATTTGGAGAAAGTTTCGACTGTTTTTAAACCAGAGAATACCGCGCTTTTCTTTTATTCCACTTATATCCGCCAGCGCACCGGTCACAATGGCATTAAGTCCCAGCTCTCTTCCGGCCATCGAAAGGGCAAAGCTATCGATCCGCCCGGTGCCCATTTTGGGTGGAGTTCCCAGAATATTTTGGTATTTCGCATCACCTGGTGTTTCAAGAATAATTTCAGGGCAGTCTTTTTGTATTGTTTGGGAAAGGTTTGTTTGTAAAAACAGTTCGAACCTTTGCCCCTCAGCCAGAGTCTTGTTTTCAAAGCTTGCAACACCCACCCTTTTTTTCAGGTTTCCTTTAAAAAACTCAAAGCCCCCGGCCATTTCAGTGGCGGTTTTGTTGGAATTGGAGACGCCTGTACATCCTGTGCTAGAAGCAATGAGAAGCGAAACGGTAAGAAGAACGTTTACAGTGCAAATTCGAGGGTTGAGCAATCTGATTTTTTCAAAATTCATTTGTTCCCTCATACCGGGCTGTAACCCGGGTGGTTATGCCGCCCCGAGGGGTGAAATCCCCGGTTACTTTCATCTGTTTTGGACCGACGACAGCAACCAAGTGATTCAGAATCTGGTTGACCACATGCTCGTAAAAGATACCGACATTTCTGTATTGCAGCAGATAAAATTTCAATGATTTTAATTCCACGATTTTTGTGTTTGGAATGTATTCTATAATGATCCGCCCGAAATCCGGGAGTCCGGTCATAGGGCACACAGAGGTGAACTCAGGCTGTTCAATGGTAATATCGATGTCCCGTTGCCCTTTATAATTATACTCGACAGCATCGAGAAACCCGGCCTTAACTCTATTTGGGTCGATGATTTTATAACCGAGGTTTTTCTTATTTATTTCTTTCATTTGACTCCCCATTTTCACTTGGCTAAAGAAATGATAGACGAAACCGAATTGGGATCGATTAATGAAAAATAAAAATCCGGATGTCAATTTCCGGCGTATCTAGTGGGCTTCAGCCCAGCTCTGCCCGTTTGAAACATTAACCTTTAGCGGCACATTCAGTTTCCAGATCCCTTCCATCGTTTCTTTCAATAAATTTTTTACTAAATCAAGTTCTTCGGGTGGTACCTCAAAAACAAGTTCATCATGGACTGAAAGAAGCATTGCGGATTTTAGCCCCTGAAATTCAAAGGCAGCGTCTGTTTTTAACATGGCGGATTTTATCAGGTCTGCTGCTGTCCCTTGGATAGGCGTATTGACAGCTGTTCGTTCAGCAAATTGGCGCACATTTGTATTATCGCTGTTGATATCTGGGAGGAGGCGGATACGCCCAAGAAGGGTGCTTATCTGTTTTGTTTTTTTTGCATCTTCGATTGTCTGATCAATAAATTGCTTAACCCCTTTGTATTTTGAAAAATAATTGGTGATATAGGTCTTTGCCATCTTCTGGCTGATACCGAGTTCCTTTGAAAGTCCGTAAGCGCTCATCCCGTAAATGATGCCAAAGTTGATAACTTTTGCCTGTCTTCTCAGTTCAGGTGTAATAGAGGATGGAAGGGTCTGGAAAATTTCAGCTGCGGTGCGGGCATGGATGTCTTCATCATTATTGAATGCCTCTATCAAAATGGGATCATTTGAATAATGGGTAAGTATTCGAAGCTCAATCTGTGAATAATCGGCTGAAACCATGTGCCAGCCTTTTTTGGGGATAAAGGCGCTGCGAATTTTTTTCCCTTCCTCTGTGCGGACGGGTATGTTCTGAAGGTTCGGATCGGAACTGCTTAGACGACCGGTGGCGGTCACCGTTTGATTATAGGACGTATGGATGCGCCCTGTTTCCGGGTGAACAAGGACAAGGAGTGCGTCCGCGTAAGTCGATTTTAGCTTTGCCAGGGTCCGGTACCTCAAAATCAAAGCGGGCAGTTCATGATGGGATGCCAGATGTGTTAAGACGTCCACATCTGTAGAATAACCGGTCCTTTTTTTTGTCTTTTTCTGTACCGGTAGTTTGAGCTTTTCAAATAAAATATATCCGAGCTGTTGTGAGGACTTTATGTTGAATTTCTCATCTGCGACTCCGTATATCATTTGCTCCAAGGTATTGAGCTGATGCTCGAACGATTTTGAGAGCCGGTTGAGTCTTTCCCTGTCGACACAGATCCCCCGCATCTCCATCTTTGTTAAGACCGGTACGAGGGGCATCTCAATTGTCTGCAAAAGTGTGGTGAGGTCGATCTCATCGAGCTTTGGCGCCAACATCCTATAGGCCATAAGGGTGATATCCGCGTCTTCACAAGCATAGGGCACGGCTTTTTCAATGGGTATCTGGGAAAAACTCAATGCGGTTTTTCCCTTACCGGTTACCTCCTGGTAGGTAATCTTTCGATGGCCCAGAAAATCGAGGGCAATCTGATCAAGATTATGGGCCCGTTTTGAGGGATTGATGAGATAGGATGCCAGCATGGTATCGAAAAATACCCCAGCGAGTTTTATGCCGTGACGTGCAAGGACAATCCAGTCATATTTTATATTTTGGCCTATTTTTTTAATTTCAGGATTCTCTAAAACGGGTTTCAATTGGTTTAAGACATCATCGATATTGATCTGACTCAACCGATCAAGGTTATCATGTGCACAGGGGATATAAAATGCTTCATGGGGAGAGACTGAAAAAGAGAGGCCAACAATTTTTGCCTGCATGGGGTCTTTCGATGTGGTTTCTGTATCGAGTGCAAATGACCCTTCATTGGCCAAGCGGGAGACAAGGGCAAACAGGGAGCGAATATCTAAAATGGCCTGATAATTCTTTTTGCTCAGATCGGTTGATTCCGGAAAATCCATTTGCAACCGTCTGAATTCGAGTTCTTTGAATAACCGCGAGAGCTGTTCGGCGTTGGTTGACTTGAGTTTGAATGCTTCCATATCAAATGTCAGTGGCACCCGGGTGTCGATAGTCACAAGCGTTCTGCTCAGAAGGGCCTGATCTTTATATTTTATAAGATTTTCATGTAGCTTTTTTCTGGTAATTTTATCGATTTGTTCATACACTTGTTCGATACTCCCAAAACGTTTTATCAGGTCTAGGGCTGTCTTTTCGCCGACTCCCGGTACCCCCGGGACGTTGTCCGATACATCCCCGGAGAGACCCATTACATCAATCAACTGATAGGGCTCAACTTCAAATCTTTTCCTGACCGCATCTGCATCCATGATATTATCCTTCATCGGATCCCAGACAATGATTTTATCGGTGACCAGTTGCAAAAAATCTTTATCGCCTGTGATCATGACGACGGAAATGTCGTCACTGGCCGCCTTTTTGGCCAGGGTACCGATGAGATCATCTGCCTCATAACCCGGCTTTTCGATCATCGATATGTTGAACCCCTTTGTTATCTCTTTTATATATGGAATTTGAACTGCCAAATCAGCCGGCATGGGGGGTCGATTCGCTTTATAACTGTCATAGATTTCGTGTCTAAAGGTGGGGCCCTTTGTATCAAACAGCATGACAGCGTATTGCGGGGTCTGTGCCTCCAATAATTTTAAAACCATTCGGGTGAATCCGAAAATTGCGTTTGTCGGCATCCCCTTTGAATTGGAAAGTGCCCGGATTGCATGAAAAGCCCGATGAATATACGCGGTTCCGTCGATCAGGTATAATTTGTTTTCTTTATTCATATCCAAATAAAATCAATGAAGACCCGGTTCAATCAGAGGATCGGTTAGGATGCCATTGCGGTTGACAGCTCTTGAATAACATCGTCCTGAAGGATTTTGGTTTGAACAAAATTTTCACCCTTGCTTTTTGGAGCGGTGGTTGCCGATATTGACATCAGCTGTGCAACGATATCGATTCCATTCATCTGAATTGTCTCCTTTTAAATAATGGGTGGCAAAATAATATTACAATTTTGCCTCATAATCAGTATTTGTTTTGCGATCAACAAATTTCCGAGATCTCACCAGCCGACCAGGCAGTCATCGATATAGATCCATTGATCATTTTGAACCCAGCGGTATTTTTTAAAAAAAAGCCTGTCGCTCAAGTAGTATTTTCCTTGTTCCTTTCGTTTAAGAAATTGGTAAAAATGCCTTGGTCCACCATTATACATGGCATAAGTGACGCCTGCAAGGGTGTCGCTGTCGATGGGGCCTTTAATCTTTAATTTTTTGAGCGCGTATCGTTGAAAATATAGATCTATGATTTCGCCTCCCGCCATGGCGTTATAGCGTATATTCCATTTCAAGTGTTTTAAATTATATATACCCCGCCATACGCGTTCATTCACCTGCATCAAACCGATCGAGGTCTTGTTATACGACCGGAGATAAGTGATTTTCCCCTTCTTCACTTTAAACTGCTGAAAGCAACTCTCTTGCCAGGCCGTGGAAAAAATGATCTCCAGGAAAATTTGATGGTACTTTTCAGGTAGTTTGTTTCTTTTGAGCAGATTGCTTGTCGAACTTTTTAACAATTGTTTGACTCGCTTCATATACGTGTCAAGATCATCCTTCAGGACGAGCCATTTTACAATATCTCTGAACTCAATTTCACTGTTTGGCGTTTTTGCCCATGCCGGGGCGGCCAAAAACTGTTTAAGCCCGTACCATAAATGATTCCCGTCATTTTTATTGTATCCTGTCTTATCGAGATCCAACTCGTCTGGGCCATAAGCCGGTGTCGAAGTCACCAACGGCGCACCCAGGTCAAGAATCTTCCGCAGGTCTGTATCGACGTTTGTATCATAATCGAAGAGAACCGGTTTATCTTTGCTTAACAGGCCCGCTAAACGAATGAGACCGTTCCGACTGATTTTGATTCCCAAAGTGGGACCGAGTTCGTCAAATGCGGTAAGTGCATCGGAAGCAGTGAAAAAGGCGAGATAGCCGAGGGTATATTTGGACACCTCATTACCAAGATGCATTCGAAAAATGGTAGACAGGTTTTTCCAGGCCATTACAAACTGTTCTCTGACCAGGTCGCGCTCCAAGGTTCTTTCAGAAAGCTCGGTAATAAAGCGATATCGGGTTTCGAGCAGAGTATCGAATAAAATTTGTCGGTCATTTTCCAATAAAGGCTCTTTTACCAGGGAAGTGATGATACTCACGAGAAACGCATCCCAAAATTCCCATGCCTCGGTAATGGCTTCAAGTTCTTCATCGGAGATCGGAAGTGGTTCAAGATCCTCTGGGGTTTCATAGATTTCCTCAACATTCACATCTATATTGATCTGAACCGCATCAGGGGTTACAAGGACCCTTTCCGGTCTCAAACTGCTCAGCATTTTTTCTGCCTGCCCGCGCGTATCTTCTGGAAAGAGCGGCAACAAGAATGACTTTAACTCCGAAAGAGGTGGCGCAAGATTGACGCTGATACTGTCCAAATAATCGTAAGCCCATGTTTTCACAAGCTCCCAAACTACGCCAACAATTTTCGCCGGTTTACGGTGCTTGTTGTATAGGATCGAATCCATTGTATCAAATGACAGTATCATGGTTTGACTGTCAATTTTTGGTTTTTGAAAAAAGACTGCATAACCTTCCCATTTGATCGGCATAAAGCACTTTTCTTTAACCGGTGTACCCACGCTAACCTGAACTTTCGTTTCAAACCGGATTTGGGAACTCTCCTCGAAGAAGTTCGGCTCAGACAGCACGACATATATGCAGCCATCGTTTTCATTCAACACGGCAACCGTCTGATCAGGTTCGGTGAACGCATTGTAAATAACCAGCGACCTGAGCAGCGGATAATCGATCGTTAATGGAAGTGTGATTGTTTTTACGGGGGTAAAGCCTGATAATAAAAAAAGGAAGACCACCATTAAGATGAGGAGTGAAAATAATTTATTTTGATCCGTCTTTCTGTTGATCATTCGTCTTATCTTTGAGTATCACTTCGAGCTCTTTTAAGCTCCGGATATGAAAATCCGCAGAAAGGCACGGATTGTTATAGGCAATCAGTAATACCCCAGCCGCCTTTGATGCTGTTTCATCCAATTCTGAATCACCGATGTAGACCGCTTGAGAAGGCTCGATTTCAAAATGTGTCAAAATCTTCATCAGCAGATCGGGATGGGGTTTAGGGCGCGCCACATCACGAGCGCTGACAACCAGGTCAAAATATCCCTCGAGGTTGTGCTCGGCAAGGACGGAACCGATGGTGTCTGTCCGGTTGGTGGCAATGGCGGTTTTGTATTCGGGTCTCAATTTTTTGAGCAACGGTTTTAAATCCGGTTCGATTTCCATTAATTTGATAAATGGGAAATAACCCATTTTTTTTCGATAGGCATGTGCGCTTTTGCATAGATTCTCATCATCAAACAGATACATCAATGATGCGTCGATTGTATGCATTTGGACATATGCAAACTGTTTGGATGTCAAATCCGGCATGCCGAATTGATTCAGGATCCGATTATAGAATGTCATGTTCGCCTTTTTCGTATCGAATAAGACGCCGTCACAGTCAAAAGCAATTACACGGATATCGTTCATTGATTCGGTCTGGTCAAAGCCGTGTTATTTTGGTTCGGTGATATTTCCATATATCCTGATTTTAATTTCTGGCTGTATCATGGTGTCTGTTTTTATGGTGATCGTCTCAAAATAACGATCTTTTGTCTGTTTTAGATTTTTAACCGTTAAAAGGTATTCCTCACCGGTCTCTGCAACGACTCGTTCAATCGTGTAGCTGATATTTTTTCCTTGGCCTTCCTTTTGCTCAACGAGTTTGAACGGATATTTTTTTTCCGGAATAATCCGCACATAGCCCTTTATTTCCTTTCCAGCCTCGCCGGTCAGTTTTACCCGCTTAGGACTTATGGTGGCAAATTTTTCAACCTTTCCAAAAATATGGAGCCTGAGAGGCGGTTGCTTTTTATCATTGGTATGGATCACCGCTTTTTTTTGCAGTTTTCTTCCACCATAACCGGCCGTATCAATCTTTATGGTAATTGCACCCTCTCCGCCGGGAGGGATCTGCCTCGAATAGGAGACAGCTGTACACCCTCATCCCGTACGGACCTTTAAAATATCAAGCGGTAGTGTACCTTTGTTTTGTATGGCAAAGGTATGTTGAATTTGAACACCATCCAAAACCGGTGCAAACTCAAACTTTTTGATTGGCAAAAAAGCTGATGGTGATTTTCGGGCTCCTTTTTGGCCGCCTGAAACAACAGAAGCTGCGACAAACAGGCCACAAATTAAAGCGAAGATAAAATAGCGCTTCATTTTCAAAACCCCTTTTCAATTGGATTTCCCATTTTAAATTTTAATATATTCCTATCAACCGGAGAAAATTCTGGCAAGCCATGTTTTTCTATCTTTAGCAGATGGAGGAGCCAAAGGCAAGATAGGAAAGACATTGTGCTCGTCCAAAAGCCGCCTATCGCCTAAAGGAAAACAGGAGAAATGAGACGCAATCCTCCGGTCCTTATTCCATGTAATTTTATTTTCAATTGTTTATCAAAGATGGCTAAGATATTTTTCATAGAATGAAACTTTTTTTCATTATAATTCTTGACAGGAAGGATCGGTTTGGGTATCCGAAAAAGAAGTCGAACATCACAAACTTTTTAATCGAATAGCGAGGGAGGCAGCAATGTGTTGCATCGCAGGAATCCTTTTTAAACACTATAAGCGTTCGGATCTCGGCTTGACCACCGGCTAAGCACTGACTGAAATGCTGCATGCACAGGTGCACCGTGGTCCCGATTCAGCCGGGTGGGCTTTATATAAAAATATCCATGAAGGCGAGATCCGTTTGTGCTTCTTTATACCCCAAAATGGGGGTTCGGAGGAGGAGATCCTAAAAATTAAAAAAACGCTTGCCGGACAAAATTCAAGAATTTTGTGTAATAGAAATATCGATATAAATGCATAGCATAGAAAGACAATCAGTTTTTTCACCAAAGAGGAAATGACCGATGGCAGATTTTACAGACATTATCAATGGAGTTTTCAAAGGTAAACTCAAGGAAATTCAAGATCTGGTTCAGGAAGTTTTAGATGAAGGGGTTAATGCCAACCAAATTTCGGACGATGGCTTAGTCAGGGGAATGGATGTAGTGGCACAAAAGTGGAGAGAAGGCGAAGTTTTCGTGCCGGAGGTCCTTAGGTCCTTCGATCCGCCAAAACCATGCAATTGGGCATGAATATTCTAAAACTAATTCTGGGAGAGGGTGCATTGAAACCGAAGGGCGTTTTTGCTATTGGAACGGTCAAGTGAGATCTGTACGATATCGGTAAGAACCTGGTAGCCATGATGTTGGAAAGTGTGGGTTATCAGGTGATCAATCTGGGGACTGATCTGGATCCCGGTGTTTTTGTGGAGCAGGTAGAAAAAGGAGTATCCCTCATAGGCATGTCTGCACTTTTGACTACAACGATACCCCAGATGAAAATCATAATCGACTCCCTTGAAGAAGCGGGACTTAGACAGAAGTGTAAGATCTGGATAGGAGGGGCGCCGGTGACCCAGGAGTTTGCCGATGAGATCGGAGCCGACTTTTATTGCATAGAAGCGGCCCAGTGTATTGATCAATTAAACAGCCTCAATCCCTAGGGGCTATTTCAAAACAGAGTTTTGACTCTATATTAGAAAGGCATAAGCTATGATTATTATTGGAGAAAGGATTAATACAAGTCGAAAGTCCATTGATGAGGCCGTCGATAAACGGGACCGGGCTTTTTTACAGGATGAAGCCCGCAAACAGGAAGCAGCAGGGGCTGCCTT
>Ga0187833_10002870_pt1 | contig 18076 bp, 16 predicted proteins | sample ETNtaG_37_FD_167968 | JGI IMG/M metagenome (GOLD analysis project Ga0187833, IMG submission 167968) | Marine microbial and viral communities from oxygen minimum zone, Eastern Pacific Ocean - ETNP2014_SV_400_PacBio MetaG (Illumina Assembly) | ecosystem: Environmental > Aquatic > Marine > Hypoxic...
ATAGTCTTTAGCTTTTCTTCAACATGATTTGAAACTTTATCATATTCTTTAGAGGAAAATTTAGCAGAACCTGTGATATATTTACCTTTTTTTCGAATATTACAATATTCTGTTTTACCTTTAAATTCATTTAATAGACGTTCGGTCAAAGATGCATTATTCTGTTTGCTACTTATTTTATTTAACATCCACTTAATAGGAAAAAACAGCAATGATAGGAAAAGTAAGCCGATAATTATTACCTCCATATAAATTTAAAATTTTCCTCTATTTACTTAAAAATATTCTCTTTACCTGGAAACTTACCTTTTTTAACATCTACTTTATAGTCAATAATTGCGCTCCGAATCTCTGACCGAAGATCTATGTATTGCTTTACAAATTTAGGCGAATATCGATCAAATAAGCCTAGAAGATCATTAATTACTAGTATTTGACCATCTGTATACCTTCCGGCACCTATGCCAATTGTAGGGATATCTATACTCCTAGTTATCTTATCCCCTAATCCTTCTGAAATACACTCTAGTACAATAGAAAAGACACCCGCTTTAGCAAGAGCTTGAGCTTCTCTCAATATACGTTTACTGTTTTCTGCGTCTCTTCCCTGAACACTGTATTCCTCTATTGTCTGGGGAGTTAAACCCAAATGCCCCATAACTGGAATGTCATTTTTTACCAATTTTTTTACTATCTCAATATTCATCCCCTCTATTTTTACTCCATCAACTCCTGTATCCATAAAATCCTGTGCATTTTTTAGAGCGATATTTGGATTTCGGTATGAATTTACAGGCATATCCCCTATGATGGGAATATTCTTTGCACCTCTACAAACTGCTCGAGAATGATGAAGCATCACAGCCATATCGACTGATAAAGGATTTTCATATCCCAGTACTACAACTCCGAGAGAATCACCCACAAGTATAAAGTCTATACCTGCCTCTTCAACAAGTTTAGCAGTTGGGTAATCATAGGCTGTAAGACCTGTTATATTCTCTCTTCCCTTATTTTTTATCAATTCATCTATTTTTTTATTCACAAAATAAGAGTTGTTAATGTTGTATTAAGTTTTTTTGATTATTTCTTAGTTCCTTCTTTTAAATCAAGTGATAATTTCCGAAGATCAGATTCTGCATTAACTCCTTTTTTCCCGATTAAATCAACAAATGCACTACCTACAACAACACCTTTAGCTCCCGCATTTATAACAGCCCTCACGTGCTCACGCCTCGATATTCCAAATCCTACTGCTAAAGGGAGATTCTTAATGTATTTCAGTGCCCAATTAGTCTTTTCGATTGTTGTATTATAAACTTGCGTTCTAACACCGGTTGTACCAAGGGTTGATACCAGATATATAAAGCCTCTAGCTTTTTTTAAAATCTCATTTACTCTCTCTTTTGTAGTTGTGGGAGCTATTAGAAATATAAAATCTACACCGTGAATTTCACAATTATGAAGTACGTTTTCAGCTTCATTAATTGGCAAATCTGAGACTAAAATTCCTTGAACACCCACTTCTTTACATTTTTTTATAAATTGATCTTCTCCATATTGAAGTAGGATGTTATAATAAGTCATAAAAATAAATGGGGTATCAATACCTTTTTTTCGTAAATCTCTAACAATGTCAAAAGCAATTTCGGTGTTCATTCCTGAATTTAAAGCTCTATCAATAGCAGCCTGGATTATGGGTCCGTCAGCAATGGGATCACTAAAGGGTATGCCAAGTTCTAAAATATCAACATTCTCGCACAGAGCCTCTATTAGTTTTATTGAACTATTTATGTCAGGATCTCCCAAAGTTAAATATCCAATTAGAGTTCCCTCACCTTTATGTTCGAGTTCATAGAATTTCTTCTCAATATCAGATGTCACTAATCTCTGAGTAGGTTCCATAAATGAAAGGTTATACCTACACATTTTTATATCTTTTCTGATTTAATATACCTGGATGACTAATGATGACAAAGTAAGTATAGATCACAATGCCTGTATGTCTTGTGGGGGATGTGTTGGAGTGTGTCCATTCCGAGCTCTTGATTTAGATAATGGAACTAAAATAAATCCACTTCTTGAAGTTTGCAATGGGTGTGGCATATGTATCAAGTTCTGTCCTGTAGGAGCAATTAACTTAGGATGATAGAATGGAATATGACGTAGTAGTGGTTGGAGCTGGACCTGGTGGTTCAAATGCAGCTAGGGTCGCTGCAGATGCAGGTTTAAAAGTTCTGCTTTTAGAGAAACGACAGGAGATAGGTGTTCCAAAAAGATGTGGTGAAGGATTCTCTGTAGGAGGTATGAAGAATATAGGAGTAACTCCTGACCCTAAATGGACTGTAAATGAGATAAGAGGCGCTAATGTTTATTCGCCTAATGGTAACTTGGTTTCAGCTAGATATCCTACTACCATAGGATATGTTATAGAAAGGAAGATTTTTGATAAACACCTAGCTATAAACGCTGCTAAATCAGGTGCAAAAGTTCTAGCCAAGGCGGAAGCTACTGATCTTATCATGGAAAATGGTTTTGTTAAAGGAGTTAGATATTCCCATTTTAATGAAGATGAAGAGGCACGATCTAAAATAGTTATTGCAGCAGATGGTGTAGAATCAACAATAGCTCGGAAGGCAGGCCTAAAGACAACTAATAAACTCATAGATATCGATTCAGGTTTTCAGTATGAAATGGTTATTGACCTAGAATTTCCAGATATGTTGGAACTTTTCTTTAGTTCAAAAATCGCTCCCAGAGGATACGTATGGATTTTTCCTAAAGGGAAAGATATTGCTAATGTAGGAGTAGGAATAGGGGGTAATGAGGAAGGTGTTGCAAAATCATATCTTGATAAATTTATTGAATCACATAAAGAATTACGGAGAGGAAGTATTATTGAGGTAAATGCGGGTGGAATTCCAGTTGGAGACCCAATTTCTAAACTCGCAGGAAATGGTATAATGGTAGTTGGTGATGCTGCTCATCAGGTTAATGCAATTCATGGAGGAGGAATTCATGAAGCTAGCGTAGCTGGAATTATAGCTGGGCAAGTTGCATCTGAAGCCATAAAGACTGACAATTTTTCTGAAAATAAACTCATGGAATACGATAAGAGATGGCGAGATAAGAGAGGGGTAATTCTTCATAAAATCGTTAAGTTGAGACAGTCAATAGAAAAATTATCAGATGATGATTTGAATATGATTTCAGAACATCTTACCGGTGAAGACGTGGTAGATTTTGCTAATGGAAAAAACTTTCTAAAACTAGCAAAGATTATGATGAAGCGACCAAAACTTGTCAGCGTAGCAAAAGCAATGTTATAGTTGTAACCACCCTAGTTTTTTGTTTAATTCAATTTATCTTAAATTGCCTAATGAGTAGGGTAATGATTATTAGTAGAGGTATTACGTACCATGCTGTTTGCATAATAAATTGATCAACAGTTACTTGGTCCAGTTGAAGTCCTTTCATCAAAAATAAGATAAGAAAGAACAAAGTAAGAATAGTGGTAACTATAATCCCTGGTATTCTAAAAGCACTCCTTTTTTTAAAATCCACTTCGCCATTATAAGATTCTTTTGGGAGCAAAGCTACAGAAAACATAAGAGCACCTACTGCTTTTAAAATATCGCCAGGTATGAAAGGAAGAACACCCTTAAGTATTGTATCTTGAAAACCCGTACCTAAGAAAAAAGATAGCTGGAGAGCACCTAGGGTATAAATTATAGAAACACCAAGAAGTAGTAGACAAAATTGAAACGGGATGGTCCTCACATAAACAAATCGATCAACAAACCATCCTATAACTCCTGCCGCTAAAACAAACCCTAAGAGATATCCTCCAGTCACACCTGTCAATATAGACATTCCCCCATTAGAGAATATGCCCATGCCAGCTGCAGGCGCGAACCAGGGCATTCCCAGTCCCCCTAGCCCTACATATAAAGTTTGACTTAGAACCGCATATCTACCAAGTAATACCCCCGTTAAAAGAACAAAAAAAACTTGCCCTGTAATAGGAATAGGAGTAAAAGGTAAATATATCTTTATTTGAGCTCCAATTCCAGTTAGCGCAGCAAAAAATAATGAAAGGATAAGCATATTAATAAAGCTGGATTCATACTTCCATTTAAAGAAATTATAGCGTAATTGTTTGTATCGACGTATAGTTTCCATTTCAATCCCAGGGGAAATTATTCAACAGAATATTTAAATTTTTTCATTTAGATGTATACAATCACCTGCAATTATACTTATTATCTTTGTATCACTAAGTTTCAAAACTAAAGATCCATCAGCATCTATATCCATAGCAACTCCTTCATAAATTTTGTTTTCGGTTACAACCTTAACTTTCCTACCGAGAGTATCTAACAGATTTTTCCACTCTCTAAAAATTGTTGACTGTTCTCCCTTATCAAAAGTATTATAAATATCTTCAAATTCTTCTAGAAACTGACTTATTATGTGAGCCCGAGACCTTTCTGTCCCTTGCAGGATCTTTAATGTAGTCACCTTATCTCTGATCTCTGTAGGAAAATCCGAAAGATTATTGTTGACATTAATGCCGACGCCAATTAACAGGTAGTTTATTGTGTTTAATTCAGTTCCTATCTCGATTAATATCCCGCCTAATTTTTTATCATCCACCATTATGTCATTAGGCCATTTGAGCCGAAGATTTATTCCATCAGTGCACAAAGTTTTGTAAACAGCAATACCTACCATACTTGTAATTATCGTTGCAATGTTAGGAAGCATTTTCGGCTTTAAAATAATAGAAAGCCAGATTCCACCTTTAGAGGATAACCATTTCCGACCCAATCTACCCCGACCCGTAGTCTGAATTCCCGCAATTATAACAGTCCCTTCAGGTGCTCCATCAATGGCAAGCTTTCTGGCAATATCGTTGGTTGATCCTATTTTTGGATAATACTTAATCTTACATCCTATTTTTTTTGTTTTAATAATAGATTTTATCTCTTCTAAAGAAATTGAATCAAATTGATTCATAAGTATAAATTATCCTCCATCCATTTTAATTTAACAACACTAATGAAGTTCCTGGGTAATTTTATATTAATATCGCCTAGATTAAAAGACAAATTAATGTCTGATGTAATCTTAATGTATAGTACAAGAACATTTATTTTGCACAACGATTTAAATCCAAAAAAGTTATAATCCGACTTCTTCTCATCGAATTTACGTCTACAATTGCTGTTTATCAACATTATACCTAATATAAGAATTAACCGCAGCACTAATAGCAACAACTTTTTTGTCTTCTTTAAATGTCTCTAAAAGCCTAGTTTCACGTTCTTTGTCTTCTTTAATTATATCCGGAACATTCAGCAGAATATTATTGTCTTTTATAAAACTCGTGCTAAGGTCCCCATTTTTGAAGGCCTTATTTCGCATAACAGATTTGTGAAAAGGTAAATTTGTTGTTATACCTGTAATTATATATTCTGATAAAGCTCGGTTCATACGTGAAATACTCTCTTTACGATTTCTACCCCAAGAAACAAGCTTCGAAATCATAGAATCATAATAAGGAGAGATTGTATATCCCATTGCTACGCCTGAATCTACCCTAATTCCAATCCCGCCTGGAGATCTATACCTAGTTATTTTTCCAGGAGATGGTAAAAATTCATTCAATGGGTCCTCTGCATTTATTCTACACTCTATACCAGACCCATTAATCCTAATTCCTTCTTGCGATAAGTTCATTTCCTTACCAGAAGCTATTATAAGTTGTTCCTTCACTAAATCAACACCCGTTGTTATTTCTGTTATGGGATGCTCAACTTGAAGACGTGTATTTATCTCGAGGAAGTAGAAGTTTCCATCAGAATATATGAACTCAACAGTTCCTGCATTCTCATAGTTAATGGATTTTGCAGCCTTTATTGCAACATTGCCCATTTTGCTCCGCAAAGTAGATGTCATTATGGGAGATGGAGTTTCTTCAATTAATTTCTGATGCCTTCTTTGGATAGAACATTCTCTTTCATTAAGGTGAATTGTTTTTCCTTTTTTATCTGCAAGAATCTGAAATTCAATGTGTCTTGGTTTATCATGATATTTTTCTATGTAAAGAGTGTCATCTCCAAAGGCAGATTTTGCAATTGCTCTAGTTGAATCGACAATTTGTTCAAGGTTTTCTTTATTATCCACCACTTTCATGCCTATCCCCCCACCACCAGCTGATGCTTTAATGACAATAGGATACCCAACCATCTCTGCTATATCCTCGATATCCTTAATATTGTTAATGGCCTTATTAGATCCTGGAGTTACTGGAACTCCAGCTTTTTTCATTAAAGCTTTAGCATGAATTTTGCTTCCGACTTTTTCCATAGATTTACTAGATGGACCAATAAAAATTAAATTACTCTTTTCACATAAACTGGCAAAATTTGGATTTTCTGAAAGAAATCCATAACCTGGGTGGATACCTTCTGCTCCAGTTTTTTCAGCAACGTCCATAATATTATTTAAGTTTAGGTAGCTTTGACTTGCTGGGGATGGTCCAATATAAAATGCTTCATCAGCGTACTTTGCATGAAGCGCATATTTATCGGCATCCGAGAATATAGCAACTGTTTTTACACCCAATTCACGACACGTTCGCATAATACGAATAGCAATTTCGCCCCGATTTGCTACTAATATCTTATTAAACATTACTTCACAACCATGATTACTGTTCCAGGGGAGACATTACTGCCTTCAGAGACACAGATTTCTTTTACAATACCATCATGGGTTGCCAGGACATCATTTTGCATTTTCATAGCTTCGAGGATGGCTATTATCTCTCCTTTATTTATCTCCTCTCCGACGCCAACTTTAATTTTTAGTATAATTCCCTTCATTGGTGCTACAATACCCCCATCAACCTTAAAAGAACCATTATCTATTGTTTCATTTATTTCAATAGAGCCTTCTTTGGGTTTTACAGACACATCAAAGGTTTCACCATCTACTTCAACACTGAATAATGTTGGAATCCCTGTATTTTCCACAAATTTCCCCCCTGGAGGATGAAGGGTCTCTTCAACCCCTTCTCCTTTCAAGAATCTAGGAGCTATAGAAGGGTAAAGGGCAAAAGTCAAAACATCCTCTTCTTTTTTAACTAAACCAAGGTTTTCAGCATCTTTTTTAATTAGGTTATAACTAGGTTGAAGTAAATCAGCAGGCCTGCAAGTTATCGGTTTCTCATCTCCAATAATCTTAGTCATTATTTTAGGATTAATTATGCCTGGTGGTTTACCGTAAAGTCCAAGAACGTAATCTTTTACCTCCTTTGGTACAACTTTATATCGTTCTCCTACCAGAACATTCATCACAGCCTGAGTTCCTACAATTTGACTTGCAGGAGTGACCAGGGGCGGATATCCTAAATCAGCTCTCACCTTAGGCGTCTCAGCTAAAACCTCCTCAAACCTATTCAAAGCATTCTGATCCTTAAGTTGGGAAATAAGATTTGATAACATCCCCCCAGGTATTTGATATAAGAGTACGTTAGTATCAACAGATTCTGCTAAAGGATCTATAATACCTTCATATTTCTTTCTTAGATTTTTGAAATACGTAGTTATAGGAGTAATATTGGAAAGATTAATATTGGTTTGACGAGAGGTGCCCTCCAAACATGCGATGGTACTCTCGGTAGGTGGATGAGATGTTCCACCCGAAAAAGGTGACATTGCCGTATCTAAGATATCTATGCCTGCTTCACATGCAGCAAAATAACTTGCTTGTGCCATCCCACTAGTGCAGTGAGAATGGAGATCAATAGGTATGGTAGTCGTTTTTTTAATGGATTTTACAAGCTCATAAGTATTCTTCGGGGATATTAGCCCTGCCATATCTTTGATACAGATGGAATCACATTCCATAAATTCTAATTTCTTTGCCATCTCAACAAAGAAATCTGTTGTATGTACAGGGGATAAAGTATAGCAAATTGTTCCTTGAACATGCGCATCTAACCGTTTTGCTATTTTTATTGATGATTTCATGTTACGTAAATCATTTAGAGCATCAAACACCCGAAAGATATCAACTCCATTTTTCACGCTTTTTTCAATAAACTTTTCTACAATGTCATCACTATAGTGTTTATAACCCACTAAATTTTGACCTCTAAGAAGCATTTGTGTAGGAGTTTCTTTCATATGCTTTTTAAAAGTCCGAATTCTTTCCCAAGGATCTTCATTTAGATAGCGAATGCAAGTATCAAAAGTTGCTCCTCCCCAGACCTCAAGGGAAAAAAATCCAACTTGGTCCATCTTTTCAATGATTGGCTCCATATCAGCCATTCTCATTCTGGTAGCTAAAAGGGATTGATGGGCATCACGAAAAGTTGTATCTGTTATTTTAATTTTAACCAAAATTATTACCTTTAGATATTTTATATGCTTTAAATATAAATATTTGTACTCTCTTTAACAGTCGCGAAACGATTACACAATTTTCTGAAAATCAAAAAGTTTATATTCCAATACAGAACTTCTCAAATTTTTCATGCTTTAAAAGATTTTGTGCAGTTCCTTCGAAATCAATCTTACCACTTTTTAACATATATGCATTATCACTGATATCTAATGCACTCTTAATATTCTGTTCAACTAGAAGTATTGTTAGATTAAATCTCTCTTTAAGTTCCAATATCTTTTTGAAAATAATAGAACTGAATTTTGGAGATAACATGGCACTAGGTTCATCAAGCATCATAATATCAGCTTTTCTTATAAGGGCAGTTGCAATACCTAAAAATTGTCTTTCTCCCCCACTTAGATTTGCTGCTTTTTGACTTAGTTTATTCCTGAGATCAGGGAATGTGTCTAAGGCTAACTCTTGCCTTTTTTTAAATTCTTCATCTTTAAGTATGTAACCAGCCATCTTTAAATTTTCAGATACTCTGAGATTAGTAAATACCTTCCCAACTTGAGGAAGATAAGCAATACCCATCCTAGTTCTCTTATAAGGTGCTATGGAAGTAATGTCCTTTCCATTAAACAAGGTCTGACCTCCATGTATTGTCGTAAGACCAAAAATAGATTTTAATAATGTACTTTTCCCACTTCCATTAGGTCCTGCAATAGTGGTGATTCTACCTTCCTCAAATCTAGCAGTTATATCAAAGAGTATCCTCAGTTCTTTATAACCTGCAGATAGATTCTCAACCTTGAGCACCCAAATACACCTCTATAACCTTAGGATTTTCAAGTATTTCATTCCCATTACCCTTAGCTATAATCCGGCCATTAGCCAGGACATAAATACTATCAACATATTCAAGAATTATATCTAATCGATGCTCAACAATTAGAAATGAAAATCCTTTATCTGTTAATTTTCTAAGTTTTTTTAGAATATTGTGAGCGAGCTCCGGAGCGACCCCGGCAATCGGTTCGTCCATGATTATAAGTCTGGCCTCTGACATTAGTACTCTGCCAATCTCTAATAATCTAAGTTGCCCCCCACTCAGGTCCTGAGCTTCGTTATCCCACAGATGATCAAGACCAAGAAAAATAAGATATTCAAAAGCTTTGTTTATAATTGCTTCCTCTTTTTCTTTCCAATTCCCTGACAAACTCTTAAAAACGCCATCCCCATAATCAGGAGCTGCAATTAAAAGATTTTCTAATACTGTAAGCTTTTTTAATGGGTGAGATGTTTGAAAAGTTCTCACTATTTTTTTTTTAAAAATTTTAGAAGCAGGGAGATTTGTGATCTCCTTGCCTTTATAAAGTACTTTTCCGGAATCCGCATTGAGGAAACCTGTGATATTATTTATGAGAGTTGACTTTCCACTTCCATTAGGTCCTATCACTAATGTAATGGAGCCTTTTTCTACCTCAATGTTAACTCCGTCTCTGACTTCATCTAAATCAAGAGCCTTAAGTCCTCCAAAACTTTTTTTTAAGTTTTTTGTAACTAGTTCCAGTTGATTGTATTGGTTTTGAATTCCCATACTCCTGATTCTTTCCAGTTCTGATCCTCTACTGAATAGATGATGTATTCAGTCACAGCTCGGTCAAGCCACACGTCAAAGTTTAAAGCACCACTAACTGGTTTTGGTCCATAGTCTCCGGCACTATATTTCTCTGCAACAAATGGTACACTTATAGCTATTTCATCAGTATTGAATTCATTGTAGATATCGAACACTTCAGCAGCAGCAATGGCAATGACAAAAGCAGAGTCATAAGCATTCAGACCGTAACTCTTGGGTTCACCTCCAATTCGAGCTGCATACTTTACCTTGAGTTCATTTAACTCACTTCCGCCATGAGTTTCAGAAACAGTGCTGTAAAGTTTTACCAAACTTGCTTTGTCTGATACATCGTCAATAACTTTCTGGCTTTTAGCTGTGCCATCGCATCCAATCCATATTACAGTCAAAAGGACTGAATCATCATCGACCTGTGCTAGAATCGTTCCAACTTCCTCATAACTGAAGGCTACAACAGCAACTTCGTCTTTACTATTTGTTTCTAGTAGTTCTTCCACTGTAGATTCTAAAGTAGCTACATAAGGTGTAAAATCAGCAGGTGCTGGATCTGGATATTCAACAGAAGATTTAACTTCTATTCCAAGCTTTTCAAACTCGCTTTTTCCAAACTCTTCCAAACCTGCGCCCCAAGCATTAGCTACATGTGTAATAACCACACCTTTAACTCCTTTATCTTGGGCTAACTTAGCAATAGCAATTGTTTGAAATGCATCACCAGCCACAAACCGAGAAGCGAACTTTTTCTCATCTGGTTTTGTTACACCAAGAAAACTAGGAGGTGCTGTCGATGAAGGAGAAGCTATAACTATCTTATTAGAGCTGATATAAGGTAATATATTCTTTACCTCTCCACTTCCCATTGGGCCCACAATAAGTTTGATACCTTTGGCGTGAAGTGCCATAACTTTGTCTAATGCTATTTTGGGGTCCACCTTAGTGTCCTCTATGTAAAGTTTAACTCGGTATGGCATCCCTTTATTCTCGAAGTATGCATTTACATCTTCGCTTGCAATTGTAACTGTTGTCTGGATATCCTCTCCATAGGTTGTTAAAGGTCCTGATAAATCAGCTAAAACACCTAATGGGATTTCTATTTCAACTAATGCTTCTGGAACTTCTTCTGAAGCTTCTTCTGGAGCAGACTGAGCACATCCTGAAATGAAAACAAGTGCTAACAGCCCTATAATAAGAAACTTCATATTTCCTTTACCCATTCTTAAACACCACCTTTTTAAATATGATACGTATCCTGTATGACACCAAATTATTTAAAGATTGGTATTGGATAACTGGATATGGCAGTATTGGAAGGGGCAATTGTCTACTCAAATCTGCTTGTTCTTTTAGGAATTGGTTTAATTATTACTTACATAACCACAGGAGTTCCAAACTTTGCTCAGGGTAGTATGGCTATATTTGGATCCTATATCTCCCTAACTCTATGGCTAACATATGGTATCAATCCCTACTTTTCTCTTCCTATTTCTTTTCTTTTTGGCGGCACTCTTGGAATCCTAATTTATTTGATTTTTCTAAAACCTCTAATTAGAAAAGAAGCTAAGGTTGTAACACTTATGATAGCTACATTAGCTATTGATATAATATTTCTCGGTATTTTAGGATCATATGCGGAAACATTAAGAACAATAATAAAAAAGTCAACAAAAAAATTCATATTTACCCCTCTAGATTTTGATTTTTTACAATTTGATGGTATCCTAATAGTTTCTAGCTTAATAATTGTAACTATTTTTAGTACTTTATTTTATCTTTTACATAAAACTAAATTTGGCATAGCCATGCGCGCCTCTATGGAAAATCCATCTCTTGCAGAAATTATGGGAGTCAATGTTGAATACACTCGCATATTTTCGTGGTTCCTTTCAGGATCTCTTGCAGCATTAGCTGGAAGTCTACTTCCTTTTCGCCAAGAAATCGTTCCTCTCACAGGAACTGTTATTATTGTATCTATTTTTGCAGCTAGCATTGTTGGCGGCCTAGGAAGTATATATGGTGCATTAGCTGGAGGATATATAATAGGAATATCTGAGTCTCTTATAACATTTTACCTCTCAAAATTTTTTGGTCCTGGAATATTAGTTTACGGTAAAGTGATTTCACTTACGATACTTGTAACAACATTAATTCTTGCCCCAAAAGGAATTGTAGGCTTAAAGATATGGAGAAATAAAAGATGGCCTTGGATTACTTAATATTAAACATTATAATTTGGTTTTCCATCTATATGATAATAGTGTTAAGTCTTAATATTGAGTATGGATATGCAGGAATCCCAAATTTTGGACGGGCTATGGCAGTTTTAATTGGGGCTATTGCAGTCGGAGGTATTGTAAATCGGGTATTAATCTACATTCTAAATATCGATGGAGGTATAATACAGTCAACTGGCATTTTAAAAAGTACTTTAAACTCAATGATTTCTCAAAATCCATTTCTTGGTTTGGCCATCCTTGTTTTCTCTTTATTAGTTGCAGGTTTAATTGGTGCTTTAGCTGGAGGTCTGTTCATAATCCCAAGCGTAAAACTTCGAAATGATTACTTAGCAATCACTTTGCTTGCAATAAGCGAGGTACTTTATCTAATCTCAAACTATAATAGGTCTATAATAGGGGGTTATTATGGGGTAAATACTCCTGATGTATTAGCTTGGGTTCCAGGTGAGCATCGTTTATTCGCCTTCGCCATTCTAGGTCTTATTATAGTTCTATTTGTTTATCTATTCACTGAAAGACTTCTTACTTCACCTTTTGGAAGGCTCTTAAAAGCAATGAGAGAAAATGAGGATGTGATTAAGTCCTTCGGTAGGAACCCATTTAAGCTTAAAGTAAAAGCGGTAGCCATAGGTTCAGGTGTGGCTGCGATGGCTGGTGCATTTTATTCTTTGTTAAGTTCAAATGTTATAGCATCAACTTTTTTTAGAGTTGAATGGACATTTTTCCCATTCCTCATGCTTTTATTAGGTGGTAGCGGCAATAATAAAGGAGTAATTTTAGGTGTTTTATCCTTTGTTGTTGCTAAAGTGTTATTGATAGTTTATAAATTCGAGATCAAAGATATTCTTAATTTACCATTCGAAGCAACATGGTTAGAATACATTTTATTTGGAAGTATCATGTTACTTATCCTTTATTATAAACCCCACGGATTGATAAAAGAGAAGCCTGTTTTTACACCAGCTTTAAAGAATTTAAAGAAAAAACATCAAAAAATCTGATATTTCTATCTAATCCTTGAGCCATTTTTTACTTCCTGTTCAGGTTGTAATAATACAACTTCTTTATTGTCTAATACTATCCCAAGAACTAAACATTCTGAAATAAAATTCGCTATTTGCTTAGGTGGAAAATTTATAACAGCTATAATCTGTTTATGAAATAAATCCTCCTTATTGTATACTTCTGTAATTTGGGCACTTGAGTTCTTAATTCCAAATTCTCCAAAATCAATTTTCAATTTATAAGATGGATTTCTAGCTTTAGGGAAATCTGTTACGTCAATAATTTTTCCTACTCGTATCTCTACTTTTTCAAATTCTTCCCATTTTAAATTATTCATAATTATGATTAGATCTCTAGTTATGTTTGTGTGTAACTACGATTATAGGTTAAAGATTGCTCAGCTTTTTGGAGTTCTCTACCAAGGTACAAAGCATGATCAATATCCTTAATTAAATTAAGGCTGAAAATAGTATCGGATATCTTTCTTGCGTTTTTACCATAAATTAAAAAATGTGGCGTATTTTTATAATAATGGACACAATAAATTTGTTCTTTGATAAATATTCTAAAATATCCTTCATCATTAATTTTAGTTACTTTTTTACATCTAGCTTTAACATTCTTTATGTTTTCAATTATATTTTTGTCTAATTCATCCCTTTTTATCTTTTTTTCTTTATTTATTAGCAGATCTATCCCTAAATTCACTGGGATTGACTTTTTTATACCACAAATAAACATCATCTTCACAGCAGTAGAGAGCTCTTTTACACTGCCTACAGTCTTTCCACTAGCCTCTGTTGTAAAAATTAGATTGACATTACATTCCATCGCTATTGCTGAAAGCACAGCATTTATACCTGTTGAATCTGAGTCTAAAAGCTCTGTTGAATTACCAATTCCCATTAAGATGGGGGTAGTATGTTTCTCCGAATAGCGTTTATAGGTTATTAATGAATTAACAAGCCCCATCATAGGCGGCTGAAGCACAAGATCTGCTATAGGAGTGCTAAATCCTCTTTTTAGTGCTAATTTAATATTATTTTCCATTAATTTTTGCCTATCACTAGAATCCGATGGTATGCTATTTTTTTTTGGAATTATTACGCTGGGAATAGATATATCATTAAATTTCATTAAAAGATTGTAATCAAAACTCAGAATCAAATCTATTCCATTTTTAATAGCACTTTTGATGTTCTCTTTCTCCATTGTATCAATAGAGAGCGGAATATTTAATGGCCGTAGTAAATTTATTATTTCTTTTACTCGACTTGGATTTTTATCGTCCATTCCAATATCGATAATATCTGCTCCTTCCCGGATATAGTATTTAGCTCGCTTTACTATATCTATATCTTTCATATCTCCAGCATTGACTATCTCTGCAACTACCCTAATTGGAAAGTCGAGACCAACAGGAAGATCGCCAATTAAAAAATTTTCCGAAGATTTAAGCTTTGACCGTATGTATTTGCGAGAATTTACTTTGTCCAATTCCTCAAGGGCCCTATCTTTAAGTTCTGTTTTAAATAAAATATCTGCAGGAATATCTTTGGACAATTTTATGCTATTAATGTTTTCAAGAACATAGGGAATATCTGAAATATCTCTCGTTCCTTTAAATATTTTGATTCTTAAAATTTTTTGAATAACATTTAAGTTTCCCTTAATGAGTCCTGGAACAAGGATAATATCTACGTTTTTAAGTATTTGATCAGTTAAATTTTTTAAAATGATTTTAGGCTTAATAAGAGACGCAACTTCTACTGGAGTAACATAAATCTTGCACTTAAATTTTTTTGCAACCTCTTTCACCTGAGTTTCAGCTAACTTTCCTGTAACGAGTAATACTTTCATCCTACATAATATTATTAATTCAAACAGAAATACTTTTATTTATGCTCAGTTCCAAATATAAAAAAAATATAGGTTCTTTGGTTTATCCAATTGCTAAATTCTTAATACGCTTACATTTAAGCCCAACTCATCTTACACTCTTCGGATTTATCTCAAGTATTGGAGTAATGCTGTTTTTAGCAAATGGAAACTTGATATTGGCTTTTATATCTTTATTGTTTAGTGGATTTTTTGACTTAATAGATGGTGCAGTAGCAAGAGTTTCTAACAATGTATCGAGGTTTGGTGGTTATCTAGATTCGATTACCGATAGGTTCTCAGATGCCACTATACTCCTTGGTATCGCCATGTATCTTGACGGATATTTTATCCTGATATTTATAGTTCTAGTTGGTAGCTTACTCGTAAGTTATACACGATCAAGGGCCGAAATTTTTATTGATAAATGTGATGTTGGCATTGCTGAACGAGCAGAACGGTTAATTATACTTATTATTGCAACTTTATTTGAAATAGTAGAAGTACTATCAGAAGGAACAGCATTTATTATAGCTCTCATAATACTTGGATTTTTAACTCATATAACGGTTATTCAGAGGGTACTTTATACAAGAAGAAAATTAAATAATTAAAGGGATTTCCCCATATAGGGGCCTACTCTTTGATATCCCAATTTTCCATAGTATCGCCTTGTTCCAATGGCACTTGTGACTAGCAATTCTTTATATCCCGCTTCTGCAGCAATTTGCTCAGCTTTTGAAAGAAGGTCCATCCCAAGACCTTTATGCTGATTTTCTTTTTCATCTCTAATTCCCAATCTCATTGCTTGTCCGAGGACTCTTAATTCCCTAACTACTGCAGAATTCTGCATTTCACTTCTATGGGCATCTGATGAAGGGAATCTAAGTCGTAAATATGCGATTAATAAATCATTTATTTCATCCTCTGCAGATATGAAATATTCGATACCTTTTGAAGCAGGATACTTCTCTAAAACAATTTTAGAATCCTCTTGATTTATACTTATATCTTTTAAGGTTCGATGCCCAATCTCTCTACATCTAATACATTTACATTCTTTTACTTTATTGTAAACTATCTCCCCAATATTTCCCTTATTTACTCCATCTTCGATAAAATAATTTGGAATATCCCGATGAATTCTCATGGTTCGAGTCCACTTTGGTAAAAGTCTTTTAATCTTCACTAAGAGTTTAATAACTTCATTATCGTTATAAGGAATAAATTCTCCTCGCTTCCACATTTTATACAATTTAGTTCCTTTTATAACCAGAGTTGGATAAATCTTAAGAAAATCTGGTTTGAAATCTGGATTACTAAAAAGTTCTTTAAATTGCCACAAATCCTCCTCAGGTCGCGCAAACAGTCCTGGCATCATATGATATCCTACTTTAAGCCCTGCATCCCTGGCTACACGAGTCGAAAGTATAACATCTCCAATTTTATGGCCTCTATTTACTTTTCTATACACTCCTTTTAGAATAGATTGGACCCCTAGTTCAATCCTAGTGACCCCCAATTTTAGAATCTGATTGACATGAATTTCATGGCAGTAATCTGGTCGAGTTTCAAAAGTTATTCCAACATTTCTTACTTTTGATTTTTCGTTTTGCCTCTTCGCATCATTTAATGTAGTGGTTCTAATCTTTTTTGTATTACTGAAGTCATTCATCGCGTCTATACAATTCTTTACAAAAAACTCTTGGTATTCAAGTGACTGAGAGTTAAAAGTCCCCCCCAGAATAATTAATTCAATTTTATCTATATTATGCCCTATGCTCTTTAGTTGATTAAGCCTGTCTTGTACTTGGAGATACGGATCAAAATTTAGTCTCTTTCCACGCAATGCTGCGGGTTCTCCTCCAGTGTAACTCTTAGGAAATCCGTCACCTTGTGGACAGTAAATGCATTCTCCTGGACAAGGAGATTCTCTAGTCATAACTGCTACTATTGCAATTCCAGATATGGTTCGTACAGGTTTTTTTCGTAATAATGGTTTGAGGAACGATCTGTCATTAAAATCTGCAGATGCCAGAATCTGTGAATTAGTGGGAACTCTTGAAAGCATATACTTTTTTGCTATTAATGTTTTAAGTGATGCTATCTCCTCCCCCTTTTTTAGTAAGGATATAATCTCTTTAATTGCTTCACTGTTCATATTCAACTTTTACTTATTCTTGCTCCTTCATTACAGGCCTTTGTAAAAATGACATCAGCCTTCTTTTTCGGAATATTCTTAAGTAATTTTTCTTCATTTTTTGGAAAACAGTAAATTAATGGACCAAAAGAACTAATCCCCGCTCCGTAAGAATAACTCTGAGCGATATCCAACATCTTTTTAGTCCATGGAAGCTGTAGTCCTAGTTCTACTTTTTTAAATCCAACAGTTTGAATTAAATTAATAGATTCCCCAAATACCTCAATGTCCTTTTCAACTAAAGCAGGTAGTAATTTCATTAAAATCAAATGACTAAGTTTTTGAACTTCATCTAAAGGCAACGGGCAATACTTCTTAAAAATTCTAACCTCTCTAGAACCAGAAAATAATTTCTGTGTTTTTGGAATTATCAAACCAACCTTCCAATTTGGAAATTTTTTTCTAGTGATTATAGGTGGTGGAGGAGCCTTAGAGATAGACGTGGGATTAAATTCTTTTTTTATTTTTATTGAGTGACCTCCATCAAGTATTAAACCTCCTTGTTTGAATACTGCTACGCCAATTCCTGATGTTCCACCTCGTCCAGTGATTTTAGCAATCTCATCTTTAGGCATCTTTTTGTAGATTTTAGATACTGCCATTCCCGTTGCAAGTGAAATTTGAGTACCAGAACCTAATCCAATATGTTGAGGAAATGCCTCATCAATTCTAATATCTATTCCCTCCGTTTCTCCTATATGATTTAAAACCTTCCGTGCA
>Ga0187833_10002872_pt1 | contig 18073 bp, 15 predicted proteins | sample ETNtaG_37_FD_167968 | JGI IMG/M metagenome (GOLD analysis project Ga0187833, IMG submission 167968) | Marine microbial and viral communities from oxygen minimum zone, Eastern Pacific Ocean - ETNP2014_SV_400_PacBio MetaG (Illumina Assembly) | ecosystem: Environmental > Aquatic > Marine > Hypoxic...
TCTTACTGAAAAGTTTTATTACTTTTCTAGTTTCTTTTTATCTACTTTAGGTTTATTTTTCAAACAACTATAATCTCCAGTTATACATGAAGTGCAAAGTTCATTCTTTGGAAGGCCTATACCTTCATATAATCCATCTAAATCATTGTATCCTACAAATTCTGTTTTTATAATATCTGCAACCCTTTTATTAACTTCTTCAATATTTTGAGAATTATCACCTGATTGATATGCTACAAGCTCCTTCTGTGTTGGAAAGTCTATACCAGCATAACAAGCATAAGTTATTGGAGGAAAAGTAGAAAGTAGACTTATCTTTTTTGCACCTGAATTTTTTAGATACCTAACTATCTGTTTAGAACTGTTTCCTCTAACTATACTATCATCAACTACGATAATGTTGTTTCCCCTAATGGCCTCTATAAGGGGTAATATCATTCGTGTTATTTCTAATCGTTTTTGCGTACTCGGTTGAATGAAGCTTCTAAGTCCTCCTCTTCGTCCATATCTATCTTTCAATAATCCCTCCTCAAATGATATACCTGATTCTTCATAATACCCAAGAGCAGCTGGTCTTGCTGAATCAGGAACAGGGATCACGATATCTCCTTCTAGATGATATCGTTTAGCAAGCATTTTACCAACATTTTTACGAGTTGCATATACACTTTTTCCTTCAATATATGAACTTGGATGAGCAAAATATGTGTATTCAAATGCACAATGAGCATGATTTGATTGTTCTGAAAACTGGGAAGATTCTATCCCATCCTTGTTAATCTTCACTATTTCTCCTGGATTAATATCACGTTCTAGTATAGCTCCGGTAATAGATAATGCACAGCTTTCAGATGCTACGATGATTGAATCGGTATCCTTATGTTTTCCTATGCAAAGTGGTCTAAATCCCTTATCATCTCTAATAGCGTATATATCTCCATCCTTTGTTAAAATAATAAAACAATAAGCTCCAACTATCTCTTTACTTAGAATCTCGAATGATTTGAACCAATCATAATTATTCCGCCGTAAAAGCTGAAGTAGTCTAAGACCAACTAAATTGGTGTCACTTACCCAAGTAGGTGTTGAAAATTCATGTCCAAGAGCTTTTTCAAGATCATAAGAGTTCGTAATGGTTCCATTATGTGCGATAAGAAATTCATCCCCAATTTGTATAGGTTGTACATTTCTAAAGTCTGATGTACCAATAGTTGAATATCTTACGTGTCCTATTGCAATTGGCGTGATAATATTCTGAGTAACATGTACAAAATCATAATTATACTCTGCAACAAGCCCTAACTTTTTGTATGGTGGATAGTCTGGTGCTGCCACTCCCCAACTCTCTTGGCCCCTATGTTGAAGAGCTTTTAGAGAATTCATTATTATAGGCATAACTGTTTTACCACTGTAAGAATAAGCACCTACGATCCCGCATTTCTCTTTCAATTTATTTCGCCCATACATTTTGGAATAACGTCACTCCAAACTTTACTAATATCTGCTAAAGTAAGAGCAATTATCTCTTTTTTACCTATATTGATTGAAATATCTTTATTTTTTACTGTACCAATAATACTACAAGGAACATCATAGTTTCTAGCTAAATCTAAAATTTTGTTTACATGATTTCTATTTGTTGATATTATCATTCTACTGTGAGATTCAGAAAATAAAACATCATCAATACGATTACATTCTGATATAACGTTATTCAAATCTATATTAATACCTTTTTCACCTAAAATGCTCATCTCTACAAGAGCTAATGCTAATCCTCCTTCAGAACAATCATTTACAGAATCCACTAAACTGTTCTTAATTAATTCAAGAACTAATCTTTGTATCTTGCTTTCTCTTATAAAATTAACTTTGGGTACTAATCCTCCTGTAAAATTATGAATGTACTCATAGTATTCAGAACCACCCATCTCTGGTTTAGTAATACCTAACTCAATAATAATATCTCCATATTCCTTTAATTCCATTGTTCTAATATTACTTAACTGATCTATTAGGCCTATAACGGAAACTATTGGAGAAGGTTTGATAGTTGTATTAGTACCGATATCTTCATTATAAAAACTCACTTTACCTCCAATACATGGTAAATTTAATGCTTTACAATAATCGGCCATTCCATGAACAGCTTCACTAAACGTCCAAAAAATTTCACTATTATTTGGGTCACCAAATTGACAATGATTAACCATAGCAAGAGGTTGTCCTCCAACTGAAATAATATTTCTAGAAGCTTCAGCTAATCCTCCTGCAGCACCATTATATGGATCAAGATAACAATGCTTAGGATTCCCATCCACTTTAATTGCTAAGAACTTACCATTATCCAGTTTAAGAACAGCTGCGCCAGACTGTCCTGGTTTTACAACCGTTTTTATTCCTACTTCATGATCATATTGCTCGTATATCCATCTTTTACTAGCCAAGGTTAAAGATGAAAGTAGTTTACGAAGAATTTTAGTAAAGTCCATAGGTTCCTTAGGTGGTTCTAGTTTCCTTAGTTTATTCAAATAGTTAGGTATCTTTACTGATCTATTAATTACGGGTGCATTAACAATTGTTTCGACAGGAAGACTAGCAATTATTATCTTACCGTCCTTTATTGTTACTTTATCATTATCTTTAATAATTCCAATCTTAGCATATGGTAATTCATATTTATCAAATATTTTTTGTACATCTTTCTCATGACCCTGTTTGATTACGAAAAGCATTCTCTCTTGTGATTCAGAAATTAAAGTTTCAACAGGAGTCATATTATCTTCCCTAAGAGGAATTTTAGAGATTTCGATATCTATACCGTTTTTACCCTTTTCTGCAATCTCTGAAATTCCACAAGTAAGACCACCTCCACCTAGATCCTTAAGCCCTCTAACATATCCTGTATGAACAGCTTCAAGTGTTGCTTCTATGATTAGTTTTTTAAGGAATGGTTTTGGTATTTGAACAGCAGATCTTTCACTCTCAGATTCATCACTTAAAACTTTTGAAGCAAAGGTTACCCCATGTATTCCATCTCTTCCTGTGCTTCCTCCCATAAGAATAACTGTATCTCCTGGATATTTGGCTTCGCCTAGAACTAAGTCTTCCTTTTTTCCTAGTCCTATACAAACTACATCAACCAGAATATTCTTCTCAAAACTCTTGTCAAAGCCTACCTCACCTCCTACTGTTGGAACACCAATACAATTTCCATAATCAGCTATTCCTTTAACAACATTTTTGAATAACCATCTTGAGTTTGAATTAGTCTTTATGTCTCCAAAACGAAGTGAGTCAAGAAGAGCTATTGGTCTTGTACCAAGTGATAGAATATCTCTAACAACACCTCCAATACCTGTAGCAGATCCACCATATGGATCTATAGCAGAAGGATGATTATGGCTTTCTATATGTAATGTAACTATATACCCATCTCCTACATCAACTACACCTGCATCATAACCTGGGCCAAGTATAACTTGTTTAGCTTTAGTAGGAAGTTGATTCAAAACAGGTTTTGATGATTTATAACTACAATGTTCAGACCATTGAGCATCTACCATAGCCCATTCTAATGTATTAGGCTCTCTATCGAGTCGCTTACGGAGTATTTTTTTTTCTTCTTTTGTTAATCCAAGTTCTAGATCTGAATTTGTTATCATAAATATCTAGGCCTTCTTTATGTAATTTAACATTGATTTGAAAATAAGTAATCCATCTGCACTTCGAAGAGGACTTAAGGCTGATTCTGAGGCTCTTTCTGGATGAGGCATTAAACCCATCACATTACCCTCTTCATTACTTATACCTGCGATGTTCATTACAGAACCATTTGGATTTATATCATTTGATATTTTTCCTTTATTATTAACATATGTTAATACTATTTGATTATGATTAATAAGATGATTTAGGCCTTCATCTTTAATAAAAAATCTTCCTTGTTGATGTGCAATAGGCATATTTAATATAGAATTCTTCACACAAATATTCGTGAAAGCTGTTCTATTATTTTCAACTTTAAGTTTAGTCCACTTACAAATAAATTTTAATGAAATATTATTCATTAAAGCACCTGGAAGGAGTCCAGCTTCAACCAAAGTTTGAAAACCATTACATATTCCTAAAACTGGTTTACCATTTTCTGCCATTTTTTTTACTTGTTTCATTATAGGGCTAAATGCAGCAATAATTCCTCCTCTAAGATAGTCTCCATAAGTGAAGCCTCCAGGTAAAATGATTGCATCATAATTATCTAGATTAGATTCTTTATGCCATATTAGCTCCGTATCTATTCTTAAATTATTTTTTAATACATTAAAAGTGTCTCTCTCGCAGTTACTTCCAGGAAATACAGCGACTGCTATTTTCAATTAACTATCACTTGAAACTGTTATTTTACATATACTAACTACAGGATTAAATATTCTAAGGTCATTACACATCTTCTCCATAATTTTTTTTGCATTTTCTTTATCTTTTGCATTAACTTCAAGCTTAAGTAATTTAGCTGTCTTTACTTTTGTAACTTCTGTTACTCCATTTTTTATAATAAGGTCACGTAAAATTGTTTCTCCTTCAGGGTCACGTATCAAAGGTTTATTTTCAATTATTATATTTACAGTATATCGATTGAGAGTTGTCACTAGTTTTTTCCCAACCTAATTACCTATCAAATTAGGTTATACTTAAGCATAATATTATATATTTTAAATTCATAATATTTTTCTATATATGCAAGATTTAATTTGTAGTCTCATCACTATATCTGCTTGAGCACGTTGCCAAAGGAAGAAAAATTTGATCATCATACTTTCATTTCTCCTTTAACTTGGAGATATGGAAGTAAAGAGATGCGTAAAGTTTTCTCAGAAATAAATACAAGGACATATTGGCGTAAGATTTGGTTATCACTAGCAGAGGCCCAGTCTAGTTATGGATTAGTATCTAAAGAAGAAATTAAAGATCTAAAGTCTAAAGTAACAGAGGATCATATAGATTTAAAGAGATCTCATGAGATAGAAGGAAAGATTAGACATGATCTTATGTCTGAAATAAAAACCTATGCGGAACAAGCACCAATTGGTGGTGGAAAGATACATCTTGGGGCTACATCTGCAGACATTGAAGATAATGCTGATATTATAAAATTTATTCAAGCGTTAGATATTATATTAACACGTCTAGTAAATTCACTTAATTCCTTATCAAATAATATTACAAAATATTCAGATCTACCATGTATTGCTTGGACACATTTACAACCTGCAGAACCTACAACATTGGGTTATAGATTTGCTAATTATGCTCAAGATATTCTTTTAGACATTACTAGTATAAAAAATTTAAAGAAAGATTTTCTGAAAAGTAAAGGTTTGAAGGGTGCTGTAGGAACATCGGCTGGATATAAGCAACTTCTTAAGGAAAAAGCTAATCCAAGGAACCTTGAAGCGAAAGTTATGCAACAGCTTGGTTTAGATGTCTTTCCAGTAACTACTCAGACTTATCCAAGAAAAGTTGATCATTTAATTTTATCTGTATTATCTAGTATATCTCAAAGTATACATAAGTTTGGATTAGATATTAGGATACTTCAATCACCGGTATTTGGAGAGTTATCTGAACCTTTAGGAAAATCTCAGGTTGGTTCATCTACTATGGCATTTAAACAAAATCCAATAACATTAGAGAGAATGTGTTCCTTAGCAAGATATGTATCTACATTACCTAATGTCACTTTTATGAATGCTTCCTTCAATATACTTGAGAGAACACTAGATGATTCAGCTAATAGAAGAATCATAATTCCTGAAGCATTTCTTGTAATAGATGAATGTCTAACACTTTATAATAAAATCATAAGTAATATAATTATAAATAAAGTTAGAATAAAGCAGAATTTAGAAAGATTCGGTATTTTTGCAGCAACAGAAGCTATTCTTATGGAAATGGTAAAGAAAGGAGAAGATAGGCAAAATATTCATGAAAAGATAAGACTTTTATCATTTAAAGCGTGGGAAGATGTAGCAAATGGAAAAGAAAATCCTCTTAAATATTTGATTATGAATGATCCCCAGATAAAGGGGTCTATATCACTAGTTATGTTGGAAGAACTACTTAATTCTTCTAACTATACAGGTGATGCAATAAATCGTACAAAACTATTTGTTAGTAAATCGATTGAACCTATATTATTAAAGTATAAAGAACGTATTGGTATAAAGAGCAAAGTATATTATTAATAATTATAAAGAATAATAAATAATATATTATTCTAGATTATATTAGATAGTATAATAATATTTTACAGGTTTGTTGAAGCTTGTAAACCTAAATATTTTACTCATACTAAAAAGTAGAAAAGATAAGATGTCAAGATTTTCTAATAATTGGAGTGGAAAGTCAAAATCAAAAAAATCTGTTTTTAATAAGAGGTTAAGGGGTACAATTAAACCACAGACTCCACTTAAACCCACGATGGATCGAGCTGTGAAATCAATAAAGATTCAACTTTTAAAGCTAGATAGATTACTTACAAAATTAAGTGATAAAGATAAAAAATTAGTAAATCGTATAATAATAAAAATACAGAAACATGATAGAAAGCATGCAATAATACTTGCAAATGAGCTTGTTGAAATAAGAAAAATGATGAAAGTTGTTACTCAAGCAAGATGTGCCCTAGAAGCAATAACAATGAGAATCGAAACAGTAACTGAGCTTGGAGATATAGTAGCAACACTAGGACCTGCAGTTTCAGCTGTAAAGAGTGTCCAGAAAGGAGTAACTGGAGTGGTACCACAAGCACAAGATAAATTTACAGAGATATCTGGAATGTTAAGTGATATACTTGTAGATGCTGGACAAAGTGGAGAAGCAATTCTCGACTTTAAGGTAGCAAATGAAGATGCCGAAAAAATAATAGCAGATGCATCAATTCAAGCTGAGAGTAAACTGAAAAAAAAGATACCTGATATCCCATCTAATATACCAAAATATGTTACTAATGCCTTAGAAGAAGTTTGTGTATAACTTATTCTTTATAATCACTATTTTATAGGAATTGGGTTAATTTTGATTGTTCTTTATCTTTCTTAGGAAATAGAGATTCTAGCTCTTCTGAAATTAATTTAAATCTATCATGTAGATAACTATCTATATCATATGTTTCTGAAAGATTAAGTACAATTTTTAAATATTTTTCTACGGAACCACGAGTTACAGTAGCTTGTAAATTGCCTTCACATTTAATACAGACTGCTTTTAAAGGAAATCTACGATGTGATTTTCCACATAATTTGCATCTAAAACTTTGGGAGGTATATGCTTTCATATTTCCTATTATATCTGGTAAAAGATGTGTATTTAGAACTGAAGATATAACCTCATTTGGATTTACGGCATCAATTTTCTTTGCTACCTCTATTTGCATATCCAATTTTTCTTTAAGTGTTTTAAGTGTAGAGTACTGGCATCTTTTATCATCTATTGATAATATATTTGTGTCATGTGTAAAATAAAATTTATAAAATTGATTTTCACTATCTAATCTATTCCGTATTATATCCATAATATTTGATATTTCATTTGGTAATACTTCTTTTAATGTTGCTTTATAGAAATCTAATGGATATTTATCCATAATATCTATATTATGAGCTTGTCTTTGTACTTCTTTAGGAATTATTATTGGTTGAATAAGAAGAGGAGCATCCATAAGTCCACCTATTTGTACAGGAAGATATTCTTTAGAAAAATTAAGTAATACATCTAATAAAAGAATTATAGCATCTTCATCGCCATCACAGTCTCGTCTTTTAGAGGAATGCCAGAATGGATGAGCATAACAAACATGTGAGTTGGTAAATCCTATTATTCGTCCAATAATTCCAACACTTGTATGAGGTGCAAGACCTACAACTAAGTGACCCAAAAGATCTTCTTTTTTATTTAAATTATAATATGAATTAGAATTATAAAATTTAATTAATAATTCATCTATAAATTTTGATATATTAAGTAAGTATTTTATTGCAGTTTCTGGGATTATTATATCTTGGACAAATAATTCAATTATTTGGTTACTTGATTTAAGTGGATTACCATATATATCAAATTTATATCCTTTTTTTTTCAAGTCCTTAATAGATGTATTAATTTGATTAGGTCTAAAATGTGTTAGAGGTGCATTTGTAGTGTCAAATCTTATCGTTCCATCTCTATAAATGGATAAATCATATTTATTTCGTAAGAGGCCCTTCTCTAATGGTTCAGCTATACGTGTACTATTCATTAATACTTTTACTCCTTTTAAAGGAGTTTTTGGTAAATATTTTATCTTCTTAATTGCATAATTTAATGTGTCCTTAAGAGGGAAATGTTTTGATAAGTAGGGTAATCCACTTATTTTGCATAATTCACATGCTTTTCCTTTTACTATTCTTTTACATCTTGGACATGTTTTTAAAATAATTGTTTTTTCTCCACATTTAATACATGTTCTTCCTATAGAAGAAGATTTACAATTTGTACATATCGTATTAATTATCTCAATTCTTAAGGAACTATCTTTACTAGCTTTAATAATATCACGTCTTATTCCACCACTATTAGAAATTGGAAATAAAACATGTACAGGAGGTCTCATTTTTCTAATACTAGCTTTTTCTGGTCTACCCATACGAATACCTACAAAATTAGAATTTTTACTTTTAATAATTAATCCTGATATCAGTGATAACAATTCCTCTACATTTCTCCATTTAATGTCAATATTTCTTTTATTTTTTAAGCCAAGAGTAATGAAAATTGTGTAAGCATCTTCTCCTTCAATTACATAAGATTTATTTTCTATTCTATGAGGAATACCTATATTCTCTAATATATTCTTAATTTTTTTGTCAATATCTAAAGTTAAAATATAATTACCTTTATTAGATGATTTAATAATAATTTTTTGACGTAACTGTAGTATATGTGAAATAGTTACATTGTTCCAATAATATAGATAATGTGGATGAAGGGGAATATCGAGTTTAGTACTTAATTTTATTGCATTTTTAATTGATGGAAATGAAATTAAAGGATATTCGATTAATTGTTTTAAAATCTTGGAGTTTATGTCTATATTGTCTGAACAACGCTGTATATTACCGTATTTGTTTGTTATTGCTGCAGAAAGATCTTGTGACCACCATTCTTCTACATATGCAGATGCCGGTAATTTAGTACTATTTTCTAAAAAGTCTCCATAGCTTATTAATACATCACCAAGATGTACTATTTTATCTATTTTATTTCTTATATTTATTGCAGTATCAGATGATGTAACTTTTACAAAAGATCCGTCTTTTAATAAAACAGTAGGTGGTTCAATAGTATTAACAAAAGTGATTATACCTGCCTTTCCAGGTAAGTTTAATTTAGCTTGTGTTCCTACAACAACTACATGATCTAAAATAATTGGTACTACAGGATGAATTCCTATTGCTGAAAGACCTGTATTATATGATCTTCCATATCTGAGCCTAAAACCACCTTTTCTATCTGGCATGGAAAGAACTGGTCTACCTGATATTATATCTTGGAAATGAGAAGCTTTTGATTTGGTTTCCTCAGTATCCTGTTGTAATCCACCCTCTAAATCTTTAAGCCAATCCCAATCAGATATGGAAAGATCTTTTACAAGATTATAGAGTTTTCTTGATCTACCTATTAAACCATCATTTATTACTCTTAAAGCTCCTCCTCTTACTCTATCTGTTTTTATTCTTGTAAGACCACGATGTGCAATTACTTCTGATTGATTTGTTCCTACTCCATCTACTTCAATAGGTATATTTGTTAACATATAACGAATATCTTTGTCAGATATTTTAAATTGAAAATTACTTACTTCTCTCTCATAAATACGAAGCTCTTCTATAAATCGGCCTATTTCATCTTCATCATAACTATTTACTTTATATTTATCTAATCCTAGAACTTTTCGTATATGATCAGCAATAACAAGAGTGAATGCTGCTTCAGTTCCACCAGCTGATCTAATAGGTCCAGCAAAACTTACTGAAATATAGTTACTTCCATCATTATTTTTTCTTTCTTCTACTGAGGAAATTCCTTCAATTGGTGATACTGTGATTCCATCAGTTACTATGGCAAGGCCAACTCTTATACCTAAATTTAAACTGTCATTTCTTTCTAAATATCCAAATTTGCCAAGAGAAACTTCTTCAGCCAGTTGAAGTGCTGTATATTCTGGTCTATATTTATTTAATAATTCCCTTAATCTTTCAGCTAATGGAATATTAAACATTCTATCTACTCTATCAGCTAAATCAAATGCAATCTCTGTCTCTATATTTATAGATGGATCAAGGCCTTTTTTTCTTGCTCTATTAGCTATATCATGTACAGAATAAAGATAATTTATTATTTCTTTATTATAGTGTTGATAATGATCTGGAAATAATGTTATTTTATTTATTCTATTAATAATGCTATCAGTTTTCTGTGTCACAATGATATCACATCATATATTAGTTTAATATATTTATTTTTTAAGTATATTTATTATCTCTTTAAGCTTATATTCAAATTCTTTTTCTTCAATAAGTGTTCCGATAACAATAATATCAGCTCCAGCATTAGATATTTTGATAGCATCTTCTGCTGATCTTATTCCACCACCTACAATTAATATTCCATTAAATATTTTTCTAACTTTTTTAATTAATGTTGAAGGAATAGGTTGAGTAACACCTGATCCACCTTCAAGGTAAATAACTCTCATTCCCATATATTGAGCTGCTAATGCATACATTGCTGCAATATCACCTTTTTCTGTAGGAATACCTCGAGCATTTCCTATATATCCTGTTGTACCACCATTTCCGATAATAATATATCCCATTGGAATAGATTCAAGGTTATATTTTTTAATTAAAGGTGCTGATAACATTTGAGCTTGAATAATAAAATATGGATTATTGGAATTTAATAATGAGCTAAATAAAATAGCATCTGCATTACGTGATATACCTGTGATATTACCAGGAAATAAAATTATTGGGAGTGAAGTTGTTGATTTTATTGTTTTTGTGATTATATCAAGTTCATTTTGATCTGTTGCTGTGGAACCACCAATAAGTATTCCATGTATTCCTATTTTTTCAGTCTTCTTTATAGTTTCAATTATCTGTTTCTTAGATTTATTCTCATGGTCTATTAGAATAAAACAAATGGTTCTGTTCTTTTTAATAATATTTTTTAGTTTTTTTTCTGTTGCACCTATCAATATTTAGTTAACCTCTAGCTAAAACAAATTCGTCAATAAATTTATTATAGATATCAATTACTTCTGGATTCTTTGTTGTATTTTCCTTTTTCCAAGTTAATCCACAACTTCCACATACTATTTTTGATTCTATTTCTTTATTTATTAATACTCTAATTGAGAACATTCCACAGTCAGGACAACCAAAGACTTTAGGAAGTTTTCTTCTTATGATTTTAATATTTTTTCTTTTTCTTCTTCCCATTTTATTCCCTATCATTAGTGTTATATGTTATAGTATAATAAATCAATGATTAAGTATACTCTATTAAAGATATAAAAAAATAATATATATATTCTTTATATTAAAGAAATAATACTAATTTTCTTTTGTATTATTTAATTTTATTAATAATCGTTAGTGTTATACAGAAGTGTATTACAATCTATTGTATGTTAGAAAAAATGTTAAATAATAATGAAATAGGAGAGTTCTTAATAAAAAGAATAAAAATATCTAAGCCACAATTGGATACTTTATTAATAACTTTATCTAATAAAGATGCTCATAGTTTAAATAAAATAATTTTACAGAGAGATAAAGGTATAGTAAGTAAAGGATCTTTTAGTAGAACATTAAAACAAGCAAAAAAAAATGTTGAAATTTCATTATATACCTTAATTATTTTAGAATATTTTTCAATAATTGAAAAAAATCAAATTATTAATCTTATAAAGATTGGTAGTAATTTAAAGAAGATTTCTGATAATAATATAGTTAATGATAAGGTAAATATTATATTAGATCAGATTTCTTTTGCTATATCTAATATTTATGATAAAAAATAACTTTAATTGTATTATAAATATAATAAAGAATAGAAACATTGATATAATAATATATGATATCATTGTGATATATTATGATAATAATTGATTTATATTTTCAATTATTTTCTGTTGTTATATTTATATTAATGTTATTAGTTTTAATTTATTATTTATCTAAAATTAACATATTAAATAAAGAAATAAATGATTCTAAGACTATTATACAAATAATTATAGGTGAATTAAAGCAAAGATTATATAATCAAGATCAGAAATTATTAGATCTTGATGTTAAATTAAATATTATTGATCTTAGAATAAATAAATTTTCTAATCAAATTAATAAAAGTGTTATTAATAAATCAAAGGATACATTTAATACTGAAACAATAACAAAAGAGATATCACAACATCAAAGTATATCACAAAAAAAATCATTACTTACAGAAACAGAGAAAAGAATTTTAGATAGTTTATCATATAAAAAATGTACAGCGAATGAGTTACAGTTTTCATTAAATAAGACAAGAGAACATACTTCACGTTTATTAAATAAATTATTTCGTGAAGGATATATTATTAGAGATGATCTTAAGAAACCATATGTTTATGAATTATTAAATTAAAATGATATTACCTCTGAATAGGTATTATTTTTACTCTTCTATATAACCAGCCTGAAGCTACCCACTCTCTAACTAACAATTTTTTTTGTTCTAATCTTGATAAGTATGTAGAGATTGTACTTAATTTAATAGTCATATTAAATTCATCTTCATATGCTTCCAGTATATCTGTTGATGTAAATGAACCAAGAGGAAACTTATTTTCAATAAGATTATATAATTTTCCAAATGAAGTGTCTTTTGATAAATTTATTAATTTTTCAGTATCTTCTTTTTTATCAATTAATTCTACCATATCTATAATTTTTAAAATTTTATTACGTGATATAGAACCATTTAGGGATAAGGAGTAATTTCCACCTTCACCGTCACTGAACTCTATTTTTATTTTTTGTTTAGTCATTCTTCTAAACTTATTTTATTTTATAATTAACATATATAGAATAATTGTAGTGAAGTTGTGAACTAATAAGTTAATATATAATGACAAACAATGAGACAAATATTATTAATTAATATATTCACATTATGTTCACAACTCAATGGAAATATAATTGGGTAAATGACTAGTAAAAATCTCCAGTAGAAGTAATGGGGTTTAGACAGGAAACGTTCACTAAATTATAGTCTATATTAAGTTCCAATGGAAATAAAGGGGTCATATATTAAAGATATTAGTTTTTGTTTATATGTATTCACAAGTATATTACTGATTGATATCTATTTTTTCTTCTGATATGGGTTTCCATATTTTTCTTACAAAAATATATACTAATATTGTACCAAATACTGTAGAAAGTATAAGTGATAATATAATCCATATCCAATTTCCTTCTATTGTGTCTAATGGAAGAAATGGTATTCCATATATTGTTGCTAATGTATTAGGAAGTAAAATTGCAGTCCCAATAATAGTTAACCATAATAAAACTGTTGTTAACCTATTTGATACAGCTTGTAAATTTGCTTGAAACATAGTTTGTAAGACAGACATACCACCAGCTAAAACTTCTAAAACATGTTCAGCCATAGATAATTGTCTATCTAAGTCAGCTAAAATGATATCAAATTTTACTAAAACATTTGAATCATCAGATACCATATCTGAATCGCCATATCTTAGAGAGTGAACAACATCACGAATAGCCCACACAGCGTTTAAAAATGTTAGAACTGATTGTTTTATGTTAAATATTTCTAAACTTAATTTTTTAGGAGATGTTTTACTTCTTGCAAGTTCTAATTGTATTAGTTCAGCTTGCTCAATTATCGTATGTAATGATTTAAAATTTCTTTCAGCTACTTCATCTATTACTCTAGCTAAAAGAAAAGTTTGTGGATCTTGCCAGGCACCGCCTATCGGTAATTTTTGCATAAAGGTATCTGAATATTGTGATAATCTCAATAAGTGTTCTGTGTACTCATCATGAATTGATATTAACCTATTTTTTGACAAATAAATTATTAATGGTGTAGTATTTACTTCTCCCTTTTCAACTCTAAGAATAGGTAACATTAGTCCTAATATATCATTTCTATCTTCATAATTAGATAAATATCCTGATAACAGAGTAGATGGAGTAATAGTTAATTTCATCTCAGAATATACAGATTCTAAACCTAATGATATATCCCCAATGATAAAATTAAGCCAACTTAACCTAGATCCTTTTGTAAAATCAATTGCTTGTGAAGAACTCTCTACAGTTGTTCTTGAAGGTTCGCCATTAGTTGAAATAGCTGATACAAAGATATGTTTTATCATTTCTTAACCCATTATTTTGATATTTTTTCTATACATACCCCTCTGTTTCTATTGGATATTAATAATTTTAATTAAAAAATATTTTCAATATCTAATTAACTCTTTTGTCTATATTAGTTTACTTATTATTCTTAATTATATATTATATAAACAAGAGCGGTCTCCATATATGTTAAAACATCATATTATTTTTCATTATATTACCAGTCTCCATAGGAAATGTAGGGGTGGAGTTTCTTTAATTCTTTATTAATTAATAAAGATGAGATAATATTGTTAAAAGAAGAAAATGAAAATATATTAGATGATATATTTAATAAAATATTAACAGGAAAAAAAATAATAATAGATCCTACAGTTTTAAACAACGATTATATACCAAATTATCTTCCTTTCAGAGAAAAACAAATAACTTCTATTGGACAATCACTTGCACTGATTCTAAAAGGGAATAAAAGTTCAAATTTACTTCTTTATGGAAAAACAGGAACTGGAAAGACAGTTGTTGCACGGTATATTACAGAAAAATTAATTGAACGTGTTAATAATATAAATTTAATTGTTGCTTATTCAAATACAAGAATATCAAATACAGGATATAGAATATTATTAGATTTAGCAAACGCTATTAATTTAGATATACCTTTTACTGGATTATCAATAGGAGAAGTATTAAAAAGATTAAGTGATCATATTTCTAAAGAAAAATATTTTATTATTTTAATATTAGATGAAATTGACTACTTTACAAAGACACATGGTGATAATTTACTTTATGATCTAACAAGGTCAAATGAAAATTTACACCCAGGATTCTTGTCAATAATAGGCATATCAAATGATTTAAATTTTAAAGAATATCTTAATCCTAGAGTTTTAAGTAGTCTTGGTGAAGAGGAAATAGTTTTTCCTCCATATACAGCAATAGAAATAAAGAGTATATTAGAGAAAAGAGCAGATATAGCATTTGAAAATGGAGCAATATCACAAGCAGCAATAAGTCTGTGTTCTGCGTTAGCTGGTTCAGAACATGGGGATGCAAGAAGAGCAGTTGATTTATTACGAATAGCAGCTGAAGTTGCAGAAAGAGAAGAAGCAAATAAAGTAGAAGAAAAACATGTTAGAATTGCTGTTCAAAGGATAGAAAGGGATAGAAATTATGACGCATTAATATCTTTACCACTTCAACAAAAAATAATTTTAATTTCTATATTAAAATCAAATTCTAATTGTACAACAGGAGATGTATATCAGAACTATAGAGATATTTGTAAGAAAATTGGTATAGAAATATTAACACAGAGAAGAATAAGTGGTATATTAAGTGAATTAGATTTACTTGGTTTAATAACAGCAAATGTTGTAAATCATGGAAGATATGGTCGAACTAAAAAAATAAGGAATTTAGTTTCTTCACAAATAATTAGAGAAGCATTTAAAGAAGATCAAACTTTATCTAATTTATTATAGAACTATTATTATATTTAAAATTTTTTGTAAAGACTTCAAGTGTTGATAAGTTAACTATTGGTACAATACCTGATATTGGATCAATACCCATCTTTTTTTGAAATGGTGTTTGAGATTGCCAAGTTCCAGAATTTAAAATTAATGTACCTCTATAATTTTCTGAATCAATTACATGAATATGACCTGAATGAAGAATATCTGGAACATTAGATATAACTAAGTTATCTTCTTTAGCTGGTAATAATGAGGATCTTTCTCCATAAACTGGAGATAAATGCCTAGATCTTAACAATAGTTTCATAGCTAATGAAGGTCTATTAAATGAAAATCTAGGTGTTTTTGCTATTACATCATCTAAGCTTCTACCATGGTAAACCAGTACATTTACACCATGTAAACGAACATAAGCCGGATTACCTAATATACTTACATTTTTCATACAATATAATTCATTTGCATATTTTTTTGGTATAGGTGGTTGTGGCAGAGATTGAATTACAGGATCATGATTTCCCGGTATAATTAAAATTTCTATTGAATTTGGTATAAATTTTAAGAGTTCACTTAACTTATTATATTGATTTACTAAATTTAATTCTATTAGATCCTGTTCTTGACCAGGATAAACTCCAATACCATCAATAGCATCCCCTGCAATAACCAAATATTTTATTCTATTAACTATATCATTATCTTTCTCTTTACTATTTAACCAATTAACAAAAGACATAAATTCCTTTTCTAAAAAATTTCTACTTCCAATATGTAAATCAGAAGTAAATACTGCATAAACTTTCTTATTAGATAAAGTTGGTTTATGTTCAGGTATATCTGGTAAAGTTATTGCCTTTAGTATAGCTGTTCCAAGCTTACTAAACTCAAAATCAATAATAACAAAACTATCAAGAAGAATTTCATTTAGTTCCTTAATTAAACGATGATCAAAAGATAATACATCTATAATTCCTGTTCCATCATCAATTGTAATTAATACATTTTTATTTCTACTTCTTTTTTCCATTACTAAACCAGCTATTCTTTTTATTTCCTTTTTAGTATCAATTTTTATTGATGATATATTACTAATATTATGAAAGTTAGGTCTAGAGCGAGTTATTTCTAATAGTTTATTGTAACGACTTTTAAATAATTTTTGAAAACCTGGTAATCCATTAATAGATTCAAAATTTTCACCTACATTACTTATTACTTCTACCATAGTATCAATTTTTAAATTAGATAAACTAACATCTTCCTTAACTTTAGGTAACAAAAAAGTATCTATATCATATTTAGTAATATTCTTTTTCTTATTATTTTTTATTTTAAAGTTTATAATATTATTTATTATATTATCTATATTTTTATTATCATTAAAATTCTTAATTAAATTAAAAGCATCAGGATCTAATTGAAATCCTTTATCAATTATATTTTTTATTATAGTAATATCATTTAATTCCATTATTAATCATACTTTTATTATAGTTAGTTATTTTTTCTTTAATTATTAATTAAATTGCATTATTTAAAAGCTCTAAAGAACCTTTTTCTTATTAGAATTAATCTTTATATTCTTTTTTAATTTCTAAAATCCTAAATAGTATAAATTTTAAATTATTAAAAACACTTTTATTTTAAATAACCAATTTAACAATAATAATTATTAAATTTTAGGAAATAAATTTTAATCTTTTTTTAAAAGTTAGTGTAATAGTAGAATTATATTTAATTAATTTATAATAAATAATATAATTAGTAATTAAAAATACTTACAGACGCCGGGGGTAGGATTTGAACCCACGTGTCCCGAAGGGACAACCGCTTACTAACATTTTATTTGACTCGAGGCGGTCGCCTTAACCAAGCTTGGCTACCCCGGCATAATTAATTTATTATTTTCTTCTAAATTTATAATCTTTTAATTATATTTAATAATACTATATTTAAATTACTAAATTATAGAACTAGATTATAAATTGCGGGGGTTGCCAAGCTAGGTCAAAGGCGCGAGTTCAAAAATTGATGTGATGCTCAGATCTACTTGTGAGACACCTCGTCTCTTAGGGGTTCGTGGGTTCAAATCCCACCCTCCGCATTTAG
>Ga0187833_10002873_pt1 | contig 18072 bp, 22 predicted proteins | sample ETNtaG_37_FD_167968 | JGI IMG/M metagenome (GOLD analysis project Ga0187833, IMG submission 167968) | Marine microbial and viral communities from oxygen minimum zone, Eastern Pacific Ocean - ETNP2014_SV_400_PacBio MetaG (Illumina Assembly) | ecosystem: Environmental > Aquatic > Marine > Hypoxic...
AAAGCTGGAACCATTTGGATTAATGGGGAATTTTTCATCAACTTTCCCTTCTTTATCGCAATATTCAAAGATTATCTGCTTGTTGTTCTTTAATCTTTTAATCAATGATCTGTCTTTTGTCACAAATCTTCCTTCGCCATGCGCAATTGGCAGGCATAAAACCTCATTTTTATCAAAGAATTTTGTAAAAGCAGTCTTTCCTGAAATATTTTTTACATGCACCCATGTATTATAATAACCAGAGATTAATGGATTTTTATTAGGGGCTAATGCAAATTCAACCTTTTCTTGTAAACCAGGAACCATTCCGGTTTCAATCAAGACCTGAGCGCCGTTGCATATCCCTAATACAGGCTTTCCTTTTTCTGCTTCTTGCTTTATTTTATTCATAACTGGGTCTTTTGCAGCTATCACTCCAGCTCTAATGCGATCTTCGTAAGCCCAGCCGCCTGGAATGACAAAGCCATCATAGGTGCTTAAATCTTCATTAGTGTTCCATCTGAGTATTTTCCCATCCATCCCTGCTGCTTGCACAGCTCTTAAAGTCTCTTCCTCGCAGTTATTTCCAGGAAAATACATTACTGCTATGTTTGGTTTCATTCTAAAGCCTCTCTAAATCCTGAAGTCCAGGCTTTCTTCAAGTTTTCAATTTGTAGATCAATGATTTTTTTATTATTAATTATTGTCAAATTTTCTTTATCTATTGTTTTTCCTAATCTATGGATCATTAAATTATATTTTTTAAAAATTGATTGTGCTTTTTTAATGTTTTTTGGATCAATCTCAAATACAAAGCCAGAGCTTTCTGAAAATAAAATTTTATCATTTCTTAAACTGTTTAAATCCAGATTTATTTCAGCCCCTATCTTGCCATCAGCATTTCCACCTAAAATCATCTCTGAAATTGTTACAGCAATTCCTCCATCTGAAATATCATGGCAGCTTAACAATAAATTATCATTAATAGAATCAATGACTGCATAAATCATGCTTCTTTCTTTCTTAAAATCAATTTCAGGCACATTTTTCCCTTCTTTATCCAGAGTTTCATAATAAACACTGCCTCCTAACTCATCTTTTCTTTCTCCAACTAAAAATAATTCAGAATTTGCTTTTTTTATTTTCATATTAATGGCCTTAGAATAATCTTTCATGATGCCAACACAAGCTATTATCGGGCTAGGATCTATGGCTTTTCCGGACTTGCTTTCATTGTAAAAGCTTACATTTCCTGAAATTATCGGAACTGGATTTTTAGTTTTATGTTGATAAAGGTTCTTAGCAGCACTTGCAACTCCTTTTACTGCCTGTTCAAAATCATAGAAAGCCTCTGGATTTTCAGGATTGCCGAAATTCAAGCAATCAGTCAATGCTGAAGGAATTGCGCCAGTAGCTGCAACATTTCGCATGCTTTCCGCAACCGCATTTACAGCCCCTAGATATGGGTTAATTCTTCCGTATTTTGGGTTATTGTCAACAGATAATGCAATTCCGTATTTGCTTTCTAAAGCCTTTATCATCCCAGCGTCTGCCTGGCCGGATTCTATAATCGAATTTCCAAGCACATTCTTGTCATAATGGTCAAAGCATTTTACTTTAGAGGCGACTCCAGGATTCGATAAAACTTTCAATAAAGCGTCATTATATTTTTTTGGCTCTTTTATATCAGGTTCTGTAAAATTTCTTTTTGGCTGTTTAGATGGCCTATTGTATCTTATTCCAGAAGTCACAGCATTTATAGGGACATTGCATACAGTTTTTCCTTTATGCTTTACAACATAATTCTGCTCTTTTGTCACATTTCCGATTATCTTGGCTTGTGCTTTTTCAGCTATACTTGGAAGGGCAAATTCTTTATTGTAAATTTCCAGGATCCTATTTGAAAATTCTTTTGGGCATATCCAGGCAAACCTTTCTTGTGTCTCTGAATTAATTATCATAAAATCAGGAATATCCATAGAAACATGCACTTTATCCAGATCGATTAAGGCTCCGTAGCTGGCAGCAGAGCATAATTCAGAAGTGACACACATAATTCCGCCTGCTCCTAGATCCTTAAAGCCTAATTCAATATTGTTTTTTCTTGCTTCTTCAAAAACTTTGTAAGAAGATCTTATCAACACATTTTTCAGGAAAGGATCCGGGACTTGCACTGCGCCTTTATTGCTTTCTTTGGCTTGCTCATCCAATATTAAAGATGCAAAAGCAGCTCCTCCAAAACCTGAATTATCAGTTGGCTTTCCAACTAGGATTATATCATAATCTTCTGAATTACTTGGAGCATAACTGTGGATAATGTCTTTTTCCTTGACAATCCCTATAGTTACAACATTCACTAAACAATTATCATCAAAGCTATCGTTAAAATAAACATCTCCTGCTATGTTTGGAATTCCAACTGCATTTCCATAGCCGGCTATGCCTTCAATAACTTCATTTGCTATGTACTTTACCTTGTTCTTGTTCTTTCCGTTTGGATTACCAAACCTTAAAGGGTCTGCAGTTGCTAAAATTTTAGCGCCCATGCACAATACATCTCTCAAATTACCTCCAATTCCGGTTGCAGCGCCTTCATAAGGAACAACTTGTGAAGGATGGTTATGGGATTCATGAGAAACAACAATTCCATATTTTTCTCCATCAATCTTGCCTAATTCTACTATTCCTGAGTCTTCAACTGGGCCTAAAATAACATTAGGAGCCTTAGTTGGCAGCTGTTTTAACACATTTCTAGAGCTTTTATAGCTAGAATGCTCGCTCCATTGGATGTTGAAGATATGCAGTTCTGTTAAAGTAGGATTTCTGCCTATTAATTTGACAATTTTCCTTGCTTCATCTGTCTTCAAAGAAATAGCGTTTTCCTGCATGAATTTAGATAGCTCATTATTATTCATTCTTGAGATATCTATGAGTGAAATGTCAACCTGCCCCAACTTAATCACAAATATTCAGAGAAAATGTTAGTATAAAAAGGTTTTGGATTTCACTTAAGAACATCCCCTATTAAGAATATAGACCCAGTTACTAGTATCAAATCTCCTTTTTCAGCTGTTTTTTTGGCCATTTTTAGCGCATTTTTAGCGCTTTTTACTGTTTTGCAGGGCTTTTTAACGTATTTTTTGATTGAATTTGGTTCTGCGGCTCTTGGATTATTGGCTTTAGTAACAATAAAATAATCAGCAATTGGATTTAATAAATTAATAATTGATTTAATGTCTTTATCATTCATTATTGAAATAATTATTATTAGTTTATTGTATTTTAATCTTTTAATATCTTTAACTAAAGCCTTTATCGCAGCTGGATTATGTGCAGAATCAACTAATATATTTTTCCCTATAAACTGAAATCTTCCAGGCCATTTAGCATTTTTCAATCCGTTTTTAACATTATTTTTATTGACTTTTAAATTATAAAATTTATTCAATGTGTTAATTGTAGTTATTGCTATTGAAGCATTCTCTAATTGGAAATCACCTTTTAAGTAATTTAATTTAATTTTTTTATTGATTTTAGTTTTAATTAATGGTGCTTTATTTTTTAATGCAACTTTTTTAATAATCCTTAGTGCCTTACCTTCAGTACCTGTTATTATTGGGACTTTTTCCTTAATGATCCCTGCTTTTTCATAGGCAATTTTCTCTATAGTATTGCCCAAATAGGACTCATGCTCTAAATCAATGTTAGTTATCACGCTTACTAACGGCTTAACAACATTGGTAGCATCTAATCTGCCACCCAAACCAGTTTCCAATACTAAAAAATCAACATTTTTTTCATTAAAATAATAAAAAGCGATAGAAGTTATGATTTCAAAATATGTTTGTTTTGCAATAAATGGCCTTATTTTATTGTAAATTCTTGTTAAATCTTTTTTTGAAATTTTTTTATTGTTAATTAAAAAACGTTCCTTAAAATCCACTAAATGTGGGCTTGTATACATTCCAACTTTATAGCCTTTATTTTGCAGAATTGAAGAAACCATTACACAAACAGAGCCTTTTCCATTGGTTCCTGCAACATGTATAACTTTCAATTCCTTTTCAGGATTACCTATTTTTTTAAGCAGATCTTTGATTGATTTAAGGCCAAATTTCCAGTCTTTCTTAGAATCTAATTTATACAGGTAATCTAATATTTGATTGTAGTTCATATTCAAAGAAAAACATAACTCATTAATAAATATATATCAAATTAATAATCTTTATAAACCAACTAAAGATTCTTTTATCAATGACAGATAAGAAGAAAATACCTTTGAAGTTCAGGGCTTACCAGGCACTTTACCCTGCGAAAGTCAAATTAAAAGCTTTAAAGGATAAATTAAAAGGTGGAAAAATGGCAAATTTTGATCTAAAAGGAAAAAAAGCAGTTGTATTTGGAGTGGCAAATGACCAGAGCATAGCATGGCACATTGCAAAGGCATTGAATGACAATGGATGTCAGATTGCATTAGGCTATCAGGAAAGGGTTGAAAGTTTGGTAAAACCTTTGCTTTCAATGTTAAACAACCCTGTTGCAGAGAAATGCGATGTTGTGGATGATGCTTTATTAGACTCTTTTTTCAAAAAGATTGAAAAAGAATTCGGAAAGTTTGATTTTTTAGTGCATAGCATTGCTTTCGCAAAAAAAGATCATCTGAAAGATGAGTATTACAATGTGGATAGAAGAGGTTACATGGTCTCGCAGGAAGTCTCTTCCTTCAGTTTAACAGAATTTGTTAGAAGGTCTATTCCTTTGATGAACAATGATGGAAGTGTAATAGCAATGACCTATTACGGTTCTGAAAAAGTATTTCCAGGCTATAATGTGATGGGAGTTGCAAAAGCAGCTTTGGAAGCTTCTGTAAGATATTTGGCAAGTGATTTAGGCCCTAAAGGAATAAGAGTCAATGCAATATCTGCCGGCCCTATCAAAACACTAGCTGCATCCGGAATCTCTGATTTTGACACAATGCTAAAGCATGCTGCAGATAAAGCTCCATTAAAAAGAAACATAGATGCAGATGATGTTGCTAATACTGCATTGTTCTTGTGCTCAGACTTAGGCAAGAACATAACCGGACAGGTTGTTTATGTGGATGCTGGTTATAGCATCATGGGGATTTAGATTATCTCATCCAGTTTCTTTGAGAATTCAGATTTTGCATAGATTCTGTCAAAGCCCATGTCAATCGCTTTTTGCCTTAATTCTATATCAACATGTGGCAGAAACCCGACTATCTCTATTTTTGAGAGTGCATGGTTCTTTCTTATCTCTTTAACGATATTTAAGTCCAGAAATTTATTATTTAAGTCAAAAATAATCAATCCTGTGTTTTTGTTTATCTGATCGAACAATTCAGCTTCATTCCTTACAAAAATCACATATTCATTATTCTGCTTGCCTGTTTCAGCTATCTTCGTGGCAAAGAATATGTCTTTTACATATGCAATTGTTTTTGACATACTAACCTCTTTTTTTAATTTATTTTGAAGCTACTTTAACTTCATCGCCTTCTACTTTCACTTCGAAAGTCTCAATTTTAGCCTCTGGATTTACTGGTGAAACTCCTGTCTTGACATTGAATTTCCATTGGTGCCAGGGGCATGATACTTCTTCACCTTCCAAAGTTCCTTCTCCCAAAGGGCCTTTTTTGTGAGGACATATATTATCAGTTGCAAAAAATTCTCCATTCACATTATGCAAAGCTATTGCCTTGCCATTAACATCCACAACCTTGCAGCTTCCAGGCTGTAAATCATTTTTATTAGCTACAGTCACAAATTCAGCCATTATTAACCACCATTTCAAACATAATTTATTTTATATAAAAATGTTTTGATTTTTAGCATATAACTGTTTATTATTTAAGATAAATTAGAATAATCAAAAAAATAAAAAAATCTATTCAACAATCAAAGTCCCTGTCATGCTTCTATGTCCAGAGCCGCAGGCGACATTGCAGAAGAAACCAAATGAACCTTCCCTATCTGCTGTGAATTCAACTATTTCTGTTTCTCCTGGGTTTAATCTTTGGCTTATTCCAAAATCAGGAATGGCTATTCCATGAGCAACATCAATGCTTTTGATCTTTAATCTTACATTATCACCTTTACTCACTGTTATAGGATTTGGAATGAATTCCCATTGTTTTGCTATGACCTCAATTTCATTTACTGCAGGAGCTGGTGGTTCAACTTCTGTTGGCAATGATTCATCTTCAGGTGGTGGAGCTGGATCTTCAACCACAACAGTTTCATCTACTGTATCAACTCCCGGTGCAGGAACTGCTTGTGTTGGTGCATCTCCAACTGGAGTGCCTTGACCAACAGGTGCTGCTGGCTGTTGAGAACAAGCTGCTATCAAGAATAAACTAAGAACTGCTAATATAAAATAGATTTTTTTCATTTAAGACCACCCTCTTTTCGATAAAAAAAAGAGATATTTATTTGATATATAATATTTGTTATTTTAAAATAAACAAGATTTAATTAATAAAAGAGAATTTTAAAAAGAAAATAGTAGATTTATTTACGGGTTCTTCCCCTTCCGCCTGTTTTATATGGAGTGTACTTTCCCTTGGCTTTCTGGCTTACTTTATCTTCAGGATAGACTTCATACTGTTTTCTTTCATCATAGCTGCAATCATTGCATTTTGTGGCTTTGATGTCCAGATAATTAACCAATTCAATATTTTCTGATTTGCATTTGGGGCATTTTTTTGGCATATTATAAAATAAGAATCAGATATTTATATAATCTTCTCTTTAGAATCTTTCTTTAGAATGTGGATTACATTAACAGGGCATGAATCAGCAGCATCTTTGTTGAGCTGGAAATCTTTTTCCTCTATGCCAATTTCCTGCCAGCCGTTGTCTTTATCTACGCCGCCTTTGATGTCGGATTTTCCATCTGAATTCATTTCCCAGACATCAGGAGCAACAGCTTCGCAGGCAGCACAGCCGATGCAGTTTGGCCGGTCATGCTGCAGGGTATAATCACCAGAACTTTCCTGTTTAGGAGCTTCGGATACCTGCTCGCCTTGCTGAGTATTTTGAACTTCCTGCTTATCTTCCTGAACTTGTTCTGGTTGTGTTTCTTCCATTTTTGTTTGTTATTTATGCCAATATTTAAAGTTTTTCAAATTTAATGCCAGAACAATCTAATCCCAGTAAACACCATGGCCATATTGTGCTCGTTAGCAGCATCTATGATCTCTTTGTCTCGGATTGAACCGCCTGGCTGGATAATGGCAGTAATGCCTGCTTTGGCAGCTTCATCCACGCCATCCCTAAATGGAAAAAAAGCATCTGAAGACATGACCGCGCCTTTGGCATTATTTCCGGCTTTTTGTGCAGCAAATTTGGCAGAATCTACACGAGACATCTGGCCAGCACCGATGCCGACAGTAGCATCATCTTTAACATATATGATAGAATTTGATTTAACATGTCTTGTTACCTTAAATGCAAACATCAACTGCTTTAATTCTTCTTCAGTCGGCTTTCTTTTTGTAACAACTTTCAGATCCTTTTTGTTCAAGACAGGCCTTTCCCTTGATTGAACCAACAAACCTCCAACAACTTTTTTTGCATAATATCCTTTGTCTGAAGTTTTTACACCGCCAGCTTCTAATAATCTGATGTTTTTTTTCGCTTTTAAAATATCTAATGCCTTTTGGTCAAATTTAGGGCAGATGATGATCTCAACAAACAATGGCTTTATCAATTTTGCAACATTTTCATTGCAATCCTTATTCAAGGCAACAACACCGCCAAAAGCAGACATTGAATCTGCTTCATGAGCTTTTCTGAAAGCCTCTTCAATTGTGTTGGCGAATGCACAGCCGGTAGGATTTGTATGCTTGACAACAGTAGCAGCTGGCCCTTTAAACGATTTTACTAACTCCCATGAATTGTCAATATCAAGTAAATTATTGAAAGAAAGCTCTTTTCCATGCAATTGTTTCATATTCCCTAAGCCATCTTCATGGATTATAGGATCAACGTAAAAGGCTGCTTTTTGGTGTGGATTCTCGCCATATCTTAAATGCTGCTTTTTCTTGAAAGTTAAATTTAAAATATCCGGAAATTGGTTATCTGTAAATTCTTCCCTTAAGAATGTGTTTATTATTGTATCATATCTTGCAGTATGCGCAAAAGCCTTTAATGCCAGGCTTTCTTTTAATTTTGAGTCTATTTTTCTGTTTTTGATTGAATCTAAAACATTATTGTAATCATTTTTATCTGTAACAACCAGAACATCATTGAAGTTTTTGGCTGCAGCCCTTACTAGTGATGGGCCCCCAATGTCAACATTTTCAATAATTTCCTTTTGTTTTGAAGTTTTCTTTATAGTTTCCTCAAACGGATAGAAATTTACAATCACTAAATCTATAGGGAGTATATCCAGTTTTTTCAATTGTGCCATATGCTTCTTATCTTTTCTTACTGCCAAGATTCCTGCATGAATTCTCGGATGCATAGTCTTAACACGACCATCCAGCATCTCTTCGCTTTTAGTGTAATCAGATATTTCAGTTACTGGGATATTATTCTTTTGCAATAAAGAAGCAGTTCCTCCTGAAGATAAGATCCTGATGTTTAGATTAGTTAATTCTTTTGCTAACTCTACTATTCCTTCCTTGTCTGAGACTGAAATCAAAGCTGTTTTTATCATTTTATTAATTATTATATTAGTTCGATTTTTTAAAATTTTATTAATATGTTCGCTTCGCTCACAGTATTTAGGCTCGCCGCATTGCTCGCCATTTATTCAGTTACCACCACTTTATTGTTTTCTACTTTAATCTTACCTTCATTATATAATTTGATTGCTTTTAATAATAGTTCTTGCTCGACTTTTTGAACTTTTTCTTTTAATGAATCAACTGTCTCGTTTTCTTCTATTTTAACTTCTTTTTGCATGATAATTGGTCCTGAATCAGCGCCTTCATCAACAAAGTGCAAGGTTGCTCCAGTTAGTTTTTCCTTGTTCTTTAAAACTTCTGCATGCACATTCTTGTCCATTCCGCCTCCGTATTTTGGAAGCAATGAAGGATGTACATTCATTATCTTATTCCTGTATTTATCAACAAACCACTGGCTTAAAAACCGCATATAGCCTATCAATAAGATCAATTCAACATTATTTTCTTCCAGAACTTCAGAGACTTCTTTATCAAATGCCTCTCTTTTTTGCTCTTTATCTTCAATATCAGAGAATTTGTTTATGTCAATAAAAACAGCCTTAATATTGTTATTTTTAGCCCGTTCTAAAGCATATGAATTTTCTTTATTAGAAATCAAAACAGAGATCTCAGCATCCAAATCTTTGGCAGTTATAGCATCTATTATCACCTGCATGTCAGTTGCTTTTGTAGATGCTAAAACCCCGAGTCTAATCACTTAAATCCCCGTGATTTCAGGAAGAAAAGTCAGTTTATAAATCTTATGGTAGAATGGGGTTTTTGGAGTCATTTTTAGGGGCTTCCTAACTAGAGAACAAAGTGAGCAATAAAGAACTATTTTTTAGGGGCTTTGGACTTTTTCCTTGATTTAAATTTATTAAGTAGTGTATTTCCGATAATAGCAATTATGAAAGAAATTATGGCAATAATTGTTCCTTTTACTAACCATCCATTACCTTCATCCATTTCGATATTAACATCATTATCGTTTGTGTTAATTTGATTGTTATCTCCAGCAACTGCAGGACTATTATCACCCTGAGTTGCAGCAATGTTATATTCATTGAGAGTTGTTGGTAAATTAGAAATACATTCCCCATTCCAATAATAACAATTAGTAGTTCCACCTAGCCTATGAATTATTTGATTTCCATCTTTGCACACCATAATCTCTTCATGAAGAATTGTGTGAATTCTAAACATCATATTTAAATATGCAATCATTGCATAGGCTTTTTCGACCGAATCTAAATCTACCGAAGCAGGTTGACATTGAAATATTTTATTATCAATATCAGGAAAACACTCGATTGCCAGAGTTTTACCCTTACAATCATTATAAATAATATCACCCATATGTATAACTTGCTGTTCATTTAAGTTTAATGCAGAAATGTTTGGGACTACAAATAATAAGAATATAATGCTTAATGATGATAATTTCTTTAACATAAATGGAGTAAAGAGAATATTTATTTTAAACTTTTCTAAAGTATAAAGCCCATTATACGTTCAACCCTAAAAATTATTGAACCTAACTCCTAGTATCTTCACAACTTCTTCAAATCAGGCAGATGCTGTTCATAGAAAAAGGCAAGCTCTTCATCTTTTTTTCTTAATTCTGATTCAACTTTCTCCCTTATCTTTGCAGAATCAATTGATTTCTTACTTCCAATCAATTTCTTGATCTTTTTCGTTATTTCATCTGCTGTTTTCTCGCACTCACATTCTTCGCAGTGCGCGCTTGCACAAGCTGCATATACAGAGCCATACACTTTCTTCTCATCAAACTCTTCTGTATGACCTTTTCTTTTCACAATACAATTCTTACAAGTTTGACTTTGTTCTTTTGTTTTTTTCATTTTATAGATGTAAAGCTACGTTTATCAGGTAAGCTCCGAATGCCAATAAAAATAATCCAATTCCTAATCTCATAAGGCCTCTATGCTCTTTTCTCCACTTCTCAAGCTTATGGGATGTATGGCCAAAATATACAAGCCCTATAATGACAAATAAAGGAAGTATGAATATCAAATTGTAAAGCAATAATAAGGGAACTCCGGATGAATAATCTCCTGTTGATAACAATGCTAAAATTGCTAGGTAAGGTGCACCGGTGCATGGAAATTCAAAAAGCACAACAACCAATCCCAACAAACCTGCTACGCCCAGGCTAAGCACTGGGTGCTTTACATCCAGATGTTTCATTGTATTGGACAAATCTTTTATCTTTTTTGCCCCTCCGGGAATCATCTGCAGTGAGAACCATCTTCCATACCAAAAATAATCCTTAACTTCCAGAATTCCTGCTATTATTGCGATAATAGCAGCAAACCAATAGAACGGCTTAACAGCCCCTGTTGACTGTGTAAATGCCAATACACCTAACCCTATCAATAAGTATGAAACGTAAACAACAGCAGTATAAATCAAACCGGCAAGAAGCATTTTCAGCTTATTCTTAAAAACAGTCACCATATATGCTAAAAGAAATATCAAGACGCCAAAAACACAGGGGTTGATGCTGTCTGCTAAAGCCGCTGCAATTACCAGACCTAGTGTAAGCTGTGCAACCATTTTTTGAGTTTATTTTATTCTAAAGGACAACCTGATATTTCTGACAAAGTTTCCAGAGACTGAAATCCTTCAAGCCTTTCAAGCACTTCACCGTCTTTTTCAAGAAGCCATGTTGGTGTTTTTGCTATATCCCTTTCTAAACAAAGCTGTGTTTGTGGATTTTCCCCCTTAGGATGACATTCAATTTCGCCAACATAATGAAAAGAAGAGCCAAATAAGTCCCTTTGTTTCTGGCATACACCGCAGGTATATTGGCCATACATCTTCATCCCGTTTTCTTTCAGGCATTTGGCAAAGCTGTCAAATTCAGAAGGTCCTGTATCTTCAGGAATTTCAGGCTGAGGTGCACAACTACTGGCAACTATCCCTATAACCAGTAATGCCATAAAAAGTATTTTCCTCATTTTTTAATCAACATCCAATCAGATCACTCCCTATTGAGCAACCAGTGCCTGTCAAATCTGCACTTAATACGCCAGGTTCAGGACCGCTTGAAACATAGTCCTCTGCCTTTGTGATATTCCATTCATGCGGATGGTTAAATGATGTCCAATCATATCTCCATTCATTCCAGCCAACACCAAGGTGTTTTACATATATCCCATCATCTGCCAGGATTTTTCCTATTTTTCTTCCAGTCATGCATGGACCAGAGTAACAGTAAACTATAAAGTCTTTATCAGGGTTTTCTGCTTGTAATTGTTTGAATGTACTGACTATTCTGTCAACTGCACCATAATCAGATTGATCTCTATTTTTGTATGCAGGAACATTGACAGCTGTTGTTATATGCTCTTCAAGATATTCCTCTTCACTTCTCAGATCAACAAGGATGTAAGTGTCATCTTCTCCCATATGTTTCCTCAAACCATGGGGGCTGACATGAGTTGCAGTCTCTACTTCATAGAATTCTTTGATAAGCTCATCTTGTGAACGTGGTTTATTAAGCTGAGAATCCACAACAAAATACGCTGTTACGCCTCCTGCAAGGATTCCAACAATTACTGCCACTAATAAAGGATTAGTTTTAGTCTCTTTTTTCATATTTACACCTCTTTGTAAAACTTAATAGAATTATGAAATTAATTATTTATAAATATATTGGTTTTCGAAAAGTTTTTAGGATTTTAGAGTTGAGAATAAGACCTTATCAATAATAAGTTTTATATGCTACACCCATTTCCACATATCTATGCCAGAAGAATTAACTGCTTTAATAGGTTTCCATGAGGACAATCCTTTTTTTCTTAAAAGTTTATTAGGGAGAAGAGGTTACGTCAGAATTGATACAGTAGCTTCATTACGCGAAATGATAGAAACATACCAAGCTCAGGAGTATCAAGCAGTTATCATGGACGTAAATCTTGGAGCACCAGGATCTCCTAGTGCAGAACCTGCACAAAGAGTTTATAATTTGCTGCGAGAGAGATTTGAAGGAGGACTGATGAAATTCTATCCTATCTCTGGTACACAAGCAGCAGTAGATGCTGCGATAGAATTAGGAATGCCAGCTATGGGTAAGAGGGAATTTAAGGGGAGATTTGATCAAGAATTTGGCTCTCCAATCTAATTTCTTCTCATCTTAGCAGCCATTAAAGCTTCTTTCTCATTAATACAAATTTTATAGAACTATACTTGCACTTCAATGTAAACTTCTTTATCCTTTTAAAACCAATTGAAGAATAAAATTTCTCTGCGTGAAAAGTAGACCAGGTATCTAAGGTTTTAATCCCAACCATCTTTGCTTCAGACAAAACTCTTTCGATGATCTTTTTCCCAATTCCTTTTCTGTGATATTTTGGATCCACAAACAAAGTGTAAACTTTTTTTCTATCATACCCTCCAATTCCCAAAATTTTATCTTTTTCAGTTGCAACAAAATAATTGATTTTTTTGGATTTTTCAATAAGTTTTTTGGGTGAATTCTCTTCAATCTGCTCTTTGATGCTTTCTTCAGAATAATTGGAAGAACTAAGTTGAAAGCCTTTCTTTATGATATTGCTTGCTTTTATAGAATCTTTTTCTTTGAATCTTCTTATTCTCATATTGGCCCTAAAATATCTGCAAGTTTTTTCTTAGAATTCGCTTTAACCTTATCATAGATGCTGTTTCCATGGGAGTCCATTGCAACTATTGCAGGGAAATTCCTTACTTCAAGCTCCCAGATTGCTTCTGTATCTCCAAATTCGGGCTTATAGACATTCTTGACCCTGACAATTGAACTTGAGCAAAGTGCGCCAGTGCCGCCAATGGCTGTTAAATAAACTGCATTGTATTTTATTAATGCTTTTTGTGTCAAGGAATCCATGCCGCCTTTGCCAATAACCAAAGGAATATCATATTTTTTAATCAACTCAGGCATATATATGTTCATTCTTGCGCTTGTTGTTGGCCCTGCAGAGATTATCTTATATCTTCCATTATCTTTTTTAACTATTGGACCACAATGATAGATTATTCCATGATTTATTTTTTCAAAATTTTCTTCAATCAGGAATTTATGGGCCATGTCACGGGCAGTGAATAAAGTGCCTGAAATCAGGACTTCGTCCCCTATTTTCAGTTTCTTAACATCACTGCCTTTAACAGGCGTTTGTAATCTTATTTCCATTTTAACTCACCTTTTCTTGAGGACCAGCATCCGAATGAAACTCCGACAAAATAAGTCGCCGGATGCCTGTACAAAGCAGCAGCTTTTACAGCCAGCACTGTTGTTTTTCCGCCTAAACCTAAAGGGCCTATGCCAAGGGCATTTGTTTTTTCAAACAGATCTTTTTCAAACTCATTCAAGACCTTATTTTCATTCTCATCATCAATTTTCCTCAATAACTGTTTCTTGGCATGAAGTAATGTTTCCTCAATATTGCCTCCGATTGCAACACCCAATATGTAAGGTGGGCAGCCCTTTCCCTGAGCTTTATAGACAGCATCAAGAACGCATTTTGAAGCTCCTTCTAATGTCCTTTCTGCTTTTAACTCCGGATTAGGCAGGGAATAAACCTGAGTTACATTCTCAGAGCCCCCTCCTTTCAGCAAAAGCTTGATTCTAAATTTGTCACTATCTTCAAAATGGATTACTGGCTTGTTTCCAACACCAATCCCTGTCAGAGTGTCAACTGCATTTGCCCTTAATGGGATCTTTTCAGTGGCAAGTTTGGTTGCTCCATCAATAGCATTGACTATCTCTTTTCTTGAAAATTTCCCATCATCTTCAACATAAAAAATAGGCATTCCTGTATCCTGGCAGATCGGAACTTTATTGGTTTTAGCCAGCCCAATATTTTTTATTATGGAAGCTATAGCCCTTTTCGCCATGCCGTCTTCATTTTTTTCAGCTTCTTTTAAGGCATCCACTATGTCTATAGGAAGTTCTAATGACGCATCTTTATACAGCTCAAAAATAGAATTCTTCAGATTCATTTTTTATAATTTCCTTATGTTTTCAGCCATGATCTTTGCAGAGGCATCAAGCTTTGCCTTTTCATCATCTGATAGCTTTATCTCAATGATCTTTTCAACACCGTTTTTGCCTAATTTGACAGGCACTCCCAAGAAAATATCATTAAAGCCGTATTCTCCTTCAAGCATGGCAGAAACAGGCAAGATAATCTTTTTGTCCATGATCAATGCTTCCACCATTAAGACAATTGAGATTGCAGGAGCATAATAGGCGCTTCCTGAACCTAAATACTTTACAATCTCGGCCCCGCCATTTTTCGTCCTTTCAGCAATTGAATTGAATTTTTCCTCGCTTAGCAATTCTTTTATTGGAGTGCCGGAAACAGTTGTGTGGTTGATTAAAGACACCATCGAATCACCATGGCTGCCTAAGACCATGCAGTCTATGTCTTTAACAGGAACATCCAAAGATTCAGCAAGGAATGTCTTGAACCTGGCAGAATCTAAAACTCCTGCCATCCCTAGAACTCTTTTTTTATCAAAGCCAGTGGTCTTGTAAGCCAGATAGGCCATCACATCCAAGGGATTTGTGACAACGATTAAAATAGAATTTGGAGCATATTTTTTTACATTCTCGCAGGCTTTCTTTATGATCTCACTGTTCTTATTCAGAAGATCATCCCTTGTCATTCCTGGTTTTCTTGGGAATCCTGCCGTGATTATCACAATGTCAGAATCTTTGATATCCTCATAATCTGTTGTTCCTTTAATCTTTGAGCTTATATCCAGCCCTGACATCGCCTGCTGCATGTCCAATGTTTTTCCAAAAACACTTTCAACAATATCTACTAAAACAATATCTCCAAGATTTCTTTCAGCAATTGTGAATGCAGTAGTCGCTCCTACAAATCCTGCTCCAATAATGCTGATCTTTTTCCCCATTTTTATCTTAAATTCCTTCTGGCAGCCATCAAAGTATTGTCCAAAAGCATAGCAATTGTCATGGGCCCTACGCCTCTAGGCACTGGAGTCAAAAAGGAAGCAACTTCTTTAACAGATTCAAAATCAACATCTCCTACAACCTTTTTATTAACCCTGTTGATCCCGACATCAATCACAACTGCATTTTCCTTGACCATATCTTTTGTTATCAATTTGGCTTTGCCGCAGGCAACAACCAAAATATCTGCATTTCTTGTATGCTCTGCAAGATCTTTGGTCTTAGAATGGCATATTGTCACAGTTGCATTTTTTTGAAGCAATAATAAAGCAACCGGTTTTCCGACAATGCTGCTTCTTCCGACAACAACCGCATTCTTACCTTCTATCCTTTTCCCGGTAGATTCTATCAAAGCCATGCATGCTCTTGCGGTTGCAGGCTCAAGCACATTATTGTCATTGACTAAATTGCCCAGATTAACAGGAGTAAAGCCGTCAACATCCTTGTAAGGCAGTATAGAATCAACTACTAAGTTTTCATTAATCTGTTTTGGCAGAGGTAATTGCACTAAAATTCCGTGTATCGACTTTTTCTGGTTTAGATCATCAACTATCCTCAGCAATTCGTCCTGAGAAACATCTTCAGGCAGATTGTATCTTTCGCAGTTAAAGCCAATTTCCTTGCATGTTTTTTCTTTGAAATTGACATAGATCTCAGAAGCAGGATTGTTTCCAACAAGAACTATGGCTAAGCCCGGCTTTTCTTTCATAGCCTTGGCTCTTTTTTTTATACTTTCCAGAAGCTTTGATGATACTTCTTTGCCATCAATTATTGTAGCAGTCATTTTAAAATATCAAAGTCAGGATATAAAGGAAATTTTTTAGCTAATTCAATAACTTCTTTCTGAATTTTTTTAATTTCCTGATTTTTTGAGATCTCTTCCTTGAATTCATTGATCGCTTTTTTTCTTTTTTCTTTATCTTCAGGCATATCAAAATTTTCTATCTCGGAAATGACCTTCGCAATCCATTGCCCAATCAGTTTCATCTCTTTTTCTTTTATTCCTCTTGTTGTCAGCGATGGCGTTCCCATCCTTATTCCAGAAGGGTAGAATGGAGAAGACGGATCAGCAGGGACTGTATTCTTATTAAGAGTTATATTTGCCAAATCTAATGCGTGCTGCGCAAAAAATCCTTTGCCTTTCCCAACTTCTACAAGAAGCATATGGTTATCTGAACCTCCTGTAACAACTTTCAGATCATTTTCCATCAGGCTTTTTGCAAGAGCTCTTGAATTCCTGACAATTTGTTCAGAGTATTCTTTGAATGAAGGATGCATAGCTTCTTTTAAGGCAGTTGCAATGCCAGCAGTTGTATGGTCATGCGGGCCCCCCTGCAGGCCTGGAAAGACAGATTTGTCAATTTTTTTCGCCAAATCAGGATCTTTGTCAAGGCCTTTTTGCGTTACCATTATCATTCCGCCTCTTGGACCTCTCATTGTTTTATGTGTTGTAGTTGTAATGATATGCGCAAACGGAGCCGGACTTTTATGGACTCCTGATATGACTAGTCCTGATATATGCGCAATGTCGGCAGCCAAATAAGCCCCAACTTTATCTGCTATCTTTGAAATATCTTCAAATGGAAATTCCCTGGAGTATGCAGTATATCCGACCCACATCAATTTTGGTTTGTGTTTTGTTGCCAGTTTGTCAAGCTCTTCAAGGTCAATATAGCCGTCTTCTTTTACATGGTAAGGAACTGAATTAAAAATCTGGCCGGTTTGGGATGCTTTGAAACCATGAGTCAAATGACCACCATCAGAAAGATTTAAGCCCATAACTGTGTCTCCTGGCTTACAAACTGCCATGTAAACAGCAAAATTTGCAGGGCTTCCGGAATATGGCTGAACATTTGCATGAGGTACTTTAAATGCCTTTTTTGCCCTTTCGATAGCTATTGTTTCGATCTGATCTATGAATTCCTGCCCACCATAGTATCTTTTAAAAGGATAGCCTTCAGAATACTTATTTGTCAGTATTGAACCCATCGCCTGCAAAACTGGCTTGGAAACATTATTCTCAGAAGGGATCATCTCAAGGCCATGTTGCTGCCTTTCAAGCTCTTTTTTTATCAATTTATAGATTTCCGGATCTGTTTTTGAAATTTCACCCATAATTTTGACCACCCATAGTAAAAAGCATAAGAATTTGATTTATATAATTTTCTATGAAATGTCAAAAACCACTTAATCAATAGACTGGTGGTTTTTGATCATGCTCGAAAATATATCATAAAAAGACTGACATTGAACTTTGATTTATCAGTCACTAGACTAGTATTATATTTTCGACATTTTAATTATTTCTTTATCCGTTACAATAATATCCATAGGGACATCATGCTCTTCTTCCTGGATCTTTTCCACTAATTGTAAATCATAAGCCAATCCGATCTTAAGGATATTTTTTATTGCCTTTAGGAAA
>Ga0187833_10002875_pt1 | contig 18068 bp, 12 predicted proteins | sample ETNtaG_37_FD_167968 | JGI IMG/M metagenome (GOLD analysis project Ga0187833, IMG submission 167968) | Marine microbial and viral communities from oxygen minimum zone, Eastern Pacific Ocean - ETNP2014_SV_400_PacBio MetaG (Illumina Assembly) | ecosystem: Environmental > Aquatic > Marine > Hypoxic...
TAAAGATATTTCTGAACTGAAGTGCCCTCCCGGTTTTTTTGAAAAACCTTATGTTTGGGAACCATATATTGCGGAAAAATGAAAATATGTTTTCTAACTACAAGTTTTGCCAGGTTTTCTGATGACACGTTTAATATTTATATTTTTAGATTGGCTCTATCACTTGTTGAAAATGGTACTGAAGTTACCATTGTAGCTCCCGACGATCATAATACCAAAAATAAAGAAGTCATTAATGGGATCCAAGTAGAGCGATTTAAATATTTTTTCCCTAAAAAGCTTCAAAAATTGGCTTATGGAAAATCAGGAATTCCGGATAACCTGAAATCCAGCTATCTTCCCTGGCTCCAAATTCCATTTTTCTTCATAAGTTTTCTCTTAAAAGCTTTAAAAGTGTGCAGGCAGTGCGATGTCATTCATGCCCATTGGCTTCCATCTGCGTTAATTGCCGTTTTAGCAAATATTAGTTTGAAAAAACCGATAGTATTGACTGAGCATAATGCAAATTTAAGGCATTATCCCAATTGGCTAATAAGACCCGTAATTAATGCGGTTGACGTCATTACAACAGCGCATCCAGAAATAAAAGACCGAATAGAAAGCAAAGTTAAAAAAGATGTAATTGAAATACCAAATATGATTGATACGGATAAATTTGTAAGAGATGAGGATCTAAGTCCCATCAAAAAAGAATTTAATATTGACGGAGAAAAGGTGGTGACATTTATTGGAAGATTGGTTCCCTGGAAAGGAGCCATTACGTTATTAGAAACCATTCCATTAATCTTAAAAAAAAGAGACGATATTATGTTTATGGTTGTTGGCCAGGGAGAATTATTGGAGCTGATGCAAGATCAGATTTTTAAAGACGGCTTTCAAAAAAACGTTATTTTTACCGGTTTGAGAAAAGATATTTCTCGTATTTTAAGTATTTCCGATATTTTTTTAGCTTTAAGCAACATTGAAAACATTTGGAGTACAACTATTATAGAAGCCATGCTTCTTGAAGTTCCATGCATCATTACAAAGGCAGGTTCTACAGAAAGAGTTTTAACCCATAAAAATAATTGTCTACTGATAAAAAAGAAAAATCCTGAAGAACTGGCAAATGGGATAGAGTACCTTCTTGACCGGTCGGAGCTAAGAAGCAATATAACTAAAAATGCGATACACTTTATTACAAAAGAAAAAGGTTGCAAGAAAAAAATTATCCTTGAAAAATATTTAAACATTTATAAACAGCTTATTTCTTAAAAATAGTGAAAAATAATAACCCATCTGTTTTAGTCATAGGGGACCATCAAGGGTATTTAGAGGAGCAATTTTATATTGAAGGTTTAAGTTATTTTTGCTGTTCCGGCAATATCCAGAGTTTAAAAAAAAACCAAACTGAGTTAGTTATTTTAATTAAAAGGGAGATTCATAAAGAAGATGAAATTGTTCTAAAAAACTATTTAAATCAAAATGGAAAACTGGTTATTGTCCATCCTTCCGATCAAATATGCCGACTATTTGATTTTAAAATAAAGGGATACTTGAATTCTGGATATTTTACCTGCGTGAGTAAAAACTTTCCGAAATATTTTTATCCGATTTTTAATGTCGTCCAGTTGAAAATAAATAAAGAATCTAAACCTATTTGCACTCTCTTGGATGAAAATAAGAATCATTCGGGATATGATTCAATTTTCCAGATTAATCTTTCCAAAGGTTGTGTTGTAGTTATTGCTTTTGATTTGTTTAAAACCTTTTATCAAATAACTCATGGTAAAGATGTTTCTTATGAAAATAGAGAATCCCCAATACTCCGAGTGGATGATGGTAGAATGATTGAAGAGTCCCAAATGAATATGCCGGTAGCAGACATAATGAGGTCAGTTGTTGTTAATTTGATACTTGATTTGATCAGTTACCCTGCTCCCAGGTTGTGGTATTTCCCTGACGGATGCAGAAGCGCTCTTTGCGTTACCCATGATAGCGATAATGCAAATAGCATTGATGTCACTGAAATAAATAAGATTGACAAAGAACTCGATGTATGTTCAACAACTTTTATGAGCATTTTTAACGGTGGAATAAAATCATGGAGAAAATTTATTTTTAATGGACATGATTTGCAATTTCATCCGGTACAATTATACAAATATCACCCCGGGAAAATACTAAATGTTTTGCAAAGAAAAATAGGGTCAACTAAATGGTTTTTAAAGTTTCAGCAGTTATTTTTTATTGTCCAAAAGTTTCTTTTTGACATTTTGGCTGGTAAAACTACCAAAGGTATTAGGTTTCACGGACTACAGTGGAATAAAATAACAGATCAGCCTTTATGGATGTCTACTATAAAAACCGATTTTGACAGCACCTTAGGTTCTAATTATTATTATGGCTATCCTTATGGAACAGGACTCCCTTATTTTCTAAAACACCCAAAAGATTATAGGAACCTAAATGTATTGGAGATTCCGATGCATATAATGGATTCGGTATTTGTAAAAAAACATGGCCCTAAAAAATGGATCAAAGTTTTTTTTAAGGTAGCAAAACAGTTTATAAGTGAAGCTAATAGCACTTTTTTCTCTTTAACGGTTATAAATCTCCATCACTTTATTTTATTGGATAATTTAGATCCTATAAAAAATTGTTTTCCACAAAACAATGAATACATATCTGGAAGCTACAAAAAAGAAGTGTTAGAAAACTATAGAGAATTCATAAATTATTCAAAAAAATTAAATATAAAGGTTGAGTCCATGAGCTATTTAAATAAATTCTGGAGGAAAAGGCGGGAAGTTCAGATTGGCCAACCCGCATGGGATAATGAAAAAAAAGAATTACATTATCAAATAGCATTAAACGATAATAATTATATCTATTCACAAATTTTGCCGTTTAAATATAAAAAAGCGCAGTTAAAAAAAATAGTTATAGGTGAAGTGAATACAGACTTTAAAACGATCATGGTTTATAATGTTCCTTATGCGATTTTTCAGATTCAAAGAGGTCCAATTAGTTTGAGTGTTAAGGCTAAGTACTCTTAAGGATAATAGTTATGAAAAAAATAATTTTAGTCTTTCCCGGTCAATATAACATTAGTGATGTAAATATCCCGCTTTCTCTGTTGTATATTTCCAAACCTCTGTTAGAACATGGATACGATGTGCAAGTAGTTGATTCCAGAATCGAAGATTATAAGAAAGTCGATTATCAAAATGTTTTGTATGCTGGTATTAGTACTATGTCGGGCATGCAAATTTACCACGGCCTTGAAGTTGCTAAATTCATAAGAAAACAAAACCCGGAAACAAAGCTGATATGGGGGGGGCCGCACCCGACAACCATTCCTGATGATGTGATCAACAGTTTTTATGCTGATATTGTAGTTAGAGGAGAAGGAGAGGAAACTTTATTAAAATTAACCAAACGTTTGGGAAAAGATGAACCCTTTAACGATATCTCAGGCTTAACTTTCAAGAAAGAGGGCAACGTATTTTCGACTCCGGACAGCAAACCCATTGACCTTAATGGTGTAGGTAACTTGCCATATCACCTTCTTAAGATGGATAGGTATCCAAATATTATAGACAAATTTGAATATATATCGAGCAAAGGTTGTCCGCACCCCTGTACTTTTTGCAGCGACGCGGCTAATTATGGAAGAGCGTGGAGAGCTAAATCCGCGGAAACCGTTATTTCCGAGTTGGAATACATTATTAATACATTTCAAACAAACCGAATAACTATCCAGGACGCCAATTTTTTTGTCAGCCGAAAGCGGGTTGAGGAAATTTGTAAAGCGATTATTGATAAAGGTTGGAAAATTGATATTTATGCTTTTGTTAGAAGCGATTATATTCCCAGGTATTCCGGTGAAATGATGGTGCTTATAAGAAAAGCCGGTTTTAAAGAAATAGCTTTCGGTGCGGAATCTGGTTCTAACCGTTTATTAGAGTTTATTAAAAAACAGCAAAAAACAGATAAGATTATTAAAACAGTTGAAACATTTAAAAAGTTTGATATAAAGCCAGTTATTAGCTTAATGATTGGTTTACCAACCGAGACTAATAAAGAACTAAATCAGACCTTGGATTTATATGATCAAATTATGAGGATACATCCTGGCTCAATGGTAAATGGCATTTTTATTTTCACTCCGTTCCCAGGATCTGAATTAGCCCGGATACTAACTGACGAGTATAACTACCGATTCCCAAGAACTTTAGAAGAATGGGGACAGTGGAAATGGAGCAGTCCGAAAAATATCACATGGGTGGAAAAAGAAGCAAGAAAGAGATATGAAGCAATTTATTTAATAGTCAGGTTTTTATTTGTTTATAAGTTGCTCCGGAACTGGTCTTTTTGGCAATTGAAAGCCCGTTGTGGCTCTTCTGCAATTGCTTTGATGGTACTGTTATTTAACAATTTTTTTTATCCTTTCGCTAAAATACGGTGGGTAAACAGGTTTTTCAAATATCCATTTGAGATGCGTTTATGGTATTTGGCATATGGCAAGTTTAAAGGAGTTGACTAAATAAGGTTAAAACGCCGCTGCAATTTTATATAGCAAGTTCAAAATACCCTCATTTCCAAACCATCTAAAAAGCAACTTATGGTCAAAAAAAATATATTATTATTGTACCCTGATTGCCCTTCATCCTATGGGGATCCAAGAAATCCACCTATAGGGATTGGAATCATAGGGACAATATTGCAAAAAAAGGGGTTCAATGTAAAAATTTGGGATTTGCGTCTTGATAGTTATACTTTAAATAAACTAAAAGATTTCATTGATGGCTTTAAGCCTATTTTTATTGGAATTAGCACAACAAGCATTGGTTTTAAGTCCACTGTGGAAATTTGCAAAATGGTAAAAAACCATTTTCCGCATATTGTCACTATTGTGGGAGGACCACACCCTTCCTCATACCCTGAAAGAACTCTCAAAAATAAAGAAATAGACTTCATTTGTATGGGTGAGGGAGAGTCCATAATTGTAGAATTTGCAGAGAATATTAGAGAGTCTCAAAAACTAAAGGCAATAAGCGGCATAGGGTATAGTAAAAGTGGGAGAATGATTTTAACCCCTAAAAGAGATTTTATAAAGGATATTGATTCGCTTCCCTTCCCGGATTACAAATTATATCCTTTGGATTCCTACAGGTTGAAAGGCGGTTCTCTTGTTTTGCCTCTTCTGACATCGAGAGGGTGTCCGTATAACTGTACTTTTTGCTGTTCATATAAAATCCAGGGGAAAAAGTATAGAATGAGGAGCTCGATAAATGTTGTCGATGAAATTGAACGGAATTTAGTCGAATATGGTTCTTCAGAGTTTTTAGTTGTTGACGACACCTTTAACCTGGATAAGCGACGTGTTATAAAAATTTGTGATGAAATAAAAAAGCGAAATTTAAAAATTAAGTGGAGTTGCGGGCAGGGGATTCGAGCGGATCAGTCCGATTATGAAATTTTTCGCGCTATGAAAGGTGCTGGTTGTAACCTCGTGGCTATAGGGATTGAAACCGTGAACCCGCAAACCTTAAAGAGAATCAAAAAAGGGGAGTCTGTCGATGAAATTTCAAATTCAATTAAAGCGGCACAAAAGGCAAATCTTATGGTAAAGGGACTATTCATTATCGGGCTTCCCGGTGAAACTATTAGAGATGCATTAAATACAGTAGATTTTTTCAAAAAGACAGGTATTGATCTCCCAAGATACAGCATGATGGTGATTTATCCGGGGACGGAAATGTGTGAGTGGATGAAGGAAAATGTGAGCAACTATACCGATCCCTACGAATATATAATTAATCATACGGAACTGGAAAATGCCGGTGTTCAATATGAAACTGCAGAATTTAGTAAGGAAGAAAAACTAAGGGCATGGGAGATAGTAAATAAAGAAGCAGAAGTGTGGTACATAAAAAAGAAACTTGTGAAATTTATGGGTGTCTATTGCGCCAAATTGGTTTATCATGTTTTTAAGCTTGATTCATTGCGGAAAATAGCAAGATGGGCATATCAAAGAAAATTTGTTAAATTAAATTAATGATTAATCAAACTAAAACGATAGCTATAAGTGTAGTAATTCCTTCCTATAAATCATCCCATACGATTGAGCTTTGCCTCAAATCCGTTCTTTCCCAAAATACTAAAATAAAGTATGAAGTTATTTTAATTGACAGTACACCGAATGAAAGTGTCGCTGATATCGCAAATAAATATAAAAAGATAACTTTCATAAGAAGCAAAAAAAGATTGTACGCTGGGCAGGCCAGAAATAAAGGCATAAAAATAGCTAAAGGCAAAATCATAGCCTTTACAGACGCGGATTGTATCGTAGCCTCAGATTGGATACAAAATACATGGCTGTCATTTAAAAAAAACAGCGACTATATGGCAATAGGTGGGGCGATATGTTTGGATGAAAACGCGAATGACATAGAATTTGTTGAATATATGGGAACATTTTCTGAATTGATGCCATCAATGCCTTTTGGAAATATACGGTCAGGTTGCCCTACAGCAAATGTTGCTTACCGTAGGGAGGTATTTGAGAAAGTCGGAATGTTTCCTGAAACAGATTTCTTGTCTGAAGAAAGAATTTTTAACGAGTGGGTCATTAAAAAATATAGTAGTTTTCTTTTTGACAATGCAATTAAGGTAGTCCATAAGCATAGAGATAATTTGATGATTTTTTTGAGAAGACAATATATAAATGGCATAGGCTTTGCGCTCTCCAGAGAAACCTATGGTTTACCGGGAAAATATCTTTGCAGGTATTTATTCTTTTTGCTACCATTCGCTTCTATTTACAAAAAAATGAAAAGGATTTATTTATATTCTCGCAAAGATTTGCCAAGGTTTGTCCGAAATTTGCATATTGCTTTACTTGGCGCTTTTGTTTTTGCTGCCGGACATGTTTCATTTTATTTTTTGAAATTGAATGGAAATAATAGGTCCGGAAAATAAAGAAACAGCGATAAAGTAAATTAGTATGCAAACCCGTTTTATCACAAAGAGAAAATATTCTATTTGAAAACAGCAAGGAAGGGATGGGTGTGAATTGCAACAAAACATCCTCCAGTAAATTTCATTGGGCCTTTACTCCGAAACAAAAACTATACTTTCTGTACACATTTTTAACTGCAAAAGCCTCAATTTATCATTTTTATTTTTCACCCGAACTTTTTACTTCCAAAATTATTAGAATAATTAAAAAATTTAAAAGGGATAAATTTCTGCAAACATTAGCGACCCCTGTTGAAATGAAACTAAATTATTTTAAAGAAAAATTAAGATTTATCATTAGGTTCCTAATGATCGTTTTTGGAAGCACGCGAGGATTTTTTCAGTTAACTTTTTTTGTTACCTCGTCATGTAATGCAAAGTGCATTCATTGTTTTAATTGGGAATCTCTTAACTCTACAAAAAATGAACTTGCATTATGCGAGATATCAGAAATAACAAAAAAAATTCCTTTTTTAATGTCGTTAATTGTAAGCGGAGGAGAGCCGTTTGTAAGAAAAGACCTTGATCTTGTAATAGAGAGATTTTATAAAGACACGAATATGGTTAATGTTAGCATTCCCACAAATGGAATTCTTTCAGAACAGGTATATAAAACAACCCTTTCAATCCTAAACAAATGTGGGGGAATTAATCTTTCTGTTAGCCTGTCCATAGATGCGTTAGAAGAAAAACATGACAGTATTAGCGGTATTAATGGCTCATTTTCTAAAGTGCTTAATACTTATACCTTATTGAAAGAACTAAAAAAAGATTTTCCAGGGTTTCGCATTGGTGTGATTACTTGTTTGCATTCTGAAAATGTAGATAATGCAAAGAAAATCTATAATTATGTTTTAAAGAATATGGCATATGTCGATTCTTTCACATACACGTATCTTAGGGGGACAACTAAAGTAGAGGGCTTAAAATTAAGCGTTGAAGACTACAGGGACTTAAATGAGTATTTGCAAGCTAATCCTATTAAACATGAAAGAAAAATAGGCAAAATAGGTCTTTTGCGGCGATTGGTAAGGGACGCTATTAATCATATACGCTCACAAAGTATCATCGAGTTTATGCAGGAAGGTGTATATCCATATATTTGTCAGGCTGGGAAACTTGATGTTGTATTGCGCGAGGAGGGGAGTATTTTCCCATGTGAGCTGCTAAACGAAAAACTTGGAAATGTTCGTGACTTTGACTTCGATATTAGGAAATGTTTAAATGGCCAAAAGGCAAAGCAAATTTATAATAAAATTGTAACAGAAAGGTGCGCTTGTACTCATGAATGCAACTTGAGCACCAACATTATTGTAAATAAAAGAAAGTGGCTGCAAATCGGGAAAGATATATTAAGGAAATGGAATACCCGGACGGAATCTTTATTAGAAACTTTATCTCAAAGATAGTATTTCATTAATCCAAGTAAATTAGCAGGGATAAATTGGTTTAGTGTGTTCGACACCCTCCATTGTCCAACGTGATAAATCCATTTAATTAATTATACACATCTCAGAACTTGATAATGAGATAGTCTTATGATCAAAGATTTTGTCAATTTATTATTTTCTAATTTAATTATTATATCCCTTGGTTGGATTACCGCTTCCTTTTTTATCCAAAAAAAATATTTTGGAGAGCGAATAACGCTTAGTATTCCTCTTGGATTTGGAATTATTTCTTTTGTTTTATTCATGGTTTACTCCCTTCCATTTCCACTTGAGTTACAGAAAATTATTTTTACTATTTTTCTAATTTTCATGACAATAAGCATTGGTAAGTTTATTTATTTTAAAAGAAAAGAATGCATATCTTGTATGACTACCCATTTGAAATTCAAACAATTTCTTAGAGATGGATCAATAAAATACTGGATCATTTTATTAATTTTATTTTTTGTCAGTTTATTTTTTTCAATATATTTCCCTACAATAACACCGGATGGTTTTGTATATGATTATATAGGGAAAATATTGGCTTCTTCTAAAGATATGTCTTCATATTATAATGAAGCACGGCCATTCAGGACGCCTATTGCTCCTTTACTACATTCTTATTTTTATTCTTTTAACATTATCTATCCTAAAATCATATATCCATTATTCTATTTATCTATACTATTGTTTACTTATTTTAAAATAAAAGAAAGAACTGGAGGTGACCACCATTATGCAATGATTTTTAGTTTAATTTTGGCTACTACCCCTGTTTTTTGGTGGCGTTCCTATCTTACCCTCGATAATTTGATTGCGGCATGCTATTTTTATTTTGGAGTTATCTATTGGTATGAAACATTAGAGGGGGATAAAGATGGCATAAATAAAAAATATTTATTGTCTGGATTATGTTTTTCCCTTGCTATTTGGTCGAGGGCGGAATTTATTTTCTTTTTCATCCCTGCCATTATAATTTCAGTATATATAAATTATAAAAATGATAACTTAATAAAAAGGATTTTTTATCTTTGCGTCTTCCCGGTTACTGTGTCCTTGATGTGGTTGGCAATATGCTTGTTTATCACAGAATGGGCAATTTTAGAATTAAAAACCTATGCTGTTTTAATAACTCTTGTGTGTTTTTGTTTGGCCGTATTTTATGGAAATAAATATTTTAAAAGTGCAATTTTATTATTATTAATTTTAGTGTTTACTATTTCAAAGTATTCCTTTAACGTTTCATTTGATCTAATCTTGACCGAGTTAGTAAATTATATTTCATATTTTAAATTTAGATTTTTGCTGTATTTCTTTTTGCAGGGGTATTGGATTTTTACAGTTCTTCTTTTTTTATACATACCCATTTATTGGAAAGGATTTAACAAATCCCAGAAAATACTCTCATTTTTTTTAATATCGTTTTATCTTTCTGTTATTTTAGTTATGACAAGTGTTCACGAAACTATGACGTACAAACTTGGAGAACCACGAGGATACGAAGCCGGAATAATCAACGCTGTAAAAAGCTTATTCTTTAATCCTGGGAATCATATAAATGGATCTTCACAAAGAACTTATTTGACAATGTATCCTATTTTAGTTTTTTTGGTAGCCCATTCAATATACAAAATAGAATTAAAAGGTATTATCTTTGCAAAAACCTACCTGACCAAAATTATTGTTTTAGGGAATATATTATTACTTTTTATAATTTTCATGCAGCCGAGGCTAAAAATAATATTAGAAAATCCTACTATTGATCATGAGAGGATTCTTACCACTAACCAAGTAAAAGATATTAATAATTCTTTTCAGCCCTTCTGTGAATTTGCGTACAAGATAAAAGAGATGTTACCTCAGGACTCCATAGTATTATTTTCGAGCAATGAAGCAAGGTTATTTATCGCGGCAAGAAACATTATCTTTCCTATACTCAGTGTTTCTGTTGAAAAGCCTTATAAACTTGAATTTTCTGTGCTAGAACCATATAAGAAACATTTTAAGCAATTTAATTTATCAAATATTTATTTTGCATCAAAGAAAGAAACCTTTCTTTCCAACATCTCGTCAATAAAAAGCACCGTATTATATGATGATGAAAATTGGCATATTTTAAAATTGGAAATGTAAAGGAACACGTACAATATTAAATATTACTAGATTACTTGATTACTTGAAATGAACGAAAAGAATATTAAGACTATTATTTCTTTAGGTCCATCAACGAAAAACGTGGAGGCTTTAAAAAAGATAAAAGCCAAAGGTGTAGACTTTGTCAGAATAAATATGTCTCATTCGAACATTGAGGATTTAAAGTATTTTATTTATCATGCGAAACAAATCAACCTTAAATTTGTTTTAGACACGGAAGGCCCGCAAATCAGGACAGGAGATTTAGTCCATGACGGCGCTGTGATAGAAGTTGGAGAAAATGTAAAAATTGTTTCAAAAATTGATGGGGATGTTAAAAATATCGTGAGCATTAAACCAGGCTCAATTATAACCCAGCTTGAGGCAGGAGATTTGATGCATATTGGACCTGACACCTTAATATTGAAGATCACAAACACGACGACTATCAATGCAGGGTATATAACTGGAAATGTCATTATTGGGGGAGAACTTGCAAAAAATAAAGCCGTTGTAATTCGGTCCGGAATGAGAAGATCGTTTTCTATTCCACTTTTATCTGAAAAAGACCATGAATCAATAAATATCGGGCTTAAAGAAAATGTGAAATACATAGCTGCCTCTTTCATAAGAAGCGGGAGTGATGTGGAGCAAGTCAGATGCGCCACACGAGGGAAAATGAAAGTTATTTCAAAAGTTGAATGCAGCCAAGGGTTGAAAAACATTGATAAGATAGTTGAAAAAACCGACTATATTTTAATAGATAGGGGAGACCTTAGCAAAGATATACCCATAGAGAGAGTTCCATTTGCACAAAAGATTATTATTGAAAAAGCAAAAGAAAAAGGAAAAGGAGTTTTTGTGGCAACGAATCTCTTGGAAACAATGGTAGACAAAATTAAACCTACGAGAGCAGAAATAAATGATATCATCAATACTATATTAGATGGAGCCGAAGGATTAACCTTGTCTGCTGAAACAGCCATAGGGAAATATCCAATGGAGTGTATTAACACACTAAATAAAGTAGTTCAATACACGCAGTCAGTTTTCAAGAGAGATAGTTATTTAAAAGGGAAGAATAAAATATCAACTTTTTTACAAAGCGAAGATTATTTTGAAGAAATTGACCTATTTGAATCCCTTACTCCTCCAAATGGGGGTAAATTAATTAATAGGGCGTTCAATGTTAACCTTGATAAAAAATATATTGAAAGCCTTCATAAAATTACAATCAGTAATGAAAAGCAGATAGATGTTGAACAAATTGGAACAGGAGCATATAGCCCTTTAGAAGGCTTCATGACTGAAAATGACTTTTACTCTGTGCTGAAAAGTATGAGGTTACCTGATAATACTATTTTCCCTATTCCAATTATATTAGATGTTTCGGAAGAAGTTGCGAGAAATGTGTCATGTCCTTCAACAATCGGTTTGATGGATGATTATCAAAATATGCTGGCTTTAATGCATGTGTCAGATATCTTTTCAATAGATAAAGACAAAGTAACTTCAGCACTTTACGAATTTGACAGAAAAAATTATCCAGGCATTAAAATGATCAAAAAATTAAATTCTGTTTTATTGGGAGGTAAAATTGATCTCTTGAAAAGAAGATTTTCTCCATTTAATGAATATATGTTAACTCCTTTGCAGATTCGAGCATTATTTGATGAAATGGGGTGGTATAACGTTGCATGTGTTAACAGCAACAATATTATTCAGAAAGATTTTAAGTATGAACATCTAAAAGCACTTGAGGAAATTTGTGATGGTTTTTTTGTCCACCCGCTTATATTTGAAAAAAAAGAAGGTGATCTGGATTACAAAAAAAAAATAAAAAACTACATAGACGTGGTTAATAATTTCTTCCCCAAAAAGAATGCAATTTTTTCCGTATTCGCTAACTATTATAGGTATTGGGGTGCCAGAGATATAGTGTTTGGCGCTATTTGCAGACAAAACTTCGGATGCAGCCATTTTGTTTTGAGAGGAAATCATGCTGAGGACTTAACCTCCTGCAATCCCGGTGTTTTTGAAAGAATTTTTGAAGAGTTTCCGGACTTGGTAATAAAAGTAGTTCATTGTGATAAGACCTGTTAACTTTAAAAACGAATGATAAACTACTAAGTTACTATGGTTTTATACTTTATTGATCAACATAGCAGGGGGAAATGCTTAAATATATAACACCAAAAAAAGTGATATATGCCCTTAAGAATTACGGATTAAAAAGATCCTTTGTTAATGGTTTTTCTCTGCTGGTAAGCGATTACCATCTGGTCTCTTTTCAAAAAAGCGGGAGAAGCTGGCTCAGGATGATGCTGATTAATATTTTTACAACGAAATATAAAATGAAAAAAATTGATTTTGATTCAGAATATATGACTTTGTTTTCTCAGCTTCCAAACATCGTTTATTCCCATGCGGGTTGCTGTACGGCAAACCATAAACATATGGATGATTTTATAAATTTACTCGAAAGGAAAAAAATTATCCTTCTTGTTCGCGACCCAAGAGACGATGTTGTGTCCTTGTTCCACGATCATACAAAAAGGAATTTATTATATGACGGCGATAATATTTCCGAGTTTATACGTGATGAAACATGGGGGCTTAAAAAGATTGTTTATTTTTTGAATTTATGGGCTAAAGAGATGAAGAGGAGAAGAGACGACTTTTATTTAATGAAATACGAGGATATGCATAAAGATACTTTTCGTGAGTTGAAAGGTTTGCTAAATCATCTTAATATGGATGTTGAAGATAAATATATTCATGCTGCAATTAAGTATGGTTCGTTTGAAAATATGAGAAATATTGAATTATCAGGTAAAATTAATGACAGGAGAATGTGGCCGGGAAATGTAAATGATGTGAATTCTTATAGGACTCGAAAAGGAAAAGTAGGAAGTCATAAAGGGGAAATTAGTGCTGAAGATATTGAGTTTGTCAATGATTATCTAAAAAAAAACCTTGTGAAAGTTTTTGGGTATACAACTTAACAGTTCTTTCTTTGAAGAAAATGTATAAACAAATAGAGAGATCAAAAAAACAATGGGAACAGGATGATAACTGTTCTTGGGAACAATGGAGAAGAGACTACTATGAGGACAACTACGCGGCAAGCCGTCTTAGAGCTAGAGAGAAAAAGGTATTACATTTTCTGGACGACTTGCCTTTGAAGCCGGAAGCAAAAATATTAGAGCTGGGATTCGGGGGAGGAATAACTTCCGCTAAAATAATAGAGAGAGGATACTGTCTCTATGGTATTGATCTTTCAAGAAAACTATGTAAATTGGCTAATAAAACTTGTCAAAGCATTGATTCCGGTTCAAAGTTTTACTTTATTGCGGGAGACGCTGGGAAAATAAACTTTGCTGATAATAGTTTTGATTGCGTTATAGGGTTAGGATTTCTGCACTATTTAGAATCTCCTGAAAAGTGTTTAATAGAAATAAATAGAGTTTTAAAACCGGGCGGTTTTTTTATTTCTACGCAAAGAAACATGTATGGAATATCAAGTATAGATAATATACCTGAATTAATAAAAGTTATTTTATATCTGTTTACCGATAGAAAGTATGAATTTAGATATAGAGATACCTTTTTACTTAAAATAGGATGGATTATTTGTACAATCTTATCGCCGATCTCAACCAGAATGAAAGATTTGAAAAAAAGGATATTAATTCATAAAAAAGTAGGATATATAAAAAAGCATGCCTTTTCTTACAGCCGCTTAAAAAAAATACTAGAGGAAGGAAACTTTCAAATTCTCAGTTATGCTGCAGCAGGTTTTGCAAGTGAAAAATATTATAATTTATTTCCCCGTTTAGTAAAAAAGATAGACAAAATTCTTCAGAATTTTAATAACAAAAGAAAAAATCAGTTTAAATTTGGAAATGGTATTGTTTTTTTAACTCAGGTTAAAATAATTAACTAACTAAGCTGTTGCTTTGAAAAAATATTCTAAAGAAAATAAATCTGTTTCATTGATTGAGATTGAAAATGAGTTTGCTGATGAATTTTTCTTTAAATATTTTTATCGTCACATCAGTTTGCCTGTCCTGAACATTTTCTTGAAAATGCCATGGTCTCCTCTGCAAATAACTATCTTGTCAATTATGGCGGGAATGGTTGCTACGTTATCATTTTTTGGAGGAAATTATATATACCTGTTAATAGGAGTTTTTTTTCTTAACTTATCTTTAATTTTGGATAAAGTTGATGGGCAGGTAGCTAGGTTGAGAAATCTGACTTCAATTTTTGGGGGCTGGTTGGATTCTCTGGGGCATATCATCTTGTTTGACTTTTATTTCCTATCGCTCGCAATTGGAAATTATTATCGGACAGGCAATGCGGTTATTCTCATATTTGGAATTTTGTGTTTATTTCATATTTCGCTGGCTATTTATATCATAGATACATCCGTTAAATTAAAAAGAAAGACAATTAATGGGAGTGAAAGCGAGAAAGAAATTTCATTAGGAGAAAGTTATTTTGGTCTATGTTCCTTTATTCATGTATATTTGACCGTAGGTTGTTTATTTAATCAAGTTTTTTGGACGCTCTGCTTTTTTAGCATTGCGGGAATATATACTTGGGTTAAACCTCTCATTCGAATATTCAGGGACTGTGAACGAATTTAAGAGTATTTTGCACATATTGAACAGCTTAAAATTAGAGACTTGGATCATTGATGTGTTAAAAAAAAGATTAATCGGAAGAGAATTCTTATCTAAGGAACCTCTGAAAGACGAGAGATTTGTTATTTAAATAAAAATTTAGGCTTAAAATTTTTATAATGATCTAAATTTCAAATATTTTTTTGTTTTCGAAGCTAATAAAATAGCTATACTAAGTCCTTTTTTTATGAATTATTGTAAGCTTAAGGTTTATCTTAACGTTTTCCTATGCTGCTAAAAGTATCTTTCTTATTTTAAAAAGATTACTCAATCCGAATAACAAATAAAGATGAGAAAGGTTCTTAATGATTTCCCTGTACCGGGTTTTAGTATACTTCCACTGGAATTTTATAATTTGAAAAGGATGTTCTAATTTAGCTCGGACAGAAGAAATTATTTTATTTTTCTTGTTTTGGGCTATCGATAAAAAACTGAGTTGGCTCGTGAAAGGCTCCTAAAACAGAGGATTAACAAGTTGAAGTGATATTAAATTGTAGAGCATTTTATAAGGTTTAAATAGCATTAATTAAAAATTGCTTGTTTTTCATAGGGACCATAAGCTAAAAAAAACAAGTTTCGATGCGATTGAAATTATCATATTATATTTTTTATTGCGAAAGTAAAAATAAACATATTTGATATGTTAAAAATTAGGTATGCAGGGTATGTTCTAATTATAATTTTTGGGGTTCAATATTTTTATGAAAAAAGCGCTGAATTGAGTCAGCTCAAGAATTTGACCTTAACGCAAATAGGCGCTGCTTCAGTTGCTGTCTTTCTTACTCAGTTAATTACCGGAAGAAAGTACAAAACTCTTTTTAGCGTCCTTAAAATTAAACTTACGCCAAGAGAATGGTTTGGGCTACCACAGGTGACAGCTTTTTTAAACCTCCTTTTTTTTAAGAGCGGAACAGTTACAAATGCATATTTCCTAAAAAAGCATCATGAAGTTTCTTATTCAAGGTTTATTGCTGCCATGTCCGTACAAAAAATTCTCGATTTTTTTGTCGCCATATTTTTTGGATTCATGATTAGTTTGTTTATTTTTAGTTTCTTTGAGATTGACTTCTATGTCGTTTTAGTTTTCTGTCTTATGCTCGCGGCACTTCTTTGCTTCTTTTTTTACCCTCCCATACATATAAAAAAATGGAAATCACACATTTTAAATAAAATTTATAAAATTATTGAAGCGTCTAATGAATATAAGCAAAATAAGCCAGTTATGTTTAAAATAATTTTATTGGAAATGATAGCCATACCCATATTAGGCATTCGCTACTACATTGCATTCAATATATTGAACAATCCGGTTAGTATCGCTGAATGTGTAATTTTTTCGGTGGTTGTCTCAGTAACAGGACTTGTAAGCATAATTCCAGGGAATATTGGGATTAGAGAAACAATCGTAGGAATGTCTGCTTATTATATGGATTATAGCTTTGATTATGGAGTCTTTGCGACCACTCTTGATCGAATAATTGCAACGGCTTGGGCAGGGTTTTGGGGACTTATTTTTTTTCATTTGCTTCACCTAAAAGGTTATTCCAAAAAAAACACGTCTGCTTTCTAATTATTTACTCTTAAATCTTTATTCCCTGCAAATATTTTATGAAACCTGTTAATTTATGAGCAAACATAGTGTAATTATTTTAGGCGCTGGTCGACCCTTTCGAGGTAAATATCCATCTTCACTAATTAGGACAGATAGTAATCATCGTGTGCTTGATTGGATAATGGAGGCATTTAATGGTGTCTTAAAAAAAGCAGAGTTCCATTTTGTTGGAGGCTATTGTTTTGATGAAGTGGTTAAGAACTACTCTAACTTATTCTTTTCACTTAATCCAAACTGGAAGACATCGGGAAGCTTGGGTTCATTACTGGTAGTTCCACTAGTTCCAGATCAAACTACTTATGTTTGTTATTCTGATGTGGTGTTTAGAAAAAAAATTGTGAGGCTTCTTCATAAAGAAGACGACGATGTTGTTATTGTTGTTGATCAAGCATGGCGACACCGCTATGAATCAAGATCACGTCAAGATTTGGAGGCTGCTGAGAAGGTATGTATTGTGAGTAACGAAGTACGTTCTATTGGTACTGATATTAAGGTGGAAGAGGCTAGCGGGGAGTTTGTCGGGTTAATGAAATTGGCACCCAAAGCCATAAAAAAAATTATCTACCTACAGGAAAATGGATACGAAGACTTGGTGGAGGGAAACATCCCTCGCCTCATTAATATATTACAAAAATCTGGGCTGAATATCCGGGCTCTGGAAATAGAAGGTGATTGGGCTGAGTTGAATGCTCCTCAAGATCTTGCCAGATTTGTTCTTGGAACAAAAGCGGAAACGCTAAAACGTTTGCAGCCTCTTGTTAAGCATAGCGTAATTGATAACCAGGTTAGCTTCACCGTCGGAGAATGGGGTACATCACGGAATAAAGTTCTTCACATGCTTAAAAATAGGTTTGGAAGCAATCTTCTTGTGATACGTAGTAGCGCTTTGTCTGAGGATAATTGGATGGCTTCTCAAGCAGGCGTTTACACCAGTTTACTCAATATCCCTGGCACTGATTCTACTCGAATAGTTAAAGCAATCGAGGAGGTAATTCGTTCCTATGATGATGATGATCCGTCGCACCAGGTCTTAATTCAGTCAATGCTATCTAATATAGAGATAAGTGGTGTGGTTTTTACCAGAACGCTTAATCATAGTGCTCCATATTATACTATAAATTACGATGACACTACCTCTGACACTCAAACTGTGACAGCTGGAACCGGGAAAAACCTGATAACAGTAGTGACCTACCC
>Ga0187833_10002878_pt1 | contig 18042 bp, 15 predicted proteins | sample ETNtaG_37_FD_167968 | JGI IMG/M metagenome (GOLD analysis project Ga0187833, IMG submission 167968) | Marine microbial and viral communities from oxygen minimum zone, Eastern Pacific Ocean - ETNP2014_SV_400_PacBio MetaG (Illumina Assembly) | ecosystem: Environmental > Aquatic > Marine > Hypoxic...
TGAAAGCAGATTTGATATTTAAACTTCCGTGACTTGTTTTGAGGATGTATGCACATGCGAGATTTACAAGAAGGCCGACAATGGCGACAATGAACATGTGCCCGCTTGCAATAGGTTCCGGGTTAATAATGCGTTTATAGGCATGGAAGAAGATCCATATGGTGATTAAGAATAAAGTGGCACCGTTAAATAATGCGGCTAAGATTTCCAGACGGTAAAAGCCGTAGGTTTTCCTGGCGGTTGGAGGCCTTGATGCAAACACAATCGCCCCGAGGCTTATCAATAGAGCGATCATGTGGGTTAGCATATGTCCTGCATCACTAAGCAGGGCTAAACTATTGGTTAGAAAACCTGCGATACCTTCCACAATGAACATAGTTCCGGTTAAGGCACATGCTAATACAAGTTTTGAGCGCTCCTCTCCCCGGTGTGTGTGGTTGTGGGAACTATTAGATACTTTATCTATTTTTGTGTTGTGATGTATTGACATTTTTCACATTGACGTTGTAGAAAACATTTATTATAAAAAATAGTCTCTTAAGTACAAGGCATAAATCAGTTTCCTCCAGATGTTAATTCTTGATTTTGACAGGGATATGTTTTGTACTTTCTTGTGTGTTATGAGATTAAAAAACCTTATATTTCCGGCTCTTTTAATTCCTTGACTCCAGTGGTTTCCGATGGTAGAAAGAAGTGTAATTTACCTGTACTGCATAGCGGTTATTGCAGAAGAATGTTCTGGTTTAAATAAACAGAGTTTAGAAAAAGAGTAACTATTTCTCCGGCTCCATCCATTCCGGCAGCACTTTTTCAATTGTTTGTAGTGTATACGATAAATGACAAAAGTATATGCAGGCCTTGGATCTAATCTTGGAAACAGAAAGGCAAATTTAGTCCGTGCTATTACCAGGATAGATGCATGTAATGATATTTGTGTTAAAGGCGAATCCGGGTTTTTGGAAACAAAGCCTGTTGGCGGCCCTCCACAGCCAGACTATCTTAACTGTGCCATAGTATTGGATACAGAAATTGAGCCACATGAACTGTTGAAAGAGTTTAAGAAGATTGAGACAGAACTCGGAAGAAAGCCGGGTGTAAGATGGGGGCCGAGGATTATAGACCTCGATATACTATTATATGGAGATAGGGTCATAAATGATCATAATCTTAAGATTCCTCATGAAAGCATGCATAAACGTATTTTTGTGTTAGAACCATTATGTGAGATATCTCCTGATATCAGACATCCTGTATTAAGGAAAAATATTTCTGAACTATTGGAAGAATTAAAGTAGGAATCGGCTGTTTTTTCGAAGGAGCAAAATGTTATATAAGATTGATAAATATATTATTAAGACATTTGTACCGACTTTCATCATATGTATGTTTGCGGTATGTGGCATTTATATAGTTATTGATGTGATTCAGAAGCTTGACGATTTTATTGAAATGGGGTCCAAGGCATTTGCGTTGGCAGGACATTACTATGGGCTTATGATACCGGTATTTGTAGCACAACTATTTCCTGCGATAACACTGATCGCAGTGAGTCTGGTTCTTGTAAAGTTTGCAAAGAATAATGAAATATTGGCTATGCAGGTTGCAGGGATTAATCTTTATAGGATTTTACTTCCTGTTTTCATTTTATCGGTTTTTATGTCGTTTATATCAGTTGCAAATCAGGAACTGCTTATACCAAAACTTGCTGAGGGACTGGTAAAAGTAGAGCAGTCAACATTCGAAGAGGAAGAAAAAAATAATATCCTTACTGAAGATGAGACAAATCGCTTACTCTTAAGGGTGTGGACATTTAATGTTGTTGAAGGAAGGTTAGAATCTGTATTTGTCATTGGAAAAAACGAAGAAGGTAAAAAAGAGTTTACTATCAGTGCCAAGAAAGGTAAATGGACAGATGACAAAAGATGGTTGTTAATGAATGTAGTCAGGCATAACTATGATGAAAGTGGTAAGTGGGTTGCTCCTGCGCAATCAATGGATGAGTATTACCTGGAAACTACATTAACACCTGAGCAACTAAGCATAGTTGATATCAATTCGACACTGAAGAGTTTTAAAGAATTAAGAGAATTATGTAAAAAAGAACCGGAGAATCCGAGATATAGCGTTATGTTTCATGCTAGGGCGGCGTCTCCTCTGACCAATTTTGTGCTTCTCTTTTTAGGTATTCCCTTTGTTGTGGGTTTTGAGAGAATGAGCAGGAATGTTTTTTTGAGGGTTGGGATAAGTATCCTTATTTGTTGTGCATTCTTTGTCTTATCATATATCTGCATGAATCTTGGTAATATGGGCATTCTATATCCAGTCCTGGCAGCATGGTTGCCGGTAGTTTTGTTTGGGAGTCTTGGATTATTCTTATTTGATGGAATGCGCATTTAGTGTCCCTGCCTGCCGGTAGGCAAGTTTACAGAGAAACTAATCAAAACATTTCTTAGGTTTAGTCAGGAGAATTTGTTGTTTATGAGAAGAGATGCAGGGATTGAGATGATTGCCCTCACTCAATGTCTTTGTCTAACTTTTCAATCTTGACTATACCGTAAAGAAATAGATAAGCGATGGCAAGGCCTACTATAAAACCAATTGCAGTTGAGTGAAATGCTATGATTACAGCTGCTGTCAGGAGCATGACGAACATATCGCTTCTTGTCTTAGTATCTCGTGACGTCATTGCGAGTTCCATACCGGAGAATGTAAGAAGAACCCCAAGGACACTTAACGGATAAACAGACAATAACTTAATGGCATAGGCACCAAAGAAAAAGCCGACAATCATTTTAATCATTCCAAGGATAGCGATGCTTCCTCCGGTCCTGGCTCCGAATCTATACTGTCCGGCCAGACCTCCAGCACCATGGCACATCGGCATAGCTCCAAACCAGCACCCTATAAGGTTCATTAGGCCTACACTGGTAGATACCCTTCTTACATCAGCACCTTTCTTTGGGAAGAGGTCCCAGGAAAGTGCGCATACGGCAATTACTGAGTTCAGGATCGTCAGAGGTATTTGAGGTATTGCCGCCCGGAATGTACCACTTATGAAGTCATCCGCATTTAAAGCAACAAATTTTGGGATACTTAGTTCATAACTGAATCCCTTGAGAATGTCTGGTGTTCGTAAAAAGAGAAATATAAAGCCAATTGCAAAGATTACAAGGGCACCGGGAAACTTTTTGCTGAAGAACAGGAACAGGACAAGCAAGCCGCAAAAGGCTCCTACCGCTATACTGTCAAGACCAAAGATGGTGTTGGTATTGGTAACCATTTTAATACCCTTGATAATAAGCAATAAGCCAAGCCCAAGTTGTAACCCCCTGATAACACTAAGAGGTATGTGTCTGTTTAGAAACACTATCAGGTTTGTTACACCCAGCATAAATACAATTGCGCTTACCACTATTCCGGCAGCTAATATCTCATTAAGCGTGAGACCCTCATTGATTGCAATTATGCCTATCGCCTTCATTGGTTGAACGGCAATGGGTATACCAAATATAAAACCGGAGATCAGGTTAAAAAGTCCGGAGAAGAACAAGGCACTTCCGGCATTCAAACCGCAGACCGTTACCAAACCCACCAGTATGGGAATAAATGTTCCCATGTCGCCTAGTGCCCCTGCAAATTCGTGTCGGTTGAAACGAAAGCCCTTAATATTATTTAATATGTTTTTAATCCACATAATTGCCTAAAGTATGATTAAACAAAAAAACCATCGTTCTGTCTTGTAAAAGATAGAACGATGGTTCTAGTTAACATTCTCGTTGCCATCTCCTTTCCAAGAAGGGGAGGTATAAGTGTTTCCGCTCATACCCTATCGGTTATTTATCCATTGAATTCTATTTCAGGTTAAATAACTCGGAGATACAAAATTTAGATTGTATTGAATATGTAGGAGTGAATCCGCCAAACTGCCGTCGGGCAGGCTGCCGTTTGCCCCTACTTGTGACCGTTTAACTTTTCAATTTTAATTGCGCACGACTTGTATTCAGGAATCTTACATACCGGATCGAGTTTGTCGTTAGTCAGGAGATTTGTCATGGCGTCTCTGTTATGGAACGCAAGGAAGGTGATTCCAGGCTGCACTCTGTCAGTTATGTGGACCTTCACCTCCATCTTACCCCTTCTTGAACTGGCGAGTATCTTCTCACTGTCCTTTATGTTAAGCATTCTGGCATCAAACGGGTTCAGCTCCAGTGATTCCTCCGGCCATTGGTCCATTATCGTACTTGATCTTCTCGTCATCGATCCGTTGTTATAATGCTGTCTGCGGCGTCCGGTTGAAAGGATTAACGGATACTTATCATCAGGTACTTCAGCCGAAGCAATATGCTCCTTAAAATTGAACTTGGCTTTTCCATTCGGCCTGTTAAATTTCTCCTCATACATGATTTGTGTACCAGGATGGTCTAAGCTAGGGCATGGCCATTGGATTCCGTCCGGATTACATCTTCCATGATTAACACCTGCAAACATCGGTGCAACACTGGCAAGTTCATCCCATATCTCTGATGGTGAAGAATAATTCATATTTTTTATTCCAAGCGCCTTTGCTACAAGGCATATGGTCTCCCAATCCGCTTTACCACACAATGGATCTATCGCCTTTCGGATCAGCTGAATCCTTCTTTCACCATTTGTGAAGGTTCCATCCTTCTCGGCGTGACTTGAGCCAGGAAGGACTACGTGAGCAAACTCTGTAGTGTCCGTTGGAAGAATATCCTGTACAACAAGAAAATCCAGTTTCTTAAGGCCGGCTTTTACAAAGTTGACATTGGCATTCGTCATGGCAGGATCTTCACCGAAAATATAGTAGCCCTTTAACTTGCCTTTATTCATTGCTATGTCCATCTCTGTGCATGTCAGGCCTATCTTGTCATCCAGTTTGGTCTTCCACGCCTTTTCAAACTTCTTCTGTGCCTTATCATCACCAACCTTCTGATATCCAACAAACGTATTAGGCAGCGCTCCCATATCACACGCCCCCTGTACATTATTCTGCCCACGGGTCGGATTGATTCCTACGTTTGATCGTCCAAGATGACCGGTAACTGTGGCAAGATTAGCCAGTGACATAACATTGTATGTACCGGTTGTATGTTCCGTCATTCCAAGGCTGTATATAATCATTGCTTTATCAGTTGAAGCGTACATTCTGGCCGCCTCAATAATCCTGTCCTTGGCTACACCTGTTATACCTGAAACGTGTTCCGGTGTATATTTCGCGACACCTTTTTTGATCTCATTAAACCCTTCTGTGCGTTTCTTTATAAACTCCTTATCCTCAAGGCCCTCTTTCAGGATTACATGTATAATTCCATTCAACAGAGCTATGTTTGTTCCGGGTATCAGATTCAACCACACATCCGCCTTTTCTGCGAGTTGTGTCTTTCTCGGGTCACCTACAATCAGCTTTGTTCCATTTTTTATGGCGTCCTTTATTTTAAGCCCTACAATCGGGTGAGCTTCATATGGATTAGCACCTATCACGAATAGTAATTCCGTATCACGAATCTGATCAAATGAATTAGTCGCGGCGCCGCTTCCATAACATGCGGCGAGCCCGGACACGCTTGCGCTGTGGCATACCCTCGCGCAGTTATCAACGTTGTTTGTTCCCATCATTCGGCCAAGCTTCTGGAATATATAGTTCTCTTCATTTGTACATCTTGATGAAGAGAGGAACCCAAGGCTGTCAGGACCATGCTTCTTCTTAATCTTTGTGAACTTTTCAGCTATAAGAGAAATTGCCTCGTCCCAGCTGGCCTCTTCCAGTTTGCCATTCTTTCTTATGAGCGGTGTGGTTATTCTGTCTTTATGATGTATATGTTCGTAACCAAATCTACCTTTTACACAGAGACTTCCTTTGTCATTAACCGGCGCATCGAAGCATGGTGAAATAGAGACTACTTTCTTGTCTTTTACATTCAGAAAGTAGTTGCAGCCTGTTCCGCAGTATGTACAGGTGGTCCTGGTCTTTTCAAATTGCCAGGGACGTCCCTTGCCTTTCGCGGATAGTTCCTGCAGTGCTCCAACCGGACACGCGTCTATGCATTGACCGCAAAGTTCACAATCGCCCTCTTTGGAGATATTAGAATTGCTCGGGGTACCCAGTGCCGTAAACCCGTGAGCCTTGAACCCGAGTGCATATGATCCCTGGAGCTCACCGCAGGTACGCGCGCACCTGGTACACATAATACATTTATCTTTGTCCCACTCTATAACTCCGTTATTAGGGAGTTCAGGGAATTTTCGAATAGTTTGCTGACTCCATTCCGCATGCACATCAAACTGGTAAGCATAATTTTGGAGTTTGCAATTACCTGTTTTTTCACAGGTCATACAGTCATTAGGGTGGTTACCTAGTATCAACTTAAGGTTGTTTCTTCGGAGTTCAGCAATGTTATCGCTTTCCGTCACAACACTCATGCCATCCCAGACAGGAGCGTTGCAGGCTGTTACAGGCCCCAGGTTCCCGTCTACTTCAACAACACACATTCTACATTGTCCAAATGGCTCTAATAGATTCCAATGGCATAAATGTGGAACGTGGATATTGTTTTTCTTGGTAACATCAAGGATGGTTTCACCATCATTTGCTTCATATTCTTTCTGGTTAATTTGTAATGTAATCTTTTTCATGCTTTTCTCCTGAAACAAATCATCTAGCTGTTCAACGTTTATAAAATATATAGGTTATTTGAACTACATTTAAACTATCACAATTGAAATTCTTTCATAAAAGGCTAAAGTCTGAATTCCCGGAGGAGTTTTTAGCCTTTTACGTGCTCTCTATAACAGCAACAAAGCAATTACTACGCTTCAGCAGTAACAGCAACCTCCTTTTTAACTTTGTATGTCAGCGCAGAAGTCTTACATGCCTCTACGCAGGCCATATCGTCATACCCCTTACAATCATCGCAGTTGATGGCAACATTCATTTCTGTTTCTTTAGTGATCGCACCGAAAGGACAGGCATCAATGCATGCCCAACAGCCATTACATATCTCCTGGTCTATAACAACGTTACCATCCTCATATTTAGTAATTGCGCCATAATCACATGCCTCCATGCATTTTGGATTTTTGCAATTCTGGCAAACAGTTGCATGTGGTCTATCTTTTCTGAAACTTATGTTAATCCTTGAAACTGGAGCCGGTTTTTCCAGAGCGGATAAGGCAAAATCCTGTGCCACTGAATGCCTGATAGCACATTCAATCATACATCTTTTGCAGGTAACGCAGTTTTTGCTTGTAAATTTTTTCTTTAACATAGTGTCTTCTCGATCTGATAATAAACTTTAAAATAATTGTAATATTTAAAATTGCAATCGCATAATCTATCAAAATTACGGTATGTGTGCAATGATATTTTGCCAGATGATGTTTAATGGCGGGAGATTCTATCCTTTTGCGGCATCAATAAATTTCTTTATCAGTTTTCTGTCTTTTTTGCCGGGGATACTTTCAACACCGGAGGAAACATCTACTGCGTAAGGATTTACGATTCTTATAGCCTGTGAGACATTTAAATGTGTTAATCCTCCTGCTACTATAACGGGGATTGAAGTCCTTAATTTTTTTACAATCTTCCAGTCAAAAGAGGTACCGGTACCACCCATTTTATTTACTGAGTATCCGTCGAGCAGGATTGCGTCAGGCTTGTATTTTCTGATTGGAATAATATCTTTTTCATTTTGTATTCGAAACGCCTTAATAGTTTTGAAAGCTTTCAGTTTGTTTAATAAACTTGGTCGTTCATTTCCATGGAGTTGTATGGTGTCCAGACCGCAAAACCTGCAGATTGCTTCGATATTTTCAGCGGTATCATTGACGAAAAGTCCAACAGTCGTAACGAATGGAGGTAATTTTCGTACGATAGCACGTGCTTTTTCCTTGCTTACATTTCGTATACTCTCTGCAAACACAAAACCAATAGCATCTGCACCGTAATCAACAGCGAATTTTGCGTCACTTAAAGTTTTTATACCACAGATTTTTACCTTTGTCATTTTTGCCACCTTCAAGAATTGGAGACAATATCAAAATATATACATCAAGTCAAATCGATTAATACTTTAAAGGATTATGGAGATGTTTGGGAGTTCGAAGGTATTGGTTGTACGCTACAAACAGGGATTTCTGGTTTTTAGTATTAGTTTGTGTTATCAGCGACAAATTTCTGATAAGTAAGCACGTCTTCTTTGCTTCCTATGATTAAAGGTACTTTCTGATGAAGCTCTGTTGGCACAATGTCCATTATATTTTCTTTACCGGTAGTTGCCATTCCACCAGCTTGTTCTACTATAAATGCTAAAGGCGAAGCCTCATATAATAAACGCAATTTACCTTTTGGATTCTTTGGGTCTTTGTAATCGGCGGGATATAGAAATATACCACCGTAGAGTAGATTTCTGTGAAAATCAGATACCAGTGATCCGATATATCGCAATGAGTATGGCCTGCCTGAAGCAGAGTCTTTTTCTTTCAGATGGCTGATGTATTTTTTTGTCCCTTCATCCCAGAATTTCGCATTTCCTTCGTTTGCGCTATAGATTTTTCCTTTTGAAGGAGTTTTTATATCTTCATGTGATAATAGAAACTCACCCACACTGGGGTCTAGCGTGTAACCGTTTACGCCCTGGCCTGTTGTATAGACCAGTACGGTACTGGAACCATAAATGATGTAACCGGCAGCGACCTGATCACTTCCCTTTTGGAGGCAGTCTTCGAGTGTTCCGTTTTCACCATCTGTTTTCTTCCGGTGTATGGAAAATATTGTCCCTATACTTACGTTCGCATCGATATTGGACGAACCATCAAGCGGATCAAATAGTAGTACATATTTACCTTTGGGGAACTCATCCGGAATGGGAATGACTTCGTCATTCTCCTCTGATGCCATTATGCAAAGATGTCCCCCATGATCCATGGAATTAAATATTTTGTCATTGGCATATTCATCCAGCTTTTTTACTTCATCACCAGAAACATTTTCTTCACCGGTGAGGCCGAGTATATCAACGAGGCCGGCCTTATTAACTTCTCTTGATATAACCTTCGCCGCATATATTAAGTCCATTAATAATCCGGTAAGACTGCCTGTTGCTTGAGGAAATTTTCTTTCCTGTTCAATAATATGCCTAAGCACACTCATACCTTTTGTGCCCATAAAAACGCCTCCTGAAGGTTTCCGGTTTTGTCGGTTTGATATTTTTCTGCTTAATATTTATTTAAATGTATTACATAATCAAAGAAAGAATGAGCATAGTTGAATAAAGAATTTATTATTTATGCTTTGGTAAATAAAGATATGTGGAGGGGCGCAATGTCAAATGTTCTGTTATTTAAGAAACTTTTTTGTGCTTTTTGACAAAGAATTTTATGGCCTTTATTACATCGTCCATATACACATCCGTATCTACACAGTAGCCGTGAGGTCTCAGGTTAGGGACTGCATATATGGCTTTTGGCATGGCAGCCATTAACCCTGTCCGCAATTCTTTTTCACAGGCAATGGCCACAACCCCCTGAACTTCCTCAGCCATGACTCTTTTAAGAGCAATCCTCCCGCCACTGGCAACGGCTATACTTACGCCGTATTCTTCTGACAATGCCAGTAAGTCCATTACCTTGCACTTTCCGCAGCGTTTACACTCATTGATATCATGTTTGATATTCTGCTTGCAAGTTGAATTTTGTATGCAGTGTGGAAAAAGGAGCAGTAAACCCTCAGGCGGGCATTTCTTTTTCCTCAGCTTGGTCATCATGTTGTTAAGTGAAACAAATTTCTTGTCTATAACTTCCATTCTATTTGTATCTCCCTTGTTAGAGGATTTTTAATATCTTATTGAAATAAATAATTAACTTTAAGATCGTGTCCTCTTGAGAATGCAGTAGCGCTCATCATTCGTTTGCCTTCAGGCTTGACTTCTTTGATCCATATACTTCCGTTTCTTACAGCAGTCTTAATGCCTCGATTAGATATATCCGTAATCGTACCGGGAACGTTAACTGTTCCCGCATCTGGAGAATTATCTCGTTCCGTCTTTAGAATTATCATTCTCTCCTTTGAATTATTTCTGATTAAAGAAGTATAAGCGGAAGGTCTCGGATTCATACCTCTTACAAAATCATGTATCTCTTTTTCATCTTGATTCCAGTTAATAAGCCCGTCTTCTTTTTTGATTTTTGGTGCAAGAGAAACAAGTTCTTCATCCTGTTGTGTGTATTTTACACTTCCTGTTTCAATCTGCATTAAGCTCTCTAATAAAGTCTCTGCTCCGAGCCTGCTCAATCTGTTCCCAAGTTCACCGGCTGTTTCTTCAGGATCGATTGTTAATGATTTCTGGACGATCATCTCGCCGGCATCCATCTTCTCACTCATAATGATGGTGGTTATCCCTGTCTCTTTCTCTCCGTTGACGATTGCCCAATTAATAGGTGCTGCACCACGGTATTTGGGTAGCAGTGAAGCATGGACGTTAACGCATCTATATTTTGGTAAATTCAGTATTTCAGATGAAATTTTCTGTCCGAAAGCAACAACTGCTATAACATCAGGATTCAGCCCTTTAAGTTTCTCAATGATGAGATCATCATTGACATCGTCCGGTTGTATTACGTGGAAGCCCGTATCTATGGCAACACTTTTAACAGGGGGTGCGCAAGGCTTTCCCTTTCGGCCTTTAGGTTTATCTGTCTGTGTAACTACGGCCAGTATATTGTGTTTTGATTCGCTTAAGCATTTTAAACTGGGAACCGCAAATTCCGGTGTACCCATAAAGACTACATTCATACTGTATTTAATTGCGAACAGTTAAAAGACTAACTAACGCCGGCTTTGTTATTTTGATAAGACTGTTCTAGTTCTTTCAGTTTCGTTTTGTTAGCTATCGTACTTGCGGGAGTCATCTTATCAATAAAAAGACAGCCATTCAGGTGGTCGATCTCATGCTGCCATGCACGACTCAATAGACCTTCAGCTTCTATTTCAAGCTTCTCACCCTTAAGATTGTATGCGATGATTTTTACATATTGTGAACGTATGATCTTTCCCAATACATCTGGGAAGGACAGGCAGCCTTCTTCTTCCAGGGTTTCACCTCGCTCTTCAGCGATATACGGGTTTATGAATACCCTTTCACCGGTTTTTTCACCGGTTATGTCTAATACAACTAAACGTATCGACAGTCCTACCTGTGGCGCTGCAAGCCCCACTCCACAAGCATCATACAAAGTATCAAGCATTTCCTCGGCAATTTGGCAGATCTCATTGTTAATATCTTCAATTGGTTCTGCTTTTATTTTTAATACCGGATTTGGATAAACAGCTATTTCCATATTTAGAATGTCTTTATTCAGGGTTGCTTTATGAATTCCTGTCTACCCCTGTCTGCCGACAGACAGGGATATGCAGTAAAGACTTATTGCCTTCTGAGGCAACAAGAACGAATGAAATTTAGTACATTAGTATATAATATTATTTCCTTTAAAAGCAAGGATTATTTGTTTTTTTGTTGACAATAGCAACCCAATGTCATAGACTTTCCAGATTAAAATATAGTTGAAGAAAAGGTTAAGAAATAAAGGAAAAACTTAATGCCAACCAGCAAATCTGCGAAGAAAAATGTAAGACAAGATGCTGTACTTAGGATGAGAAACAGAGACAAAAAATCTGCCTTGAGAACCCAGATAAAGAAATTTGTTGTGGCCGTCAAAAAGAATGAACTCGAAGAAGCGGAAAAAAACCTGACACTGGCGACAAAAAAGCTTGATAAGATTGCAGCTAAAAATATTATACACAAAAAGACAGCATCGAGAAAAAAATCCCGCTTAACAAAGATGCTTAACAAGCAAAAAGCGGCTTCATCGCAAATATCCTGAAGATCTTCAGCCTGTTTTTTTAAATATCATACATCAGACCATTTAAATGTTCCTCTATGCATTTTGGTAAATCTAGTAAGTGATATCCACCCTCCAGGCAAGAAACAATTCTACCATCACAACAATCTTTAGCAACATTTTGTGTAAGCTTAGTTAGTTTATTGTAATCAGAAGCTTCCAGGCTCAGGCCACTTATGGGGTCCAGGCGGTATGCATCAAAACCGGATGAAATTAGTATAAACTGTGGTTTGAAAGGTTTAACTCTTTTTTCCAATATTTCTTCAAAGAATTTTAAATACTCCTGTGGTTCTATATTATAAGATAGAGGTATATTTATGGTGAAGCCAGAGCCACTGTCTTTTCCTGTTTCTTCTTCTGCGCCGGTTCCCGGGTAAAATGGATATCTATGCATGGAAAAATACATTACCGATGGATCGTTATAGAAGGCGTCCTGTGTTCCGTTGCCATGGTGCACGTCCCAATCAATTATTACAATTTTGTCGAGGCTGTATCTTGATTGTATATACTTTGCGGCGATTGCAACATTATTAAATAGGCAGAAACCCATCCCCTTTTCCGGGGTGGCATGATGTCCCGGAGGACGTACTAAACAGAATGCGTTGTCTGCTTTTTTATCCATTATTAAATCAATGGCAGTAAGGGGTGCACCGGCGGCATTTAATGCGGCTTCATATGAGTCGGGGGATACATGTGTATCGGGGTCTAAGTATCCTCCCCCTGATCTCGCAATTTCAGCAACTTGTTCTATTTGACTTGTGCTATGAATTGCAGACACTTCTGCTTTGGTGGCAGTTCTTGGTTTCTTAATATCCAATTTCTGCCAGAGGTTTGTTGAACGGAGGTGCTCAATCGTATTTATTATCCTTGTAGCGTTTTCAGGGTGATTGGGCCCTGTATCGTGCTTCAAATAGATATCATCGTAAATAACTACCGTCATAGTAATTATGTTAAATTATTCTTTTTGATAAATCAAACCAATTATAACCAAAGGGATTGCAGGTGAATGATGAAAAAAGATAGTATTTCTGACCATGAGATATTAACTCTGATACACAAGAATATCGATATGAAGAAGTTGAAGAATCAGAATAAAGCAATAACAAAGAAGAGAACAGATGAACTCCTTCAGAAACTTAAAGAATATGTAAAGAAGGATGATCTGTCCATTTCTGGTAATGCAGGAAAGGGTGCTTCAACTATTGATAAACAGTTTGATTTCTTAATAGTAAATGTTGACGGCGCTTCAAAGGGGAATCCGGGAGAAGCAGGTATTGGCGTTGCAGTATTTGATAAAGATTTAAATATTGTGCAGGAGAGCTGTGAGTATATTGGTGCTGCAACTAATAATATTGCAGAATATAAAGCACTAATTCTTGGTGTTAAATTAGCAGTAGGATTTAATGCAAAGAATACACTGTTTAAATCTGACAGTGAACTCATGGTGAAGCAGATTATGGGCGAGTACAGAGTTAAAAATATACAGCTCAAATCCCTTTATAGTGAGGTGCAAAGTCTTCTTGGAAAGCTGCCTGAATGGGAAATAAGGCATGTCCCTAGGGAAGAAAACAAAGAGGCAGATTTACTGGCAAATAAAGGAGTAGAAATGTCTGCGGAAAACAGGTAGCCGCAGACTTCAGTCTGCGCAGGCTAAGGCCATGCGGCTACATAAGTCGTTACCTTTGGTAACCTAATTTAAGATGTTTATGAAGATCAAATTACAGATATTTTTCACTTCCTTTGCGTGCCTCCTCTTTTTGTCTAATTGTCTTTTTGCACAAGACGGACTTAAGGACGCTTCTGTTTATAAGGTTGGAGACAGAAAAGAATTCTGGGCATGGAATCTTACTGTCATGCCGCCTGAAGACATCAAATTACAGGCAACCTGTCGTGGTGTTGGAGAGAATGTATATGTATTTGTTTCTGATGATGTATGGGATGTAAATGTCTTTCGGCAGGATATAGAAAAGATAATAACTGCTTTTGATCATTCCACCCCGGAGGCTTCAATTGACAAAGACAAAGGGATATATGAGATTCTTACCGAGACCTTTGGCCGTCCGCCTGATGTCGACAATGATCAAAGAATATATTTCCTGATTTCACAATTGGGAGAGTATCGCGGCTATCACTTTGATGGCTATTTCCGTTTTTTTGATGAGCTTGAGGGAAAACACAGTAATCACACAGAAATATTGTATTTAGATTGTGACGATCCTTCGGATGATTATTACCTTGGAATTATTGCACATGAGTTTCAGCATCTCATACACTGGCAGTATGACCGTAATGAGGCAGGATGGATTAGTGAGTCATTGTCGGAAGTTGCAATGATTCTTTGCGGATATTATACTGATAAGAAACACGTTATCAGATATTTAAATAATACGGACAGGCCCTTAGTATCTAAAGGGCATCATAAGGTTAGTTATGGAGCATGCCTTTTGTGGGGGACATATATTTATGAAAGTTTGGGTATAAAGTTTCTGGGAAATCTGGTAAGAGAGGAGGAAAATGGTATCAAAGGTTTTCAGAATACGCTGAAAAGTATGAACATTGAAGACGACTTTTCAACTGTTTTTGGAGACTGGCTGGTTGCTAACTATGTATGCAGTAATCCTGTTAATGATGAGAAATTCAAATACAAAACCATACTACTTCCCATTACTCCGACTATTAAACATTTCTTCTCATTGCCGGTTTACGAAACCGGAAAAGTAAATGGATACGCAGCAGATTATCTGAAATTCAGTATAGAGCGGGCGAAGGATAAGAAACTGAGAATAGCCTTTAATAGTGATTGCTCCAATGACTTCCTTATCAAGATTATCAGGATATACAATGATGATCTGTCCAATCCTGAGGTAGAAGATGTTGTGCTGAATGAACCGATAGAGACCTTTGATGTGAGTGATGTTGGAGTGGATTGCAGAGAGATTATACTTGTGGTGTCAGTATTAAAGACAACAAAAGAACCCATTCCCTATAGCTTCTCGGCGTCTTTAATTCCGTGTGCAGAAACAGTTTTGAGTCAGTAATAAGGCTTAAAAGATTGTGTTAAGTGGCGAGATATGTCTGCTATTTCCTGACGCCCAGCATTTCAACGAAACCTTCGGTTCTTGTGGCGATCTGCCCTGACATATAGTTGGTGTCGTCAACGCAATCTCCATCTAGATTTAAGAGTGGGTATCCTTCCTTCGCCAGCTCTGCTTTTATGGTAGGTATTGCGGCGTTGTTTCTCCTGCATCCCCAGGTGGAATAAGCAATTATGCCGTCTACATTGTAATCTTTGGCCAATGTTTTAATAACCTTCAGCCTGTTATCCAGAGGCCCATTGTTGTGGTTGGAGATCAGCTTTCGTGCGAGGCTTTCGTATGGCTTATCAGGGTCTAGTTTGTCCCAGTAGACGTGATTAATTTCCTCAAAAACTATTTTGGTATTTCCGGCATTCTCAATCTTGTCAAAGACATCAGCTTTAAAATATGGTTTTAGTTCCAGCCAGAGGAGCCTGATCTCTTTTTCATCTGCAACTTCTCCATTTTCCCTCTTTGATGCAATTATCTCCTTGAGTTCATCTACCAGTGCTGTGTAGAAATTTACTGCATATTCTGAACCGATTTGATAGTGACTTGGCACCATGAAACCAAGGCCGTCACCTCCCGAGAGTGGGGACAAGGGATCCTGTCTTACATGATTTAATTCAATCATTTTTTCCCTTGCCTGATTGGACAATTCGATGGCCTCTGCAAGAGCGTGTTTCTCCATCTTTTTTCCTGTAACTTCTTCGATGCATTTTGTTAAGCTGATTAATTGATTTGTCAGATATTTGACAGAGTGGTCATTCATCTCATGAGGAACGTCTACTATCATACTCTGTTTTCCTGTTATGGATTCACATATCTTTATTGTCTTTATGTTACTATCGCATATTGTTGATGTACCTGCGAGAAACAGGGGGCGCGGGTAGACACCCATATAAGCATTTCCTAAAGCTGTTCTATGGAAAGAACAAACATCGGTTGGTATAGCGCTCAGATCAGCTTCAGCAAGAGCATTAGAGCCTTGGCCAAATTTTGAACAAAGGGCTGCCGCTATTTCTAACGAGAAGGGATAAAGTTTCATTGCAAAGATGATCTCTGATGGCACGAATAGCGTTGTCCATATTGAACCATGTTTGTATGAATTAGAAAAAAGTTCAATCACGCCTTTCGATAGAATATGAAAAGCTTTGATATCTTCTTTTCCGATGCCTTTTCCGGTTACTTTTGTATATATATTCAGAAATCTAAATAGATGTTTTGCTAACAAAGGAGTTAGTTTTCGAGCAAACTTCTTTTTTGCACTTTTAATGTTTACCATAATTCTCTTTAGCTTATTTGGTTTAGAAAATCTCTATAACAATGCTTGGCAAGATTAATTTGATATTACCAGATATGTTTCCTGCAGATGGCTTAAATTGAGTGTTAGTGGCTATACCAGAAACTGGGGAGATTAATTGGTATCTCTAAATCACGTAGTTAGCTGCTCTATGAATGCTTCAATCCTGGTCTTTATTTGCCCCTCACTTTTAGAACTGTTATCACAATTTATATGTAACAGGGGAATATGCTTTTTCTCAAACTCTTCCTTGACCAAAGGATAATCATATAATGTATGATCGCAGAATTTTAAGGAGTGATAGATTGCTCCGTTTATTGCTCTTCTTTCGATAAGGGAGACTATGCTTTTAATTCTCCCGAAGACGTCGACCATCCTGGAGCAGGGAGATCTTTTTAAGTATCTCTCAGATATAGACTTGTATGGGTTGTCTGTAATCTCAACTTTTTTGTCAAAATACCTGCTGCCGGTACATAAATCTTCTGATACCACCCTGGCACCAGCATCTTCAATCATTTTGATTATCTCTTCATTTTCCAGTATGCTTCCCCAAATAAAGAGTTTTGGTACCGGATCTTTTTCAGGAACATCGCTTATTTTCTTCATGAGAGAGGTGAGAGTTGATACATAATCCTGGAATTTTTCAGGTACTGCATTTATGCCCTTCCTCAATAAGGTGAAGGTTTCATAACCGGAATGCCCAACGTAACCGTTCCATTGCTTTTGTAAAAATTCCATAACGTTATCTCTCATTCCGTTGTACAAAGTGATACTTCTATTAATGTCTTCATTCTGTATCTTGAGTTTAAAGTGATTCTCTATTCCTTCTTTAAATGCTTGAATTTCATCGGCAAAATATTGTACGGATGCTTCGTCACTATTTTTTGGAATATCGAGGAAATAATTAAATTTCTCTCCTTTATCTATTCTTACCCACGCATCATAGAGCCTTCTCATACCATCACAGGAATTAGTAAACACAATCCCTTCAAGGTGGTCCAGATTTCCCGCTAATTTTTCATCGGTAAGAGTTTTTATATATGAACATATATTACTGCAGAGAAGTGATTCACCACCTGCTCCATTTTCTTCATTTGAGCCCTTTATCCTGACGGGGTGATATCCAGCTGCCCTGATAATCTCGACTGGTGTATAAGTACAAAAATAGCCGATTTTCAGCATTTTATCATCATCGAGTTGAACGTCGGCGATTGACGATGTCTTGTTATCAGCAGTGACCGCAACGGATTCTTTTTTCGTATCAGCATTTGCGTTCTCTAAGGCTATTATGGCTGCTCCTAAAGCACCAATTATTTGTGGTTCTTCAGGCATTTTTATAGTACAGAGCAGCTTCTTTTCAAGCTCACGCACAACTCCTATATTCTTGGCAACGCCCCCGGTCATTACAACCGATTCTTCCAAGCCAACCCTCTTCGCTTGTCCTGAGACTCTTTTGGCTATGGAAATATGTAATGCCTTGCAAATATCTGGGGTTTTGTGGTCCGCGCCAATTAAGGACACAACCTCTGATTCTGCAAATACAGTGCACAAACTGCTGATAGAGACATTATCCTTCCCTTTAAGAGAGAGTTCCCCCATATCATCGAGCTCAATCTCTAACGTCCTTGCCATCACCTCCAGGAACCTTCCTGTCCCTGCTGCGCACTTGTCGTTCATGGAAAAATCGACTACGTTGCCCTTGGCGTCCAGCTTTATGGCTTTGCTATCCTGCCCTCCAATGTCGATGAC
>Ga0187833_10002881_pt1 | contig 18036 bp, 10 predicted proteins | sample ETNtaG_37_FD_167968 | JGI IMG/M metagenome (GOLD analysis project Ga0187833, IMG submission 167968) | Marine microbial and viral communities from oxygen minimum zone, Eastern Pacific Ocean - ETNP2014_SV_400_PacBio MetaG (Illumina Assembly) | ecosystem: Environmental > Aquatic > Marine > Hypoxic...
TTGCAGCAACGATTGGGTCCCTGGTCCCCTTAATTCTCAACCGCTTTGATATTGATCCTGCTGTGGCAACAGGCCCTTTTGTGACAACTGCCATTGATATTCTGGGCGTTGCCCTTTATTTTTGGATTGCGGGATACTTTCTCGTCATGAATTGATTGTGATCTATCATGCAAAAGATTTTTTGTTATACGCTTTTTAGCGCATTGGCATTTGGCCAAGTATACTCTGCCAACGTTTATGGATTCTCCTTGGCCGATATTCAGTTGGAAACAAAATCCGGTTTTTTAAAACTAAATTATAAAACCAACGGAATTATTGATTTTATATGGCCAACAAACAATACGTATATCACTAAATATGATACGACCCACTATGGATTAATTTCATTTCAAAAGAATATCAAACAAGGAACCTTTACGCAAAAACCGCTATTTGAATTAAATGATGGGTTATTAAAACACAAGAAAGAATTCAGACCTCGATTGGATTCTACTCAAACATTATTTACCATGCTGGCTATGATTATGAACAGACCTTATGAATTATTAGATACGCAATGGTTTGAGGTTGATCACGAGGGAAAGTCAATGTTGGGACGGTTTCTGTGGTCAGGTACTGAAGAAATAAAAATTGGAACCAAAAATATAATATGTAATCATTTTAGATTAGACTTAAAAGGCATAGATGAAACAGGGGGGTTTTTAACCGATACTGACCGTTTAATGAAATATGTTTCGAGCCCTGATGGTGTTCGTCAAATCTGGGTGGAACAAAATGGAAATCATCGTATAATCCGAGTAGAAATGAATGCAAACGGCTTTCCTTTCGAGATTCTTATTCAATGACTGCGCAACCATTTTTCAAAACCTACCAACGGCCCATTTTAATATGGACAGTAATTATTATAGCAATTGTTGTCGCCTTAAAGCTGGGGATCGATGAGAAAGTTGTTCTTTTTGGTACCGTTGTTATTGGTATTTTCACCCAAGCGTTTGCTGGATTGGCTGTATTAATCGCTGCGGTCCCATTAATCGGCCCTTTTATTGTCAAAGTGTTTGCCATCCCATTTTTCTGGATATTGAATGCGTTGGGGTATTTTGTGGGTGCCGTCGCAATTAAAAAAGGATATCGTGCTGAATTCACCAAATCTCGCGTTTTAACATTGGCGTTATTGACTGGAATAATTATCGGCTATATTATCGGTCATTTGGTACCAATGCGGTAAATTTATAACGACATAAATATGAATATACTCGTATTACACGGACCCAATCTAAATTTACTGGGATCCATTTCTGCTCAGTCAAAGCAGAGATTAACTCTGGATAAATTAAATACCGCTCTCCGACGTCATGTCCGGAGTTTAGATATTAATATAAAGATCTATCAGACCCATAAGGTCTTTCAGGCGATAAATTATATCCAACGTAATCGTAATTGGGCTGATGGCTTTCTTTTTGCGCCAATGGCTTGGGCCCGATATGAATACTCAATATTAGATGCCATAAAGGCTTCGAATATTTCTACAATTCAATTGCTCTTTTCAAATGGATTTGATGATTTAGATGAGACATCATCAATTTTCTCCGATACTTGCCGTTCAACTATTATCGGGCCACCTGATCAAATATATATTGATGGTGTTGACGCAATTACAAGCCTGGCTTAAATCAGTGAAACAAATATTATTTTTACTCATATGGGCAATTGTCGCCTGTACCCCGCCAATGAATCTCAATATTTCTGAAGAGGATTTGGCGGTTGAAATCATTACCCCTTCTATTGTCAAATCCGATGATGGTTATTCTACTATACTTACCACCGATCCATTGCTCACAGGATTAGATTCATTATCCAGAATTGCACAACAACCTATTTCATGGGCAACGCTTCTCAATAGTATCCACCCAGAATTACATGATTCAACGCGTACAATGTTAGGTGATTATCTTACTGAAACACTAACGAACAAAATGTTATACCCTTCCTTAACCAATATAGAAAACAAAAAGAATAGGTCCGTGATTACCTATTCTGTAGACACAAGCGTTGTATTACCTCAAATTCGCTATAGTTTATCAAAAATAGAGGTGGGTGCACCTATGGAACCATTGTTTGATAGGAATGGTAATATACCCGATTTTTCTTTATTAAATCCTACGTCCTTATTAATGCTTCCATGTGAAGGACTGTATATTCCTAAAAAAGCTTCACGGTTGCCAAATGCCCCCAGAGCTTATCGTGCAGGTGTTCATCGTGGTATTGACTTTTTCTCTAATTGGGGAACGCCCGTTATTGCCGTCGCTGATGGAATCATTATTCGTTCAGATTTACATTATGAAGAAGTGCCTGCTGATTTTAGAATTGAAATTCTAAAACGGGCTACAAGATTAAATCGTACGCCATCAGATATTTTTAATATGGTGCTGCTTGGCAAGGCAGTTGTGATTGATCATGGGTTTAACCTATTCCCGGGCTACCGTTCCATCACTATTTACGCCCATTTGTCCCATATAAATTCAAATATAAAACCCGGATACAGCATAAAGGCCGGGGATGTGTTCGCCCAATCAGGAAATACAGGAACCCAGCCCGGTACGATGGGCACGCGTGAAGAATCTCACCTCCATTGGGAGTTGATATTACAAGATGCTAAGGGCGAATATTACTTTGGGCAGAACTTGCCCTACGAAACCCTTTACCCTGCGCTAAAATCCATTTTCGATTATTAAGATTTCACTTTAAGTATATTTTCAGCAATTTGACTGTCGTCTGGTAAGACTTGCTTTGCCAGTTCATAACATTCAAGCGCACGCTGACGATCACCAATCATATAAAACACAGTACCAAAATAGTCTAAAATAAGGCCCCATCGTCGGCGAACGGATTCTTCATTCTTTCCCATACCTGTTACTTGCTTTGTTATGAATTCTTGGACGTAAGGGTTTTGATATTGGCTATAATGAAGACCGGCGATAGCCAATGCCTTTAAATCTATATCTTCTTGCTTGGCGTAGGCCATCAACTTATCTATAATTCCTTGGTCTAATAATGCCATGCCAGGTGAAAGATATCGCTTGATGAAATATCCCAAATTTACAAATTGCCCCATATTATGATTTAATTCGGGTCTTAGTAATAAATCAGCAGCTTTATATATACTTGTTTCGTTTCTAATCTTTAGACTGTTGGCAATAACTGGATTCATCGGTTTGGGCTCACCCCACCATTGATTAACATTTACCTGCAATGAATCTTCAGTAACATCTTTGTGGCACTGAAAACAGGCTGACTCAAAACCTTGAGATTGATCGTAAATCGGACGTGGGTTTGAAATGGTATGGTCTGATCGTGTGAATTTGACATCATAACCGAGGGCTGGATGTTGTCGAAAAGGCATATGACATGTTACACATTTACTTCCTTCAGAGTTTTCTTTATGAAATGTATGAGAAGATATATCCTCTACTTTGGATGCATGACATGAGGTGCACTGTCGATCGTCAAACCGACCAATTAGTTCTGTTCTATTGATGTCTTGATAAGATTGTGTATGTGGATCATGACAACTGATACAAGTCATGGCACCATTGATATAACAATCACTATAAAGATGGTTTTGTTGATAACCGAATGTCTTGATGCGCCCATCCACACCATAGGGGTTTTGGTTGCCAAGGAGGGCCATACGAAGTGAATAATAATCTTCAAGTTTTTTACCCGGTAAATATTCATATTTAATTGGTGTTTTAACGGCATGACACTGAAAACAAATATTGAGGCTTTCATCTTTTGATATTCCAGCTAAGCTTTTTACACCAATTGAAATGGGGTCATCAATTTTACCATTCTCCACATCCGTCATAATATCATAATGTGCCTTTCCACCCTCGTGACACGATTCACAATTAATCGTGAGAGAAATAAATTTTGTATTGATTTTGGTGCCTACTTTTTCGCCATATATTTGACTGCCGTGACAATTTTGACAGTTGGATATATTATCAATTTCTCCCAATATTCTGTGGGGTGGCCAATTAAACAGATCAGACAAAGATATTTTCTTTGTTGCTTTAATCCACTCTTCCGATCCTTTAACTTGAACAAACCAGTCATTTTCTGCCCGGCTATAATCAAATGGAATAAATTTATAGGTACCATCATTATACTTCCCGAAATAAGTTTGGGTGCCACCACCGAACATCAATCCGCCGCCGACAACGGCCTCCACAAACACAATTTCTTCTTGATTCGTTTGGTTATCAATTATCCGAAATTGATATTTATCACCATTTTCTTCCGGGTAGACGGTTACATCAGATAATTGAATAGGACCGCCATTGAATGGACCGAGCATTACAACTTTTTCTGGCGTTCCCCCTGCATGGCCATGGGTGGAATTTTTCCATTCATCATATATACCTTTATGACATTCTTCACTGCACTTTTTTGAGCCAATAAAATCAGAATATTTAATATTTGATTTTACTTGCTTAAAGGCGGGTTGTGGGATTTGATATGTAGTTCGATCCTCTTTGTTTTTTGAACAGCCTGTTATACCCATCCATATAAAAGAAACAACGATTATCGATATCTGCCGAAAATTCATGTGTAAAAATTAATCAGAAATAGAGACACCTGGTAATCTTAAAGGATTATTAAATGTCTTTCGTTCTTAGATAAAAAAAAGCCCCGCCTCGATTGATCGTGGCAGGGCTTTTTTATTCTTTATTTCAGTTACTTAGAAGCCAACATTCAATGTTAACACTGTATTGCCATCAAAGTATAGAGCGGGTATATACGCATAATCAATTGATGCGTTAATGCCCAATATTTTTTGAAGATAAACAGAACCACCAAATGAAACGCCACTAAAGATGTTTTCAATCTCCATTTCGTCTTCCTTAACAGTGGTTGTTTTTAAATCATCATTAATGGTCACTGTTTCCAGGTCAGCTAAGTAACCGGCTCTAACTGAAACCAAACCGGGTAGGGTGTAAGAAGCCATCAGTTTCAATTTATCCTGTTCAAAGTTGTTACTTTCATAGGAACCGCTAACATTTACCATGCTTCCAATGGAATAACTGGCACCCATTTCGAATAACATAGGTACATCAAATTCTGCAGGTTCAACTTTGTAGAACTGCGTCAACCGGTCACTACCAATTGCCACACCTTTTATTAACAAACCAGATCCGTCATAGCGCATGGGTCTACCGAAATTTCTTACAGCAACACCCACGTCTAATCCGCTCATATTAAGGAAATCGGTATACTGAACACCTGCGTCAACTGTGATCGCTGTGCCCTTTACCCGTGAGAATCCTTCGCTTGAAGTATTTAGAGAAATACCCATTGATGTTTTTGAAGACATCATGCGTGAGTATGTTAAGCCAGCTGTGAAATTGCTGGGTCTGAACTTTTCTCCAGTGCCATCAGGTGAAAACACGGTTGTAACGGGGATTTCACCAATATCAACAGAACGTAAGTTTATACCAACTGCATTGCTACCAGATTTAAATGAAGCGGCAGCAAATAACACTGACATATCAGCAATGTAAGACCGGTTTGAAAAAGTGGTTTCTAAGCTACTACCTGCACGGGCAACCCCCGCTGGGTTCCAATAGGTCGCCCCAACGCCAGTTGCAGTGGCAACGGCGCCACCTCCGGTTAGATATGCAGCTCCTTGTGGGATTAGCAATTGTGTGGCAGCAGCAGTACCATTACGCATACCGCCTGCATTATCGCCACCATATTCGAGTGATCCTTGCGCTGTTAAAGAACCCGCAAAGAGTACAAATATTGATGCAATCGCAATTATTCTTTTATTAATCATAGTCAATTCTCCTTCTGGCCTTAATAGGCTTTTGCGAATTCTTCTTCAGTGACAATCGCCAACTTCAGCACCTTCGTGGAACTGATATCTGGCATGTCAATATGAACTATATAAACACCACTCGCCAATGGGAATTCATTTGAATTCCTCATATTCCATTGCTGGTATTGGGTCGTTGTGCTCTTTTCAAAGCTTGCAACCTGAGTACCCGCTATATTGAATACTCTGAATATCACTTTTCCGGATGTAGGAAGGTGATTAAAGGTTATATACTTGGGAAGCGGAATTACTGAGTCCGTACCTTCAAGATCGTGGTAACCCATATATGGGTTCGGGAAGACATTAATCTTCTCCACGTCATTCGCTACGTCTGTTGATGCAACTGAAGGTGCTGTTACAGTGAATTCATCCGCAAGCTGGTTGGTTTTGTTGGTAATAATTAAAACAACTGTACCTTTTTCCGGAAGCAGCATTGCTGGATCAGCAACATCAATAGTTCCATCAGATACATCATCCAAATTCCACGCAAACCAAACATTACGACCCATCAGTTCCGGGCCATAATTGGTGCCATAATAATCGGCACCAACATAATCACCATCCGCATTTGGAGCACCGCCACCAGCTGCAATAGAAGCAGCTAGCCATTCTTGATAACCAGATTCGTCATCCCCAGCAGCATTGCCGGCGGTTTCCCAATTCCCTGGTAATCGAGGATAAATCCAATCGGTAAATGGATCGTTAGAACCACCAGAACCTGGATGATCATAAGGAACAAGTCCCCAAGCGTCATTCTCGTCATAGTCATAGGACCATGGGCAATATCGAAAGCCTTGTGTTGTGTTCCATATTTCAAATGGAACTCTAACCAATGACCCAGTGGTATATGCTAAATAGGCATAGTTGTCATCCTCATATGTAAATCTATATTCAAAATCGTTCGGAATGAGGTATTTCCAACCACTACCGCGAATAATTCGACTGATCATCACATCATAAGCATTCCCTCCGGCACCACCACCGTGGAAGAACCAGCCTGTACCATTGGATTGGTTGACACGACCGGTATAAGCAACTGGGAAACCGCCCCAATCTTGAGCACCCTGACAGGGTGCATCTTCTGTACAACTGCCATCAGCATTACCCGTGACTAAGAAATTCTTAAAAGCGTTGGGAGGTCCTGTAACCTTAAAGGTCAACCCATCAACTGCGGGAAATCCAGGATCACCATAGGTTGATCCTTGTGTATACCCAGTAAGCAATTGACTGCCTGATGTTACATCAGTGACATTCCACAATAAACTTCCTTCTGTTGGAGAACCAGAAACGGTATCTTCTTCAAAATTAACTTTATAATCATGTCCTGTAACTACACCGGGATCAATCACTTCTACACGACCTTGACCGTCACTGGTACCAGCACTATGGGTCATATCGAAATAATCACCGGAATCAACCGTGTAGGCTGTGCCAGGGTCTGCAATTTTAGGCGTCACTGTAACCACTGTCATGGGTGATTCTAAAGATTTGAATGGTGAAAATTCATTGTCTTCTAAATATGAATAAGCACTTATACCGTAGTAGTAAGGACGATCATTGGTAATTGGACGATTTCTTAATGCGTCATTTTTAATGACCATCACACGGCTAATACCATTATCACTACCCACGTGGGCAGGTCTTTCAAGAATTAACCCCGTAGCAGGATCCACCTCTTTTTCAGTAATCACCAAAATACCATTGGAAATGTCATACTGATCAATGAGGACACCATCACTACCCGCTGCCAATGCATTGGGTAATTGATAAATTTTATATCCTTCAAACTTGAAGCCTTTATTGTTTGAACTTTCTGTTTTTTCATAAGCAGAAGATTCAGCCCAGTTTAAAGTGATATATCCATCGCCCTCGAACGCAGACACTTCTGGTGCTGGCGGAGGAGAAGGAAGAGAAAATTTGTTATCATATGCAAACTGTGCAAAGATATCATTGTATTTTAAAACGGTAACAGAGGAGAGATTGTCTCCACCCAAGCCGCCAATCAATCCGACAACAACATCCTGTGTATCACCCAAGGTCATTTGAAATGGACCTGTGTTCATTACAAGACGACGATCACCAGGAGGCAGAATCATTCCGTCAATCCAGCCAGTTCCTTTTACAGGATCACCAGCCAAAACGAAAATTTCAGACAACCCTGTAACCGGGTCAACAAAAGGTTCTTGTGTGGGATATTCTGGTCTGGGTAAAAACCCTTCCATCAAATTAAACCATTGCAATGTACCTGCATATACTTTTGTACTGGGGTCACTCACTGAGGATCCAGCTGCAAAGTAAACATAACTGGTCATACCCAATGTGTCTAAAACTCCATCTCCATCGGAATCGACTTTCGGACCTTCAAGGAAGTCATAACCAGCTGCGGGTACCGCACTACCATAAGAACTAAAGAATTGATCATCAAATGTATTACCATTATATACATACCCTAATGAAAGTGTGGTATCACAACCGACATAGTCATCTGTATATGTACCCAAGTCAGGATCTGACCACTGGGTAAAGTATAATGTATCAAGCGATGCATCATCAGGACCACCTGGAAGACCCACGTATATCATTCTGGCCCGTTTGAACATCATGCTCGACAATGGGTTAGAAAATGGGAAATCATATCCCCAAAGAGTGATCTGCATTTCAAACCCGATTGGAGGAGAACCCCAACCGCCCTCTGATACGCTGAAAGGAATTCCAGTTTCAGTATATTCATCTGGTAGATCATTGGCCACAGTCCAAATAGTTTGGTCTGCACCAGGTATACCAGGAATATCCCCAACCCATTCTTTGGTCTCTTCGTCCCAAGACGCCGGTGTGTAAGATCCATCACCATTTACATCATCGTATGGTGCGCCTTGGTCTGTAGGCCAATTGGTCCAATCGGCACTGTACTGTGCTCGATCTGCAGCAATTTGTGCTTCTGTTACATCAGCAGCTGCAATATCTCTTAAGATTGCAGCGTCGCTGGTAAGATCACCAGCATACCAATCCCTACGCACACGAAAAATTTGCTGGTCACGATAGTCTTCTGAGTAACCAGATGTTTTAATTTTTCCATTTGCATCCAGAAGTACTTTACCGGCCTTTAAACCTGTATTGTACATGGAACCATTTACACGAATACGGGGCGTTCCACCACCGGTACCATCGGTTATGATACTACCATCAGCATTAACACCGTATTTATCTGTTACTTTGGCTCCCCAGAGGATCCCTTCTGCGAAAATAACACTTCCCATTCCTTTAGGATAGTTTCCCGCAGAACCATGTGAAGTACCATTCCAATTGAAAAACCCTTGGTTTTCCATTTGTATTTTCCAACTGTTAATGTTGAAAAATGTGCTGGATGGGCCCTCGCTAGCTAACTTAGCCAGTCGACTGGCAGTTTTGCCTGCATCCCTATCTCCTCTTGGTACTTCAGCGCTTAAAGCTGAAACAAGGAGTAACGCGCTTGCGGTTGCCCAAATGATTGATTTTTTGAAATTCATAAAAATCTCCACTTTTTTAATTGGCATTTCAAGCCTCCTTAGAAGGAGACTTGAATACCTGTTTTAATTTCTTGAGGAACACCAAATAGGTCAAACCCATGATCGTTTAACCAATGGTTGCGGTTTGCCAAGTTGATCTTCTGATACATTTCCACATATTCTGGTCCACGACCTTCAATAATCAGGGAACTCAATGCCGGATCACTTAAGAAACCATCATCGTATGCATCTCCTGTACGGTTATACACGTTAATGATATGTTTTGTGTTCAGCAGATTTGTGATTGTTGCATAAGCTTTCACATTTGTACCTGCAATATTAATGGTTTTATCCACACTCAGGTCCAAGTTGAAATAAGAAGGTGTTAACGATGAGTTAATCGCTTCTACAGGCCTCCGGTTACGGGGGTCATTATCCGAAAGAAGTGCACCTTCACCTGCGTCACGCTGTCCCATAGAACCATCAGACATTGTGTACGGGTGGCCACTATTGAGCGAAGCAACCAGGTTTGCACCCAAGTTGTCTGTGAGCATATTGCCTGTTTTACCAGTTCTGAAGTCAAGTATAGCACTGGCTTGGTGCCGTTGATCATATCGCGTTGCAGCAATCATTGTTGGTTTACCCCAACCGATTGTTCCCAAGCTTGGATAGGAGTTTGTACCCCGTACATCTTGGAAAACATAGTTAGCAAACAACTGGACATTACCGACGCGAGATGTTTTGAAATCAAGCTCGATACCAATAATATTCGAGAAATCAGTATTCACGTAATTGGTATGATCCCGCAAACCGAAATAGTTTTGCGTTGGGTCAGGTACATAAACATCACGACTAATTTGGTCCTGAGGGTTACGGGCAAATACCGTAATATCAACAGAAGCCACGTCGCCGATGAGTGTACCATAGCCCATTTCGAATTTTGTTTCTCTCACAGGCTTTAAACCCCAAGAAGAGGTCCCTGAACCACGACTACGATAAAGGCGGCTCATGGGGGCCATTTGAACATACCGACCATAGTTTAAATGAAAGTTGGAACGATCCGTAATCGGGAATCCCAAACCAATTCTGGGCAATAGATATGTCTGTGTAGGCATATCTTTAAAACCCATTGTCGCATGGTCTGCTGCCACAATTGTATAGTTCTTGTCTAATGGCGGATTATCATAATCCATCAAATCTTTGTTGGCCTGATTAATCGCTTCGTAACGTAAGCCGACATTCACAATTAAATCACCTGCTTCGAATTTGTCATTTACATAGAAAGACATATTCGAAGGGTTACGCGGCTTGTCATAATCATCGCAATTACCACCATCATCACATTCTCTTCCTAACATATCGTAACCGACCCAGGAAGCGAGACGCGCATTTAAGATCTCAGTCTCAATCCGTGCGTTTTGCGCCACCACTGCGTCAATTAGCGTGGAGTCTTGATTAATTTTGGAGTTGAGAGAATTAATACCTGAATAGCCATAACGCTTATAGGTGTATTGGGTGTAATCAGTCCCGATTTTAATTTCGTGTTCACCCATCTGAGTCACAAACTCAGCGTCGAATCCGATATAACCATCTTCACCTTTACTATATCCACCGCGACGCATTCCATCCCGTTGGAAACGGAAACCGTTAAGGTTGTAGTTTGAAGGCTCTACATATTTATATATATCCAACTGGGAGTCTTGCCCGGGGGTTCCAAAATGGTTTGCCCAGTTTGAATCAACAAAAGCTACCTCGTCTCTGTTACCCCACTTCAGCCAATCTTTCAGTTCGCTACCGCCCGTTTTGAATACACCCTTCTCTTTGAACTTCTTATCGTATGATTCATAAGAGCGGTTCATTGTCCGAACGTTGGCACGAACATAAGTGCTTGTATTTAAAAAGTACGTTGCCTTTAAGTTGATTAGCATATTTTGAGTCAGTGTTTCATGGCGACGTGTATTAAACATGCTCTGAATTGGTAAACCCGCAGAAGAGTATGTATCTGTATTGAAAGCCCCAGCCAAACGAAGTACGAGTGGGTTGAGGTCCAATTGTAACGTTCCGTTAAAACTTAGATCTTTCGATAGATTGTCAAAAGCATAAGAATCGTTGCTTCCGCGCAATGCCCCATCACCTTCAGATGTATAGGCACCATCATGGTCTAAATCGGTAAATGTGTATGATTTTGAACTTAAAACCACATAATCACCAGATTCGGTTAATCCACCAACTTTATCTGCAATCGGGTTGCCGTCTGCAATGGTAAATGGTGTAAACCAACGACTTTGGTTTTTATAATTATCTGTGCTGGTTTGTCTCAAAGCACCAAAAAAGCGAACTTTATCACCGATGGGACCCTGAAATGTAAAAGTCATGTCTTTATCACCCGTTGCTGCCCATGGATCTCCAGCAGCCATGTTCTCCATGAGAACAGATGCGGAGTATTTGCTGCTACCGGTTTTTAAAGATTGCTGGATCATTCCTGCGTTGGCTTTACCAACACTGGCGTCAAATCCACCCGTTTGAACTGCAATCGCTTCTAAAGCTTCTGGAATTGCATTTGATACAACTCTGTTGGCGCCTGCACCTGTCATAGATGCGCCTTCTAAAGTATAGCCAATTTCTTCTTGTCGACTACCGCGAAGGTGAAGGCCGTCATGCATTTTGACTACACCAGCTTGACTGGCGACCATTGCTGTTACACTACGCACAGCATAATTCTCAATAGCTTCTGCGTCGATGCTTCTGGCGACGTTTGTGGCTGTGATCTCAATCAAAGGTTTTTCGGCAACTACTTCAACCGTTTCCCCTTCAACCGCGGCAACTTCCATTTCAAAATCTTGAATGGTTGTTAAGCCAATGGTTACGCGTACATTTGAAACAATTTGGGCTTTATACCCAATATAGTTTACCCGCAGTGTATAGGTTCCGGGTTGTACGTCAAAAATATAGTATGTACCATTTACATCTGAAGCTGCACCACTTGAAGTTCCTTCAAGGACGACATTGGCGCCCACCAAGGGCTGACCATCAGATGAGACGGTACCACTCAATTTACCAGTTAGATTCTGGGCGATTAGGCCAGCAGAAAATATAACGGCAAAGAACAAAATTGCGAGTTTTCTCATATTAATCTCCACGTTAATGTTCGGGTTCTGTTATCAAAAAATTTATAGAAAGCTTAGGATTGTGTGAGTCAAATCGCACTAATCCCCTCTTACCTCATCCAGGAAACTAACATTTAATTATGGATGTGCAAACTTTTTTTTATAATAATAGGCTGGGGCAGCTTAGCGGTGTAAATCACAGCGTTTCTCGACGGAGACGGTTGGAATTTCCCACCACATTTATAGAAGAAATTGCCATGGCAGCCTCGGCTAAAACAGGGTGAAGCACGCCAAAAATCGCCAATGGAATGGCAATACAATTATAAACACTAGCCCAAAACAAGTTTTGTCTAATTTTTTGGAAGGTCTTTTTTGCCAAAGAAAATGTTTGATTGAGTTTAAGCAAGTCCCCTTTTACCAATATAATATCACCAGTTTCCATAGCTATATCTGTTCCCGTTCCCATGGCCACCCCAACATCTGCCTGGGCAATGGCGGGTGCATCGTTGATACCATCACCTAACATACAGACGATTTCTCCTTTATCCTGAAGTGATTGTATAATATTTGTTTTATCCTCTGGCAGCACTTCCGCATATATTTCATCGATACCAATTTGGTTGGCCAATAAATCAGCTGTTTCTTGTTTGTCCCCCGTAAGCATAACGGTCTTAATGTGGTTTGATTTTAATCGTTGAATGGTCTGGCTGGCGTTTGCTTTCATTTCATCTGCCAATATAAAAACACCGTAAACTGTATCATCCACCGCGATGAACACCTGAGACCCCTTTTCGTTTAACTCGTCCTTAAACCCAACAAAGTCTGCGCTCCCCACTTTAATAATACCGCTTCCAAAATTTCCCGATATTCCTTTTCCTGCGCTTGCCTGTACATTAACCACCTCGTCTAAGCCAATTTGTTTTTCATCTGCTAATTGAACAATGGCGACCCCTAGGGGGTGTGTAGAATGTTTTTCGATACTAGCCGCCATCCGTATGAGGTCATTTTCTCCAATGCCACTTAAGGGTTTTACTTGGGTCACTTTGGGTTTCCCCATCGTAAGGGTGCCAGTTTTATCAAACACGACTGTGGTGACTTCATTCATTCTTTGAATTGCGGCACCGTTTCGAATTAGAATACCGTTTTCTGCGCCCTTACCGCTCCCTACCATAAGGGCAGTGGGTGTGGCGAGTCCCAAGGCGCATGGGCAGGCAATAACCAAAACAGCTACGGCGGAAAATATAGCCATAGTTGTGGGGGATGCGTCCAGATTTCCCCAGGGAAAAATATTCACAAATACAGCCATCCCGCTTTGCATAAACTCTGGAGACATTCTCCAGGCCGTAAAGGTTCCCGTTGCCAACACCAATACAATTGGAACAAAAATAGCGGTAACGCGATCTGCAAATGCCTGAATGGGAATTTTGGTTGTTTGCGCTTCTTCTACCAACGTCGCCATTTGGGAGATAAATGTATCTTTCCCTATTTTAGTCGCCTCTACCCTTATCGACCCATCTATATTAATGGTGGCGCCAATCACATTGTCCCCTTCTGATTTATTTACCGGCAGGGATTCGCCAGTAGCGATTGATTCATCCACGGCGCTTTCGCCTTTAACGATTAAACCATCAGTGGGGATTTTCTCTCCCGGCTTCACCACCATGATGTCACCCACATGAACGCTGGACACCGCTATTTCAATTTCTTGTCCTTCTTTTAGGATAATCGCTTTTTTTGCCCCCAGCGACATTAGACGTTTAATAGCCTGAGAAGATCTTCCTCTGGCTTTTGCTTCTATATATCGCCCTGTTAAATGAAAAGCCATTATCATTCCTGCAATTCCCGCAAAGGAGTGTATCTCCATTCCCATGGCTTTTAAACCGCCTGTCACCAAACACGCCAAAGACCCCAAAGCTATCAGGACATCCATATTAGGAGAAAAATGTATCGCAGACCGCCAGGCTGATTTGAGGGCCTCCCTGCCCGGAAAAACCAATACAATGACGCTTAAACCAATCATGCCGTATATATATAAGGTCTCACTGGGCCACATAATACCCGAAATCCAATTGGGAATCATCCACAGCATAATGATTGTAGTGGCCACCCAGGCAAAAACCATTTGATATTTTGACCGATTTAAATTTTCATTCGACCTGTCTTCTGGTGAAATTTCCAATTGTTCAATGTGTTCCGCTCCATACCCAGTATTTTCTATCGCTTGAATTAATTGATCGACACGAACTTCTCCAGCCACTCGGGCTTTTTCTAACGTTAAATTGACAACTGCTTTCTCTACACCTTCTACTTGATGCAATGCACGTTCGATAATGCCCACACAGCCCGCACAATGCATTCCATTAATTTTTAATTCAATTGATTCGTTTGGCATATTTTTTAATCACTTTCAAGGATGAATTTAGGCGTAATTCTAATCGAGTCTTACCAAGATATTCGACAGCTTAAATTATCCATTCTTGAATAATGTTCCTGTTTTAACTTTATCCATTAATTTAATAGAGGAGAAGTCTCATGAAGCGTTTTTCATTCATTATTCTGATTTCATTTTTGTTTTCACAAGACAATATTCAACTCCCCATGAAAATCAGGGGCGTCCGGTATAATGCTTCTATCCCGAAACCGGAAGAAATTATCGGACATCAAATTGGATCTCGCCATACGCGGACCGATCAGGTCATCGATTATTTTGAAGCAATGGCTTCTCGAAGTAACCGAATTATTTTGGAAGACCATGCAAAAACCCACGAAGGGCGCCGTCTGATTCACGCCATCGTGACCCACCCGGATAACCACGAAAAATTGGAGGCCCTTCGATTGGCCAACTTAACATTATCGAATAATCCAAATGGGGTTACCGATAATGATTTAAATAAAATGCCAATGGTGGCTTATCTGGGGTTTTCTATCCACGGAGATGAGGCCAGCGGTACAGAAGCATCTCTCCTTTTATTATATCATCTGGCAGCGGGGAATGGAAAGCAAATTGATGATGTGTTAAAAAACATGGTTTTAATTATTGATCCCATGTTTAACCCGGATGGACGGGATCGATTTGTGAACTGGGTAAACGGCAACCGCGGTACTGTCCCCACGTCCGACACACAAGACCGGGAACACAATCAACCCTGGCCAAGAGGAAGAACCAACCATTATCTATTTGATATGAACCGGGATTGGATGCCGGTTACACAGCCGGAGTCCAATGGCCGCGTTGCATTATTTCATCATTGGCGTCCTCAATTTTTATTGGACGCCCATGAAATGGGATCGAACTCAACATTCTTTTTTCAGCCCGGCATACCCAGCCGAAATAATCCCAATACGCCGCAAAAAACATTTGAACTTGCGGGAAAGCTGGCGCCCTACCACGCCAAACGATTAGATAGTATCCAATCCATGTACTATTCTCAACAGTCCTATGATGATTTTTATTATGGAAAGGGATCCACCTTCGGTGATATCCATGGATCAGTGGGTATTTTGTTTGAACAGGCCTCATCTCGTGCACTGGAAACAGAAACCAACCAAGGGCGCATGACCTATGCATTCACCGTTCGCAATCACTTTGTGTCCACCCTGGGAACGCTGGATGGACTAACCGACCTTCGGAAAGAATTTCTCTCCTACCAGCGTGATTTCTATGCGACAGCACCGGATGCAGCTAAAAAGAATCCGGCAACAGGTTACGTAATTAGTCTAAAGAAAAATAGAACCCGTGCCCAAATGTTGATTCAAAATCTTCAAAAACATCGCATTGTGACCCATGAACTGAAAAAAACACTGACTATAAAACAAAAAAAGTTTAAACCAGGTGATGCGGTAATCGTTCCAACCAACCAACCCCAGACACGCTTTTTAAAAGGCATAATGGAGAAGGTGGTAACCTTTCGGGATTCTCTTTTTTATGATGTATCTGCCTGGACCCTCCCCCTTGCCTATGGCGTTGAATCATACGAATTACGCCAAAACCCATCCGCTTATTTAGGAACACAGCTCAGCCCGGTTGAACTAAATGGCGGGGATGTCATTGGCGGACGAGCCCAATCGGCTTATCTCATGAAATGGGATCGCTATTATGCCCCCAAAGCATTATACACTATTCTGAACTCAGGAATCCTCCCAAGGCTTACCACATTGCCATTTTCTGCAATCATTGATGAAAAAGAAATCCAATTCGATCGGGGAACGATTGTTATCCCCGTCCATCAGCGGGATGCAGATGTAAATATTTCGCCTGATAATATATATAAAATGGTAACCCATCTCGCTGAACTCGACCATGTAAGCATTTATGCAACAAATAGTGCTGCAACGCCAATGGGGCCAGATTTGGGCGGTGCATTCCAGGGTGTGCTTCATAAACCAAAGGTGGCGATTTTTTCCGGAGAAGGAACCTCATCCTATAGTGTGGGGGAAGTTTGGCATTTATTAAACCACAAAATGGGAATTCCTGTTTCCCTGCTGAATGCGAAAAAACTTAACGCCGCAAAATTATCTAAATACAATACACTTATTATTCCCGATGGCAATTATGTCAACTTAGACTCAAACGATGTATTGGCTATCAAAACATGGATCAAAAATGGGGGAACCTTAATCGCAACCCAAACCGGATCAAAGTGGGTGGTTAATAAAAAGATTTTGGATGAAAAACTCAAAAAAGGGATAATAGATACGCTGGATATTCCCTATGATCAAGTCCCGGCGGTAATCGGTGCTCAGCGAATCGGCGGTGCCATTTTTGAAATTGTTTTAGATAACACCCATCCAATTGCGTATGGATATGGAAAATCGGCACCGGTATTCAGGCGCGGTGATGCCTTTTATTCATTATCTGCAAAAACTGCTGCCAACGTGGGGCGCTATACAGAAGCACCGTTGCTCAGTGGTTATATCTCTGAAGAAAAATTGGCTGAAATAAAAGGAAGCGCATCCATAATTGCGCGCAGACAGGGCCGGGGGCATGTTGTGCTTTTTGCGGATAATCCAAATTTTCGCGCTTTTTGGTATGGGACAAATGGATTATTCCTGAATGCTGTATTCTTTGGACAGGCGTTTTAAATATTAACAGTCCCCGCTCAAATATCAAATCTCTCACAGGACATAACGTCCTGTGGTGGGGCTTTGTTCTTTGTTTTTGGTAAATAGTGAGCAGTTTGTTTCTACCAATAACAAAATTTCCACCTTGTTAATTAATGCGTTAATATTGGTTAAATGATAGATTTAAAACCTATTCTGATATTATCGATTTTACTCACCTGTTGGGGGTGTGAATCAACTGAATTAAAAAGCCACCAAGAAATGATTCGGATCCTTTCAGAAAAATCAGAAATGGTTAACCCTGAAATAAATTTATATGCCAATAAAAAAAGATTGGCTTGGCTTCAAAATCAAATTTTTGATGACCACATTTCTGCTGCCCTCCAACATCAATCTGTTATCGCAAACGAAATGTTGAATGCAGGATACACCCAACAGTCCATTGATCAATACAACGATGTGCTGTATATAATTGATTCGCTTAAAATCAATCCTCCCGAATCATTCA
>Ga0187833_10002883_pt1 | contig 18029 bp, 15 predicted proteins | sample ETNtaG_37_FD_167968 | JGI IMG/M metagenome (GOLD analysis project Ga0187833, IMG submission 167968) | Marine microbial and viral communities from oxygen minimum zone, Eastern Pacific Ocean - ETNP2014_SV_400_PacBio MetaG (Illumina Assembly) | ecosystem: Environmental > Aquatic > Marine > Hypoxic...
TCTTCGGCAAGTTCCGCAGTGAGATGTTTCAATTGATATTTATTGCGGTTTTTCCTGCTGATATTGCTGAAAAGCGATCTTGCCTTTTCCCATTTTTCCCTATCGATATAGATCCATCCCATGCGGTAAAAGGCTTCGTCCCTGACATTCGGGTCCTTGGACAGCGTAACAAGGTGCTGAAGAATGGCGATTGCTGAATCGGGCTCATTGAGGGCCAGATGTGACTCGGTGATTTTATAATATGACCTAATCGATAGACGGGTGTCTTTATATTGATCGATTAAGGATTCAAAAGCGGTTATCGCCTCCCTAAAATGCCGGACCTTATAATACGACATGCCGATTTTAAATCTTACAAGTTCACCCCTGCTGTCTTCCGGAAAAAAGTAAATGAATCGATGATATTCGCCAATAGCCCTTTTATAATCACGGTTATCGTAATAATATTCTGCAAATTCAAATTGTTTGTCAGGGGTGATCGTTAGAGGATATTTCATATTTGTATCGGCAAAGGACTGCGAAATCGAGAAAAACCAGATTAAAACCAATAAAAAGGGGATAAAAAGGTAACCTCTAAGACATCCAAAGCCGAAAGTGTTCTTTGAAGCCTTCACTTTTGGGTAACCCTTAATACCTCTTCGATGGTTGTAATGCCCATTAAAACCTTCTCTATCCCGTCATGACGAAGGGAAACCGTCCCTTTATTCAACGCTTCGGTTTTAATTCTGTTAGAGTCATATGTTTTGAGGATCAGGGTTGCCAGATCGGAATCCAGGACCATAATTTCGAAGATTCCGATGCGGCCCTTGTAACCCGTATGAAAGCAGTTTGGACACCCTTTTGCCTTATATATGCGACCGGTCTTTATTTGATCGAAGATCATTCCGATGCTTTTCAAAGCAGTCTCGTCCGGCGTATATAATTCCTTGCAGTCTTCGCACAGCACCCGAATCAGTCTTTGGGCAACGACCGCTTTAACCGAAGAAGAAATCAGAAAAGGCTCAACGCCGATGTCGACCAGCCGGGTGATTGCGCTCGCGGAGTCGTTTGTGTGAAGTGTGGAAAAAACAAGATGGCCGGTCAGGGCCGATTGAACCGCTATTTCCGCTGTTTCTTTATCTCTTATTTCACCGACAAGGATAACGTCCGGGTCCTGCCGGACAATCGATCTGAGTCCCCGCGCAAACGTCAGATCTATTTTGGGGTTGACTTGAATCTGTCCGATACCTTTGATTTGATACTCAACGGGATCTTCGATGGTGATGATGTTTATATCGGGTGTATTGATGGATAGCAATACAGCATAAAGGGTGGTGGTTTTGCCGCTTCCAGTGGGGCCTGTCACAAGAATGACGCCGTTGGTGAATTGAATCAGGTCCTGAATCAGCTTAAGTTTTCCAGACTTCAGACCGAGTTCAGAAAGTTTCAGCAATGCGCCTGATTTGTTCAAAAGCCTCAAAACAACCCGCTCACCAAACGATGTTGGAATCGTGGCCACCCGTATATCAATGTCCTGGTCGCCGACTTTGACTTCAAAGCGTCCATCCTGGGGGAGTCGTTTTTCAGCAATGTCCATCTTTGCCATGACCTTGATTCTGGATGTCAATGCCGGTTGAATCCATTTCGGTGGCGTGATCAGATCATATAAAATGCCGTCCACGCGATACCGGACTTTAAAACTGTCTTGAAACGGTTCAATATGTATATCACTCGCCCTGGCTTTTATTGATTGTGAAATAATATGGTTGACCAGTTTGATAATCGGTGCATCAGTGGTATCATCCAACAGATCAGCCGCACCTTCAATTTGTCCAATAATTGTACTGTCGTTTTCTTCCATGTCCTGGACAAGCTGCTCGGCGGAATCACGGCTCAGGTCATAAGAAATGTTTATGGCGGTTAAGATCGCGCTTTTTTTGCTGAGAACAATTTCATAGTTCTTTATCCCGAGTATCCTGGCGAGATCGTCAACCGGTTGAAACCAGGCAGGGTTATAAATGGCAATAATATGATTCGGCCGATGGGGGTTTACTTTCCTCTCTGCATTTTCCTGATGATCTACGCGTTCCTTTTTGCTGGAAGCTCGAAAATGGTTTTCCAAGGGGACCATGGTGTATTTTTTGAGAAAATGAATCGGCACATACCGGGTACAATCGGGACTGATGTTCTCCAGAGGAAGGTCGGGCCAGAAAGGAATATCATATAGGACGCTCAGTGCCTCAAGAAGCTGGTTTTCAGTGATACTTTTTTTTTGAATGAGAATCTCTTCTGTTCGACCCCCTTTTTCTCTCTGTGTTCTTTGGGCTGATTTGACTTCTTCAAAAGGGACACCAAACGTTTCGATAAGTATGTTTGAAAGGTGATTTATCATGATCGTTTACTATGTCAAATTGGATGGCAGGTTCCATCCAACAGATTGAAATCGGTTAGAAAACTATTGCGTTTCCTGTTTGTAGAGTTTGATTTCGCCCCCTTCTATTACCGGCGCTCGATCTTTCTTTTTGTTGTAAAGCTCATCTGCTTCCTCAGGGCTGGTGATGACATGGGGTGTGAGGAATACAAACAGGTTGGTTTGTTCGCGGCCTTCGGAAAGGGATTTGAAAAGCCAGCCCGCCAGGGGAATATCGCCAAGACAGGGGATCTTGTGTTCTACATTTGAAATGGCATCGTCGATCAGACCGCCGATGACCACCGTACTTTTGTCTTTTACAATTACCGTTGTATCGATGGAACGTTTCAGAGTGGTGGGTGTAATGACGTCGGTTGATGCGAGTTCGTCAAGTTTTTGAATTTCATGAAATATCTTAAGCCGTACCATACGATCCTTGGTGATGTGGGGTGTAATTTTAAGGGTGACCCCAACGTCTCTGTATTCGAAATTTTGCAATTCGTTGTCATCGGTAACTGTGGTTGAAGTCTGGAACGGTCGTGTTGCACCCACAATGATAGATGCTTCTTCGTTGTCCATGGTCAGAATCTGTGGCGTGGAAATAATCGTCACATCTTTATCCTTTTTGAGCACATTGATCATGGCAGCTAAATTTGGGAAAATGAGATCGCCTATCTTGAGTGTTTGAAATATGCCCAACGAAAATCCGGTTGGAAAAGGCCCTACTGGCAAACCTGTTTTCGGGTCAATCGGTGGGATTTTGTTAAAACCACCGCCTCCAGATCCGCCGCCAATGCCCGTAAAGGTACCATCATCATTCAGGTCTCCGGCAAATGCACTCCATTCAGTTCCTATCTCAAATTCCTTGTCGATATTCACTTCCATGATCAGCGATTCGATATAAACCATCGATCTCGGGATATCGAGTTTCTTTATGATCTCTTCAAGGACCAGGTAAGTATCCTTGTCCGCGCGGATGATAAGGCTATTGGTGGCTTTATCTGGGGCAATTATAATCCGATCAGAAATTTCCGGGGCCCTTCTTCTTTTGAGGGGTCTTCCCTTTTCAGAATCACTCTCCTTTGTTTGAAGCCCTTGAAGAACCTTGGCCAGCTCTTCGGCATTTGCATTTTCAAGATAATAGACATGGATTTTCTCTTTTTTCCGTGGTGTTTCCTTATCCAGCAGCTTGATCAACTTTTTAATTTTTAATGTGTCGTTTTCGCTGGCCAGGACGATAACGGTGTTCGTCCGGTCTTCGGCGAAAAGCTTGACTTCTCTTCTGGCGGTCGTCTTGGGCGGTTTTCTCGGTGCTTTAAAAAAAGTGTCGATCAGTTTCACAAGTTTTGTGGCATCGGCAAAGTATAGGGGGATCACGGAGATTTCACGACCGATGCCTGGAATGTCAATAACTTTTAAAATTTTGAGCAACCGTTTAATGTTTGAATATACATCTGTTACGATCAGAATGTTTGTCGCGGGATACGCCAAGATCGCGCTACTTTTGGCAATTAAAGGTGCAAAAAGCCGTTTTACTTCCACCGGATCTGCATATCGCAATGAAATAAGCTGGGTAACGATTTTGTCTTCAGGTGCTACGGCTTCTTCTTTTAACTTGGTTTCAATACTTTTTGTTCTGGCATCCGGTGATGGAACAACCTTGTATATTTCGCCAGCTCTGATACTCGTATACCCATGGACTTCAAGAACTGATTCAAAAACTTTGAAGGCTTCTTTCACAGAAATTCTTCCAGGAGAAATGATGGTGACTTTCCCCCGTACACGCTGATCGACGACAAAATTTTTTCCGGTCAACTCACTGATGAATTTGATAAAAACCTGGATATCAACATTGTTGAAATTTACGGAAATTTCCCTGTTTTTAAAAGAGGATGCGTTATGCTTTGATAAATTGGCATTTTGATCTAGAACAATCGGGGTCTTTTCTGCAAATGCTTGGGTTGACATCATCAGAAATATACAACAAAGAAATCCCAGAATATTTTTTGATCCTATAAAAATTGACTTCATCATTTCTCCGAATTTCATTTGCCTACCATCTGTTTCCGTGAACCGCAACAAGAAATGAGTTCCCCCTGCCTTGTCAAAGCACAGCGAAGATCCGATCATTCGGGGCTGCGGGTTCTTTAATTGTGGGGGCATTATTAACTTTTCCACATACAGCTCGCCACATCCCTATTCGATATGATATCCTATGGACAGTACTTTGCCCTTTCGCTTGATTTGCACCGCTACATTCGAGGATAACTTTAGGTCCTGATAGAGCTTTAAGGCATCGTCGACCGATTGGATGTTCTTCCCATTCACTCCTGCCAGGATATCCCCATTTCTGAGTCCAAGCCTAGCAAAAATGGAGCCATGCTGAATGTTGGATATAAAGAGCCCATCCGGTTTGCCATTTAAGAAATGAGGTCGGATTTTTGCCTGCCGCATCAGGTCATTGATATTTTGAATTGCATTGTCGATTTGGGATCGTGCAACGGTAATATTGTGGTCAGAGGGGTTTTGGATTTTAACCGGCGGCTTTATCTGTTTTTTGGCGCTACGGATCTTCTCCATTTCAAGGATTTCGCTGTGGCCGTCCACGTTCAAAATCACCCTCTTTTCTAAAATTTTTTTTACCGTTGCGTTTTGAATGCTATCACCGGCCCGGTAAAGGTTTTGTTTTTTTTCATTTTGGGCTTCTATGACAGCATAGGGGGTCTCGTTCTCACCCGTGACCGTCCCCCAGAGCTTCAACTTAAGATCGGTCTGTTTTAACGGTTCGATATTTGACGATTTTATTTTTTTCTCGGTCTTTATTTTTGTACGAAAAAGATTGCGCTGGGTAATAACATTATAAAAAGATAATGTGTGAAAGGATTCATTCTCAGACGAGACATCGCCCACGGCAATGGTCTTGGATCGCGCAATCGGGCCAAGTGATGTCATGATCAGTTGATAGGAAACTTTTACTCCCCAGTAAACAGCCATTGTAATGATCGCTATATTTAATATGGTGAAATATCGTTTCATAAACGTTTATCTGAATTCACGCTAGACTATTTCAAATAAAAGCTGGGTTTTTCGAACGTGCCTCTTACCCCGAAAAAGAGACTTTTGGCACCTGTCTTGTTTTTTGGAACAAAGATGGATGATAGCCCTTTCCCTATTCCGGCTAAAAATAAATGGTGGGGTTTGATGGCACCGGTAAGGTTTAAACTACTCTTTCCAATATCATTTCTAATTGCAATAGAGCCGGAAATCTGCCCATCCATTTGAACGCCTTTCACAATACACCTTTTGATGATCAGATTTTTATTGTTAAGGCTTATATCTGTCTGAATGTCCCTAAAACGGAGGCTTTTCAGATTCAAAATGGGTGTTGAAAGATCCACCCTCAAGTCCGAAAGCTGGGAAAACGCATTGATGGTCTCTGCGTCTTCCGTGCGATTATAAGCCACTTGTCCATTAAGCAATCCGGATACCTTTTGACCAGAAATATTTTGTAATGCAGTGACATCCATTAATTGAATATCGAAAAGGTTTGTATGAACGAGAACCGATTGAGAGAATGGTTCTTCCATCATATCAATCTTCCCTATTATTTTACCCTTGTATGCCTGCCCTTTAAAGAAAAAGGTGGTTTTTCGTCGCAACAGGGTGGAAAATTTTGGTGTTACTTTAATTTCATCTGCGGTTAGTAACGGGCTATTGAGATAGTAAAGGTGTAAGTCACTAAACATGAGGCTGGCTGGAAATGCCGGTTTTATCCGGTCTATGGTAATGTCACAATCCGCAGTGGTCCTGCAAAGATATTGCGCAATGTATTCTTTCACAGTTTCAGACGGGAAGAGGTGATAAATAAAAAAGACCGTCGTGATGATGATATATAGAGAATAAAGGACCCATCTTCGGATGTTTTTCATGATTTCAAACGGCCCGATGAATTGCAGATTTAAATTTCAAAGGTTTCAACGTGCAAAATGGCATTTAGGGATTCCCCTTCCGTCCCTGTCTTTGCAATAGAAATTCTTTTTATATTTACCAAGTTTTTCGAAATTTCTGTTTTATACAGGTATGTAACCAATTCTTCCAACGATATGGACTCAAGTTTCATTTCAACCGATGCCATTTTATATCGACCATTTGTCTTGGTTGAGGTCGATGGCTTCATATAGGCGATGCGGTCCTTTATCCCCGCTTCGCCCGCGAGTCGGTCAAGAAAGGAAAAGAGGGTGAATCCCTTTTTTCTTCCAGCAAGCCGTGTTTCCAACAAATCCGCCTTCTTCCTTATGATATCGTATTCTGATTTGAGTGAGAGCATCTCTTCAAGTATTTTTGTTTTGACCTGCAACGTTTTTTGAATATGGAATCTTTTATCCATCAGCGGAAAAAGAATTAACTGAAGGACGATAAAAAGGCATATAAAGCCGACGGCCGCGTATATCGAATATTTTTCTCGTTTGCTGAGCTTCATTTGGCTGCTGAACCGATTAAAGTTTAATATTTAACCGAAATTGCACCCGGTTTCCGGATCGATTGATGTTGGCAGAACTGATGGTGACCTGGCGAAAAACACCGGATGTTTCCAGTTTGCTCTTCGTGTCATCCACGGAATTAAACGTGCCTGTTTGGCCAGAAATCGTAATATCTCCATCCCCAATCACAAGCTTTGTGATTTCAATGTCCATTTCCCGGGGTATTTGTTTGCTGATTTCATTTAAAATATCAATATGCCGGATCGTCCTGTATGTTCTTCCAAAAAATGTGGATTTTTTTTTGAGTTCTTCAATTTTTACCCGCATCTGTTGTACAGGATCGACAATGGCCTTGATGCCGGGAAATGTTGTTTTGAAAATACGGGTGATCTGACTGTTCAGGGCGGATACCTTTTTTTCCATTGATCGAGAGTCAAGCACAATACTCATCAATGCCAAAATCAGAACCACTCCGAATAGAAGACCCGTTCTTATCAGGTTTTTTTTGCGAGCGGTCGATTCCTTTTTGGGGATAAAGGTACCTTTGCAAAAATTAATCCCATGGATACTTTCTGCCATTAGCAGGGCGAGTGCCAGCGCATTGTCCATCAGTAACGGTTGCCACGACGCATTGGAACGGATTTTTTTTACTACGTTTGTAGCTTTTGCCAGATTTACCGGTTCCACCGGGATTTTCAGAATCCGATCCATATGGCGCAGAACCTCAGGGTCGTCAACCCCGCTTCCTGTTACAATGATATGACGGGGTTGGATGTCGGACGGATAAATCTCTTCAGCGGCTGAGAGCGTTCGCCTCACATTGATCGGGAGGATTTTTTTGCCGGAAGAATTCGGTGAAACCATCGGGAGGGGGCGTACAAGGCATATTTGATTGGATGCGACAACAAACAGGATACTTTCGTCGGCACCCATATCGATAAGAAGCCAGTTTTCAGGAATGCGCACCAGGTGGGCCAGGCAAAGGGCCGTAGGATATCCACTCATTGTTATGATTTCGGGTTCAATGTTAAAGGATGAAAGGGTATCTATATATTTTTTGAGTTGTGATTTTTCAATCGCTGCTGCAATGATGTCGGTATCACCATCTTGGTCATCAAGATAAACAGGCGCGAAATCGACGATCAAATCCTCAACCGAAACCGGCAATGCCGGTTCAAGTTCAAAGGGTAAAATCTGTCTGATTTTTTTCAAATCTCTAAAAGGAACATTGATGTTTCGAAAAGATACAAGATCTGCAGGTATGGAAACCGCGCAGGCCGAACCGGCAATATCCATATTTTTTGTGATTGTTTTCAGCGATTCTGAAACTGCTGTTTCAATCTCATTTTGATCGGTCACCCTAACCTGTTCATGGGCTTCAACCCATGCGTCCCTAATCCCTTTTCGAACCAATACCGCGGATACGGTATCGTTCCGAACGTCAAGCCCGAGTATTTTTCTGCTCATTTGATTTATAGTGTTTTTGTTCCAAGTTAAAAATTTATCAAATTTATTTACTATATTTCATTTGGTCTGCCAATTCAAGATTTTGCATATCCATTTTCCGGATTTTTTCTCTTTTCTTCTTTCAACCACGGCAAATGTCGTCATTTTCATTTCATTTAGACTTGCAGTTGATTCGATACTGAAAATATCGCTCCGGGTTGTTAACAGCTTGGGCTCGATTTTAATGCCGCTGAAACCGGGAGCATTTTTATACCATGCGGGATCTGCAAGAGCGTCTGTATTTTTCAGTTTAGATATTTCCGCTCGGTAATCGTAGATTGATTGAGCAAGTTCTTGCTGATCAAGGGTGAGAAGGGCCGCTAAAATCGGGAGGGCCGCAGTGTTGATATTTATTCTGCCTTCATATGTAAGTTTGTTGCCCTTGGAACGGGTCGCCCCGTAGACCGTCATATATTTGGAAATTTCAGATGTTTCTCCCAGACCGTGGAAAAGCTCATGGGGCACCCCTTTTATAAGAACTAACTCGCCCAAGTGTGGCAGTGGACCGTTTCTGGAGCGATACGGCGGATCAAAACTTCCATAATAGGCGGATTCTGCTCCCCCCAAACCGGTGATCGCTTCATTATCCCCCGAATCCAACCAGTCTTTGATAGAATTGATAATGGAAATGGGTTCCATCTCTTTAAAAATTTCAGCCCTGGATTTTAACGGGGTCAAAAATTGATACCACAACATCTTTTGGAAGTTGTTGAAAAGGCGTCCTTCTGGAAATTTTACCAAGGCGTTTATCTGAATCTTGCCGAGTTCATCACTGATTTTTAATGTGAGCTTCCCACCAGAAAATGGCATATCGTTCAGGACGGCCTCAATGGCTTCAGGATCAGCCCAATTGTCTTGAAGAGAGTCTGATTCGGTTTGATGTTTATCGCTGATCAGCATCGCCATTCCAGCATGGATTCCGGAAGAAGCCATATGTTTGAGCATCAGTCTATCCCGCATCGCTGCGGTAGACAGAACAACGGAACGCATCTTCCGATTGAGTTCCACAGCTACCGTCATGAAAAGCATGATAACGGTAATTGTGATCAGGAGTGCGATTCCGCGTTTATTCGCGATACATTTTTTTTTCATTTCGGACCGTTCATTCGTTTTTTTTTCTGCTAACCGGAAGGACGACCACAGTCTCGAATGATTGGGTGGTCAAATCATTTGTCAGTTCAATTTTTATTTCAACCGCCTTTGGCGTTTCATATTTGAACGCTTCAGATTCGGAATCCCACTCATCATGTTCGATGCCATCGTGGCCGTAGAATCTCAGTCTAAAAGTTCGGATCCCTTCGCATAAGACGGGAGCGATTCCTTTTTCTTTGATATATAAAAAGGGGTAGAGGTTGTCTGACCGTTTCAGTATATAATGCCTGTCCTCTAACCGCTGGACATAATAAACGATCTCCGTAATGCCCTTCCTCAAATCGGGGAAAAAGGGAAGATGTGAAAGGGAAGCAAACCTCAGTCTTGAAAAAGTGGAATTACCCGAAAAACTGATATCGCTCACAAAACGGTATGGAACTGGTGGTTCATTAAAATCCGAGGGTGAGTATCCCGGTGGCATCGATAGGTGTATTGATTCTAGGTCAAGAATTATCCGTTGAAGACAACTTTGACCTGTTTCATGCAGGTCCATATCCCGGTCCATGGTTTCAGTGTTGGAAAAAACCGAACGATAGGAGCCGAAGACGGTTGTGATAAGGACCGCGAAAATAAAAATGGCAATCAGGATTTCAATGAGCGTAAACCCACCATCGGCTTGTATGCCAAATATTTCTTTTTTCATCAGTTTATCGAATGAGTCTGTAAGTTCTGATACTGTAAGTCATTTCATCATTAAACGATACGGTGACATCTAATTTTTTGAGATCGTTGGCGACATTTCCAAGAATCTCTGACTCCACATCATTGATCGATACGGACCAGGTGAATCCGGGGAAGTTATCTCCAAAATCACCTGACTCATTTGCGATATCGGTAAAAGATGTCCGTTCTACCAGCGCCATTCTTTTTTGGGCCAGCAGCGGAGCAATGACATGAAATCTTGCAATTTGATTTGTAGAGATGGTTTGAAAATGCATTCTGTAGATGGCGGGAAGAACTACGGCAATGATGGAGATCGACACGATAATCTCAAGAAGGGTAAAGCCGTTTGATATGCGCCTGGATCCGTTTTTATAAAATTCGATGGTCATGGGCACGCTTTCTTGATGGTTTTTCAACCCTCAAAACCCACGTAATTTTCAAAAAGGCTTGCTTTTGATTGAAAAGGTTCAATCAGAAAAGATAACGACCGATTATGATCATTTACAATGTGAAGCCATACATGGTCAGAATAGGCATTTTTATAAAAAGAGATATCAGCTGTGCCGAACGAAATTTTTCCTTTATTTGAATACTCTACATCCGAAATTCTGACATCGTCCGGCAGTCTGTAGCCTTTTTCCTCAGCATGCTGAATTTCCGGTCCTGACATCGTTTCATTGGTGATCCATAGCCGATTCGCATCGAGATGAACATGCAGAATATGCCGCTTCTGATCGGCGACCGCGCTTTTTTTTAAAAATCGCACGGTGGTCAATATCCATCGGGAAACCTTTTTTGTGTTGTCAAACCCGAGAACGTTTTGAAGACGTGGGATTGAGAAAAAAAGTACCGTGCTGATCAGGGAAATAACAACAATAAGTTCAATGAGAGTAAAACCGTTATTCAATTTCCCAGCTGTTAATGTCTTTATTTTTTCCTTCACCATCTGGCACACCATTTGCACCGTATGAGATCAAATCGTAATCATCATGAACACCCGGGCTGAGGTAGATAAAGTCATTTCCCCATGGGTCTTTCGGAAGTTTTCCCTTTTCAAGATAGCCTCCGGCGCGCCACTTCTTTGGTAGCGGTTCCACCTCAGGGGACTCGATCAGCGCGATTAATCCCTGTTCTGTGCTTGGATAGGTTCCGTTATCCAATTTATACAATTTAAGGGCAGTTTCCAGGCTTTCGATTTGAATCTTTGCTTTGAGCTGTTTTGCCTCTTCCGGCCGTCCCATAATTCTAGGCACTATAAGGCCGGCAAGGATGCCTAAAATGACAATGACGACCATCAGTTCAATGAGCGTAAAACCCAGATGGCCTGTTGTTCGAAATATTGGAAATTTTCCCATTATTCCCCCTATTAAACAAGTGATCTTAAATAGATATCACCAACGCTATACAATGAGCTGGTTCATTTCAAAGATCGGAAGACAAATTGAAAGGACGATAAAACCGACCACAATACCCATAAACAGAATCATAACAGGTTCAAGCAAAGAAGTCAGGTTCATTACAGTCGTTTCTACTTCATTTTCATAGACATCCGCAATTTTATCCAGCATGGTCTCCAGTTCGCCGCTCTGTTCCCCCACCTGGATCATTTGGATGGAAAGTTGAGGAAATATTTTTGTAGCTGCCATTGCATTCCCGAGCCCAACTCCTCTGCTCACCTCCTCAGTGGACGCCTCGACCGCCTCTGAAATTAACACATTTCCCGCAATATTTTTTACAATATAGAGTGCCGGTAACATAGAGACACCATTTTCCAGTAGCGAACCCAAAGTGCGGGAAAACCGAGCCACCGCCAGTTTTTTTATGATGGGTCCGATTATCGGAGACATCAACACGGTTTTATCCATCAAGAGCCGTCCCTGTTTTGTTTTTTTAAACCCCCGGACTGCAAAAATAATCAACCCTATCATAGCGAAGATGAGCCACCAAAAAGATTTTAACAGGTCACTGGCGACAATTAAAAAGCGGGTTGGCGCAGGAAGAACCTGGTCCATATCTGAAAAAATTGATGTGATGTTCGGGACGATGAAAGTCATCAGAAAAAGAAGTAGAATCACACCGAGAAAAGACATAAAAATAGGGTATATCAGGACTGTTCGTATCCGGTTTTTCAGGGCGTGTTGTTTTTCGGTGATCTCTGCAAGACGTTCCAGAACAATCTCAAGGGTACCCGAGGTTTCACCGGCATGAACCATGTTGATATATAGCGGGGAAAAAATCCCCGGATAACGGGACAGTGCATTGGCAAAACTGTTTCCCTCTACGATTAAGTCCCTTATCCTGGCCAGGATTCTTTTAAACGCATGGGATTTGGTTTGAGGGATCAGGGTCTCAATCGCTGACACCAGCGGAAATCCAGCGCCAACAACCGTGGCCAGTTGCCGGGTCATCATCGACACTTCAACGGGCCGAATACGGGTGAAAGGACGAATCAGTATAAATGCGAACGGTTCTTTCTTTCCGGCCGTGTCATGTACTGTTTTAACGGAGACTGGAAAGGTGTTTGATGTGCGGAGCTTTTGCCGGGCAATGACATCGCTTTCTGCATCAATAATGCCCGAGACATGCTTTCCCCTTAAGTCAATAGCGGTATATTCGTAAACTGGCATATCAATCTATTTTAACAAATAAAAATGGGCGGGTCAATGCTCCGCCCATCAATGTTTCACGGTTTTTTGTCCAAACTTTTTAATTACAGTCTTCTTTTTCCAAACCATCCGATAAAAAAGGAGATGATCAAACAAACGGCCAAAACCCAAAGCGACGCGGAAAAGATGGGACCAAGTGTTAACGCCACCCAGCTTATGGCCACAACCGGTATGAGGCTTAGCCGTACCATCGCCAGGAGACGATCATGCGTAACAATGAAATCAGCTAAATCCGGCGAGTAAGTGTAATACATTTTGATAAAAATGTTCCCAAGTCTATTGACCATCAGAAATTTATCGCGGAACTCTCTCAGAATCGTAACAAGGGGTTCCATCACGGAGCCAAATGCAGCCCCGTGGCGACAAAACAACCTCCGCTGTCCCCATTACCTCCGGTGCTTTTAACCGCACGAAATGCATTGATTCTTCCCTGCGTAGTAATCTGGCCGTTTAAACTGTCAACAGGGTCCACGGTTTCCTTGATTTTTGCGATAATTTCCAGATTGGATAAACCAGAGCCGGTAACAGAGGAGTTAGATGAATTATCTGATATGGCAGAAGGGTGGGATTTCGCCTTGAGGAGCGCTGCCACGCCAGTGGCAGAGGGTACGGCCATGGAGGTTCCTGATTTGTAATCATATCCACCCCCGGAGAGTGTGCTCAAGATATTTACCCCCGGGGTCGCGACGTCCACCAAGGTGACCCCAAAGTTTGAAAACAATGCCAGGTTGTCATTTGGATCAGTGGCAGCAACAGCAAGGATATTGGCACTGGTGTAACTGGACGGATAATGGGGTATGAGATCGTTGTTTTGACCCGAGTTACCGGCAGCAAAAACCACCATAGCTGAAGAGGATCCGATCATATCAAAGAGGGCCTGGCTATATGGCGCGCCACCCCAGCTGTTATTGATCACATCGGCACCCATAAGATTAGCATAGGCTATCTCAAGAATGGCATCAGATGTTAACCCGCTTCCATCGGCGCGAAAAGACTTGAGTGCCATAATTTTTGCGTTCCAAGCCACGCCGGCAACACCGATTCCATTGTTCACCACGGCTGCAATGATTCCCGTCACATGGGTGCCATGGCCATTATCGTCTGCCGGATTATTATCCTTGTTGGCAAAATCCCATCCCCGGATATCATCCACATATCCGTTTCCGTCATCGTCCAGACCGTTTTCTGGGATTTCACCCGAATTGGTCCACAAATTGGCAGAAAGATCTGGATGTGACCCATCCACGCCTGAGTCGATGACGGCAACCACAACTCTGTCGGCGCCGAAGGTAATATCCCAAGCCTCAAGCGCGTCAATGTCCTTATCATCCGTACCCGTTGTTCCATTGACATTCTGGCCGGTGTTGTGCATACCCCAAAAGAGGCCAAAGTGTGTATCATTGGGAATAATATCTAAATGATAATAATAATTGGGTTCTGCATATGCCACATTTGGGTCGTTTCGAAACATCTTCACAGCTTGGGCGACCGTCATCTCTCCGGCAAGCCTCACATGCTCGACGCCAACGGTGTGAAACGATCGGATGTTGGTGATACCCCATTTTGTTTGGTAATGCTCTGTTGTGGCCTCGCGGAGAGATGGCTTATATTTTACCAGGATTTCACCAGATGCATACGGTGCATCCGACGCTATTGGGCCCGCAGTTATCGGACCGGCGTCATTTGCCAGGAAAATCGAGGGCATGAAAAAGAAAAATGCCATAATCACCATTGCAGTTTTTGTCATTGTTGGTCTATTTCATGATGGTTATTCGGTTCGGCGTATAATATCGCCTCAAAAGTCTTCGGCTTCAAATGGTTCAAGTCGACCTGTCGGAGTGAATTTAAAAATAGGTGAGATCTGTACTACTTAATGTAGAGCTTTTGTTTTGGATAGATTTTGCTTCTGGGCGTTAACCCGTTTATATTAAGAAAACTTTCCAAGGACATGTTGTATCGTTTTGCGATTTTAAAGGGGCTGTCTCCTCGCTTGACATTATAAGTCCTTAAACCACTGTGCACCGGCCTTTTTTTACTTCCGGGTATTTTTAAAACCTGTCTGATGTGAAGATTTGAGTTTGAAAGGCTGTTTAATTCCCGGATCTTTTTCGTGGTGGTACCATATCGTTTGGCGATGATCCAAAGGGAATCCCCGGGTTTGACAATATGGGTGAATATATTTTCATATGTTAGTGTGGTATCTATTTTTGATCTGGATAAAATTATACTCTTTTGCGGTATTTTCAGAGTTTTTCCGGCAATAATATAATGGTGTTTGGTTATGTTGTTGGCGATGGCTATCCGGTGCATGCTGACACGGTAATGTCTGGATATCGTCGAAAGGGTCTCTCCGGGTTTTATCTTGTGGTAAACGAAGCGACGGCTCGGTGGAATTGAAGCAGGTATTTCGACCAGTCTTGCAATCAGCTCGCCTGCTTTTTCGGATGGGACTCGCAGTGGGTAATTATCTCCGGGTAAAAATTGAAATCGAAGCTCTGGATTGAGTCCCCGAAGTACAATTGTTGGAAGACCGATCGCTTTGGCAACAGTTTTAAGATGGGCCGGTATGGATATATTGACGGTCTCAAATTCTAAAGGCGCATCGGTCTGAATTTTGTCCAGCCCATATTTTTTCGGGTTGTTAACCAAGTGTAGAGTCGCCAGAAACCGGGGTACAAATCTGGCTGTTTCCCTTGGAAGTCGTTCATAAAGATCCCAGAAATTGTCGAGGTAGTTTATGTTTTGGTTTCGGATGACGCGTAAAACCCGGAATTCTCCACAATTATAAGCAGCCAGCACGGTTGCCCAGTCGCCGAAAATTTGATGGAGTTCTTGAAGATATGCGATAGCAGCAGCGGTTGATTTCAGTGGATCAAGGCGTTCGTCGATATAGGTGTCGCGTTTGAGTCCAAATTTGTATCCTGTGGAGGCAATAAACTGCCAAAGCCCAAGCGCCCTTGCCTTTGAGAAGGCATTCACCTTAAATCCGCTCTCAATCAAGGGAAGCCAAGACAATTCAACTGGAAGGCCTGCTTTTTTCAGAGCTTCGGAGATATACGGTCGGTATTTTCCGGATCGTTTATATGACTCAATAAAGAATTTATTTTCTCTGCTGGTGGAAAAAAGATTTATTTCAGCTTGGACATGTTTGTTCATTACCCGGGGGATGGCATTATAATTTCCATTGACGACAATGTGGCGTGAAGCTGAAATCTCAAGGATCCGTTTTGAGATCAAAAACCGGATGTCTTCCTTCTGTTGCATGATTTTGGGCATGTCATCCACATCGATACCCAGGATAAGCGAGTAAGCATGGTCAAGGGCTTTGATCGCATTTTCGAGTTCGCCTTTTTGCCAGAAATCCTGTGATGCGCGGCAAAAATCGAGGGCCTCATCCAGAGCGGACTGGGCCACCTGATAACGTGAGACAGTTTTATTGGCTTTTAATCGGTTTGTGTCTGTTGTTTTGGATTGATCTGCGCCAGAACCTTGAGTTGTCTCCATGTCCGGTGGTGCTTTCTCTTCAGGGACAGGGTCTGGCAAAATAATTGGATCGACCTTAACAGGTTCGTTTTTTGTATTTACAATTGTTTTGGCCTGATTTTCAGCAGGGGAAGGTAAAGGCTTTTGCAGTTCAACAGCTTTGTTTTGTGATACTGCAACCGAATGTATGGATGGGGAACAACCTAAAAACAGCATTAAAAAAATGAAGAAAGAGAGTATATAATATTTGGAAATTATGCGCGAAAAGTCCAAACTGTATTCCTTCAAGGTCAGGTCGTTTTTGAATTAACGTAATGATGCAAGGAAAAGGTTCATATTTTGAAAATAGTCAGTTGACCGCTTACAAAAAGATGAGTATCCTGTCAAGGGTTTATCTTATAACAAAATCAATCACATTTCAGTAAATGGCATAATTATGTGCTGAATTTCAGAGCCGTCCTGTTAGCCTGTTTGCATAGGATTTGGCTGAATATGGTAACACCAAGCAAGCTTACTTGACAATCCTTACTATGTGGTGTTGAATTATGGAGTTAAATCGATAAAATTGTAGAAAAAAAAAGATATTTAGATAAAAATGGGAGTTAATAGCCTATAAAGCAGATTATTCATATATAACAACGATTATTTATGCTTGACTTTTTCTAAAAAATTAGCTAATTCTAAAAGTTTAAATTATTCTTTCACAAATTTTCTGCTTACAATCAGGTGAAGTTACGAAAGGCAAGTCTACTGTTAATTCCGCCAGCGTAGCTCAGCGGGTAGAGCTACTGATTTGTAATCAGTGGGTCGGGGGTTCGAGTCCCTCCGCTGGCTCCAAATTTATTATCGGAATTACGGATTTATTTTTTTTAAAAAATTATCATCAAAAAATTGGTGGGGTTCCCGAGTGGTCAAAGGGAACAGACTGTAAATCTGTCGGCGAAGCCTTCGGAGGTTCAAATCCTCCCCCCACCACCAATCTCAAATTGAGTTATTTGTAGGAGATTCGGGTTGCATATCGGGATCGCTTAAAAGACTACATGGCTTCCTGCTGAAGTCTTTTTTGTTTTTTTATAAAGTAAAATCCACATGTTGATTTTTTTGGCAGGTTGTTGAGAACAGTTACGGGGAGCATTTGGAGCTGATAAGGGCGGGAGTAGCTCAGTTGGTAGAGCTTCAGCCTTCCAAGCTGGATGTCGCGAGTTCAAATCTCGTCTCCCGCTCCACAAACTTATACCGGTTTCGGACATTTTACACCTCAAAGAAAATGAAAAGTTCGGCCCACGTAGCTCAGTTGGTAGAGCGCTTCCTTGGTAAGGAAGAGGTTCACCGGTTCGATTCCGGTCGTGGGCTCCATGACAAACACCGGCAACCTCTTAATGGAATATAAATGAAATGGCTAAAATAAAGGGTGTTATATTTGAGTGTTTTGTTTAATATATAATTTCAATAAGCAGGGGAGGATTTGGTATGGCGAAGCAGAAGTTTAAGCGGACGAAGCCGCATGTGAATGTAGGTACGATTGGTCATATTGATCATGGTAAGACGACGTTGACGGCGGCGATAACGAAGTTTATGGCGTTGAAGGGTTTAGCGGATTATGTACCGTTTGATTCGATAGACAAGGCGCCTGAGGAGAAGGCGCGTGGGATAACGATAGCGACGGCGCATGTTGAGTATGAGACGGTC
>Ga0187833_10002886_pt1 | contig 17986 bp, 13 predicted proteins | sample ETNtaG_37_FD_167968 | JGI IMG/M metagenome (GOLD analysis project Ga0187833, IMG submission 167968) | Marine microbial and viral communities from oxygen minimum zone, Eastern Pacific Ocean - ETNP2014_SV_400_PacBio MetaG (Illumina Assembly) | ecosystem: Environmental > Aquatic > Marine > Hypoxic...
CTTTTTAATATTTCAGATTTGAGATTGATGGCTTTAAGCATGTCAGGAACTAAATTTAATACCTCATCACAATAGTGTAGAGCTTTTTCATCTCTACTAGTATTCATGTACAAAAGTGCCAGATTACAGTATGCATCAGCTAAATTGGGATTAATTTGGATTGCTTTTTCATAACAATTTATTGCTTCTTGGTTTTTTTTCGTTTTTTGAAATGCTATTCCAAGATTATTGTGTGCCTTTGCGTGATTAGGATCAACTTGGATTACTTTATTAAGCAACTGTTGTGCTGTATCAAAATTTCTAGTCTGAACCAACAAAGACCCCAAGCGGAAATTTGATTCAACGTGATCAGGTTCTATCTCTAATATTTGTTTATAAAGTTGTTCAGCAGCTTGAAGGTTGTTCTTTTGATGATGTTGCAAAGCTAAGGCAAAAGTTTCTGTTGTGGTTAAATCTTCTTTTTTCATTAACTTTTATTATCAACGGTTTTACTTAAGTTTGCAGATAGTTTCAAGCTGCTTTAAGATTGATTTTTTCTATAAATACCAGAAAGTTCATCTTTAAGATAATTTACAGCTTTTAATCTTAAATTTGAATCTAAAAGTTTTTTACCTAGTCCCTTATTTCCTAGAATATTATAAATTTTTGCAATTAAATTATAAATTTTATTTTTTTCTTCAAACTCTAAAGCAATTAGTAAAGTATCTAGAGCAAGATAATATAATTTATTTATGTAAAAAATTTTGCCTCTTAAATAAAGATACTCGGAATTTTTAAAAAATTCTTTACCTAATTTTGATAATTCAATTTGAGCCTGATCAATTTTTTTATCGTTAATTAATTTTTCAATTGTATTTAGTTTACTATCGTTCATTAGGTAATTTTGTTTTTTATCATTTCCTGAAGATCAATTTTATAGCTGCTCCACCAACTATTACATTCCTCTTGTTTATTTTTAACTTGGTTTTCTTTCCAGCTTTTTATTATAACTTTGGCTTCTGCCCATTTGCCAACTTTTACAAAAGGATTATTAGGAAATAAACGATCATAATATTTATACGCATCCTCAACAATTGGAATGCATCCACATTGTAAAGCTTCATATAATCTGTAAGTTTCAGGATGAAAAAAACCATTTGGACATGGCATAAATTCTGTCGATGAAAGTGCTTCGCTCATTTCATTAACTGAAATGATTTTTTCATCAAATTTATCCGTTTTGTGACAAAAAAATGGTTTTATATCGGACAACTGAAATAGTAAATCATGTCTACTAGATTTATGAAGAGTCCCAGTAAAAGTCCACTTATATTTTCTTTTATTTTTCTGTTTATTTACAAGTCCAGATTTATATCCAATAGGTATGCATCTAACCTGATTATTTTTAAAATACTTATTTGAGCAAAAAGTTCTCCATACATAATCACAATTTTTATAAACTTTAGATAAATCATAAGCTCCTGATTCGTCCCCTAAATGAAATAAAAATATTTTTGAACAAACTAGTTTAAGCTCATTATAAATTTCAATTTTTTTTTCTGGATTTGAATCTACAATAATTAAAATATCTTCTTTTTCTAAATTTTTTTCACTATCAATTACATCATATTTTATTTTTTTTAATATTTCATAAATCCAAAAATCTGAATGTTTTTTATGATACATGCCCCATTTAAACTCAACAGCTTCTTTTTTTTTAACATTTTTATCGTTTGTAATAGTTTTTTTGAGATTGTGGGTATTCCAAAATAATTTAATCATTAAAGATTAAAATTTTATTTTTCTAAAAAGCTTTTTAAGTGTTTGGATCTGCTTGGATGTTTAAGTTTTCTTAGAGCTTTCGCTTCTATTTGTCTTATTCGTTCTCTAGTAACAGAAAATTGCAAACCAACTTCCTCCAAAGTATGATCTGTATTCATTCCAATACCAAAACGCATTCTGAGAACTCTTTCTTCTCTCGGTGTAAGAGTTGCTAAAATTCTGGTTGTAGACTCTCCTAAATTTGATCTGATTGAAGCATCGAGAGGTTGTAGTGCATTTTGATCTTCAATAAAGTCTCCCAGGTTGCTATCTTCTTCATCACCAACGGGTGTTTCTAAAGATACAGGTTCTTTAGAAATTTTTAGAACTTTTCTTACCCTATCTAAAGACATAGCTAATTTTTTAGCAAGTTCTTCGGGTGTAGGTTCTCTTCCATGTTCACTTAAAATTTGTCTAGATGTTCTAACTATTTTGTTAATTGTCTCAATCATGTGTACTGGTATTCTAATTGTTCGAGCTTGGTCAGCTATCGACCTTGTAATAGCTTGCCTAATCCACCAGGTTGCATAAGTAGAAAATTTATATCCTCTTTGATATTCAAATTTATCAACAGCCTTCATTAAACCAATATTTCCTTCTTGAATTAAATCTAAAAATTGCAAACCTCTGTTTGTATATTTTTTAGCAATAGATATTACAAGTCGTAAATTAGCTTCTACCATTTCTTTTTTTGCAATTCTTGACTCTTTTTCACCCTTTTGAATTTTGTGTACTAATCTTTTGAACTCATGAATTGGTAGTCCAATTCTTTTGCTAAACTCAATTAATCGCTCTCTTATTTCAGAAATTTCTTTCTTTTTTTTCTTAAAAAAATTTCTCCAGATAATATTTTTATGTAAAAAAGACTCAAAATTTGGATTAATTTCGTTTCCCACATAGTATTTAAGAAATTCATTTCTAGAAATATTATTTTCCATTGCTGCTCGCATTAAAATACCTTCAAAGGAAATTATTTTCCTATTTTCTTCATAATGTAATTGAACCAAATCTTCTAATATCGATGAATTAAGCTGAAGAGTTTCTATTTTTTCAATTATATAGTTTTGTATTCTTTTATAATTTTTTTCTTTTGCGTATGATAATTCTTTATCATTTAAAGAACAATTTAATTTTTCATTTTGTAAATTAACTAATTTGTTATAATTTTTGCAAAGATTATTAATGGTTAAGAGTATTTTTGGTTTAATTTCTTTTTCCATTGCTGCCAGAGAAGGATTAAATTCATCTTCTACATCATATTCTTGATTTTTAGCCTCCTCTAATTCTTTTGATTCTTTGCCATCTTTTATTTCTAAAACATTTTTTTTAGATTTGTCCAATTTTTCACTTACAGCTATTTTTTCTTTTTGTTTGGATTTTTTTAAAATTTGACTCGTATCTTCTGATTCGATGTATGAGGAATCTATATCAATAATTTCTCTAATTAGTAGTTCGCCCTTTTCTAATTTTTCTTTCCATTCAAAAACTTTTTTAGCTGTTATTGGGCTTTGAAAAAGCCCATTTATCATAACATCTTTTCCAACTTCTATTCTTTTTGCTATCGCAATTTCACCTTCACGAGAAAGTAGTTCTACTCCACCCATCTCTCTCAAATACATTCTTATAGGATCGTCACTTTTGTCGTCACTTTTACCTTTTTCGCTTAAAGATGTTGATTCCTTCTTTTTGCTTAAACGATAATCAGATTTTTTTTCAACAAGACAAATCTTATCGTCAAAAATATACATAAAAGCTTTTTCGACATTGTCTTGGTTAAAATGTCTTTTACCAAGTGACTTTCCTAATTCTTCATAGGTAATAAAACCTCGATGATTTCCTTTGTTTAACAATCTTTTAAATGATTTCGTAATTAATCTTTCCATTGTATTTTCCGTCTTTGATAATGAAATAGAAGACACTTATATAGTAATTAAATAAATAAAATCCATAGTTTATTTATCCTCCTTTTAACTGATTTCTGAGTGATAAAAGCTCTGAGTAAAGGCTTTCATCAAGATTTAAGGAAACTTTATCCTCTAAAGATTGAATTTTCTTGCGAAGTTCAATTTTTTTGATTTCACTTGTTATTTCATTGAACATTAAAATAATTTCTGACTCATTTTTGTTTCTATGAATTATTTTAACTGGGGCGTTACTAATTATGAGATTCATTGTTTCTTTAAATTTTGTGCCAAAATCCTCTGGATTTAATTTTTTTCTATCAAAAAATTTTTCGGACAATAAATAATCTATCAATTTCTGTTTAAAATCATTCATTATGTCGTTCGAAAAGATTGTTTCTGAAATTAATTCTATATTTTTCCTAAAAATATCTAAATTATTAATAACCAAGAATAAAATAGAAAATTCTTTTAAATCTATTTCTTCAAATTTGTTTCTTTGATTATATGAATCTTTGGTCAGTTGGAGAGGATTAAGCGTTTTTTTAAATTTTGAAAAGTTATTTTTTTTAAAATTTATATTAGGGGTAAGTTCACTAATTTTTCTTATAAAATTATCAAGAAAATATTTTGCTAATGTTTTATCTTTTAAACCACTACAAAAAACTTTAATTTTTTTCTCAAATAATGTGAGAGAATGAGGGTTGTTTCGATCTACTTCTCGATAATATGAATCCCAAATAAAATTTTGGATTTCCGTTTTGTTTTCAGTAAATTTTATAAAAGATTCTTTTCCTTTTTGATTTATATAAGCGTCTGGGTCTAAATTTTCAGGTAATGATAAAAAATAAATATTAAAATCTGCTTTCATTAATGGAAATAATCTTTCTGCTGCTCTTATTGCAGCTTTTTTTCCGCTACTATCTCCATCTAGACAGATAATTGGATTCTTAAAAAACTTCCATATTAAATCTAGCTGTTTTTCCGTCATAGCAGTTCCTAAATTAGCAACAACATTTTGAATACCAAATTTATGTAAATTTATTACATCCATATAACCTTCAACTATAAAAACTTCTTCGCTTTTACCTCTAGATTCCTTAGCTGCATTAATATTATATAAATTATTTCCTTTTTTATAAAACTCTGTTTCTGGAGAATTAATATATTTTGCAAAGGCTGTTTTTGAAAGAGTTCTTCCTCCTAAAGCAAAAACAGAACCATTTAAACTCTTAACTGGAAAAATAATTCTATTTTTGAATCTATCCAAATATTTTTTTTTATTTTCATCAAAATAATAAATACCAGAAGAACTAATTTGTTTTTCATCAAATTCTTTTTTTAACTGCTCATAAAAATCTTTTTTGCTTGAAGAATAGCCAATTTTAAAAAAAATAATTTCTTTCTTTGTTATTTTTCTTTCATTCAAATACTCAATAACTTTAGGATATTTTTCCGAAACTAACTCTTCGTAACAAAAATTTGCATATTTTTCTAAAATCGTATTATAAATCTTCCATCTATTTTGCCTTTCTTCATCCTGCTTAGTAAATCTATATGGTTGCATTCCAGCATCAGCCGCAAGCGCTCTTACAGCTTCCCCAAATTTATAATTCTTTGTTTTTATTAAAAAATCAAAAATATTCCCGTGCTCTGCCGAACTAAAACAGTGGTAAAAACCTTTTTCATCATTAACAGTAAATGAAGGTGTTTTTTCATTTGAAAAAGGTGACAAGCCAATAAATTCTTTACCTCGCTTTTTTAATTTTACAGATTTTCCAACAACCTGAGAAACTTTTAATCTTAGTTTAATTTCATCAAGATATTCTTTGGGATATTTCATTAACTTAACAAACCCTTGACTATTGTATTTGCTTTTGAAAAGTCAATTGAATCGGAATATTTTTGTTTTAACGATCCCATAATTCTTCCCATATCTTTATTACTTGAAGCTCCTAATGACTCTATTGTTTCTTTACAAATTTTTTTTGTTTCTTCTTCATTAAGTTGTTTTGGCAAAAATGTATCGATTATTTTAATTTCTGATTCCTCAGCTTCTAACAATTCCTGTCTTTCGCCTTTTTTATATAAATCAGCAGATTCTTGTCTCTGTTTCTTCATTCTTCGTAAAACTTTAATAATTTCTATATCTTTAACGGGTTCCTTTTTTTTGCTTGTTCTATTAGCAATATCTCTTTCTTTAATAGCCGCTAAAACTAAACGTAAAGTGGAAACTAAAGCTTTTTTCTTACTTTTTAAGGCAAAATTAAACTGTTCGTTTATTTTTTTTCGTAATGACATGAATTGTAAAAATATTAATCTACTTTACTCATTAAATTTCTTCAAAAGAAAAAAAATTCTATCTTGACGAGATAAAACCTTTTTCATATGTTGCGCAAAATCATGTTTTATAGTAAAACCCTTTAACTCATGAGTTGTATTTGGTAGTAAAAACAAATTTAAATCATACATCACAAGATAATCTTAAAGAGATTAATCCCACAGGCGTTTTAGTTTTAGAAGATGGCACTTTTTTTCATGGATATGGATTTGGTTATAAAGGAATTGCAACAGGTGAAGTGTGTTTCAATACTTCAATAACAGGTTATCAAGAAATAATTACGGATCCATCTTATGCTGGCCAAATTATAAATTTTACATTTCCTCACATAGGTAATGTTGGAACAAATAATGAAGATAATGAGTCGGATAAAATATGGACCAAGGGAGTAATATTTAATACCGATATTACATCACCATCAAATTACCGTTCCATTAAAAATTTAGATCTCTGGCTCAAAAAAAATAAAATAGTTGGAATTGCAGGAATAGATACTAGAAAATTAACTAATTATATTCGAGATAACGGAGCTCCAAAAGGAAGTTTAGAATTTTCAGGCAATACAAAACATAATATTAAAAAAATAAAAAAAATAACTGAAAATTGGTCAGGATTATTAGGTTTAGATTTAGCTTCTGTAGTATCGTGCGACAAACCTTATAAATGGAATTCACTCAAAACTTGGGACAAAAAAAATGGTTATTTAAAAAATAAAAAGAAAAAATATAAGATTGTTGCAATTGATTATGGAATTAAAAAAAATATTTTAAGATGTTTTTCTGATTTAGATTGTGAAGTAATAATTGTACCTGCTGAAACTTCAAGCCAAAAAATTTTAAATGAAAAACCTGATGGAATTTTTTTATCAAACGGACCTGGCGATCCTGCTGCAACAGGTAAATATGCTATACCTATAATAAAGCAGCTTATAAAAAGTAAAATACCAATATTTGGCATATGTCTAGGTCATCAAATTTTATCTCTAGCTTTGGGAGCAAAAACTTCAAAAATGCATTTAGGACACCGAGGTGCTAACCATCCAGTAAAAAATCTAAAAACTAAAAAAGTTGAAATTACTAGCCAAAATCATGGATTTAAAGTTGAAAAAAATAGTATTCCTAACAACGTAAATATTACTCATTTATCTTTATTTGATAAATCTATAGAGGGAATCGAGTTAAAAAATAGACCTATTTTTTCTGTCCAATATCATCCAGAAGCTAGTCCCGGTCCACAAGACAGTAAATATTTATTTAGCAAATTTATTAATTGTATTTTAAAAGAAAAAAAATATGCCAAGAAGAAAGGATCTTAAAAAAATATTAGTAATAGGAGCTGGACCAATTATTATTGGACAAGCGTGTGAATTTGATTATTCGGGTACTCAAGCTTGCAAGGCACTTGGAGAAGAAGGGTATAAAGTAATTTTAATTAATTCAAATCCTGCAACTATTATGACAGATCCCGAAATAGCTGACAAAACTTATATCGAACCCATAACTACACAAATTTTAGAAAGCATAATTAAGAAGGAAAAACCTTGTGCAATATTACCAACAATGGGGGGTCAAACAGCTTTAAATATGGCTGTACAGTTAGAAAAAAAGGGACTGCTTAGAAAATATAAAGTCGAATTGATTGGAGCAAATTTCAAAGCAATTTCAAATGCTGAGGATAGAAAAAAATTCAGAAAATGTATGAGAGAAATTAATATTGATTTACCAAAGTCAGAAATTATCACTTCTATAAAAAAAGCCAAAAAAGCATTAAAAAAAATTAGTCTACCAGTAATCATAAGACCAGCATTTACATTAGGAGGATCAGGAGGTGGCATAGCCTACAAAAAAAAAGAATATTATGAAAAAGTAAATAATGGATTAACTGAATCTCCGGAAAATCAAGTTTTGATAGAAGAATGTTTAGAAGGTTGGAAAGAATTTGAAATGGAAGTGGTCAGGGATAAAAATGATAATTGTATTATTATTTGTTCAATCGAAAATGTTGATCCAATGGGAACGCATACAGGAGACTCTATAACAGTGGCCCCAGCTCTAACACTCACAGATAAAGAATACCAAATTATGAGAAATGCATCTATCGCTTGTCTCAGAAAAATTGGAGTAGAAACAGGAGGCTCCAACGTACAATTTGCCATTAATCCAAAAGATGGAAGAATGGTAATCATTGAAATGAATCCTAGAGTATCGAGATCATCTGCTCTTGCCTCAAAAGCTACAGGTTTTCCAATAGCAAAAATTGCCACTAAATTAGCTGTTGGTTACACTTTAGATGAACTTGCAAATGATATAACAAAATCAACGCCAGCTTCCTTTGAACCTACAATTGATTATGTTGTTACTAAAATACCAAGATTTACATTTGAAAAATTTCAAAAAGCAGAAGCCATATTAGGTACTTCCATGAAATCAGTTGGGGAAGCAATGGCAATTGGAAGAAATTTCAAAGAATCTTTTCAAAAGGCTTTGATATCATTAGAAACTGGATTGAAAGGATTAGATAGAATTAACAATTTATCAAAAAATGAAATCATTAAAAAACTTGGAAACAACTCTCCAGACAAAATACTCCTAATAGCTGAAGCTATTAGAAATAAAATTAATCTAAATAAAATTTATTTGAAAACAAAAATTGATAGATGGTTCATTGAACAAATAAAAGAAATAGTAGATATTGAAAATGTATTAATAAAACATGGCTTTCCTAAAACAGCTAACGAACTAAATTACGTAAAATCTATAGGTTTTAGCGATGAAAAAATTGCTGAGCTAACGAAGAAAAAAATAGAAGATGTAAAAATAGCAAGAGAAAAACTTGAAGTGTTTTCTGTTTACAAAAAAATAGATACATGTGCAGCAGAATTCAAATCCTTAACTCCTTATATGTATTCTACTTATCAAAGAGACACGATCGGATCTTCAATTTGTGAATCTAATCCAAGCAAAAAGAAAAAAGTTATTATTCTAGGAGGAGGTCCAAACAGAATAGGACAAGGAATTGAATTTGATTATTGTTGTTGCCAAGCAAGTTACTCTTTAAAGGAAGTTAATTATGAAACAATTATGGTAAACTGTAACCCTGAAACAGTTTCAACTGACTACGATACTAGTGACAGGTTATATTTTGAGCCTTTAGTCGAGGAACATGTAATTAATATAATTAAAAAAGAACAATCTAATGGAGATTTATTGGGAGTTATTACTCAATTTGGAGGCCAAACTCCCATAAAATTAGCAAAAATATTGGATGATAATCATATACCTATCTTGGGAACACAATATAAATCTATAGATCTAGCAGAAGATCGGGAAAGATTTAAAAGCCTTTTGATAAAGAACAATTTTAAACAAGCTGAAAGTGGTATTGCAAAATCGAAAGATGAAGCGGTAAAAATTTCAGAATCATTAGGTTTTCCAATTGTTATTAGACCATCTTATGTATTAGGTGGACGAGCAATGGAAATTATTCATGAAGAAAAACAATTAGAAAAATATATTGATGAAGCTGTCAAAGTTTCAGGAAATAATCCAGTATTGATTGACAGATTTTTAAGTGACGCCATAGAAGTTGATGTAGACGCAATGTCAGATGGTGAAAAAGTTTTTGTTGCAAGTATAATGGAACACATTGAAGAAGCTGGTGTTCACTCAGGTGACTCTGCATGCTCTGTACCGCCCTATTCATTAAAAAAGGAAATTATTAAAGAAATTGAATTTCAAACTACTAAACTAGCGATTTCGTTAAATGTAATAGGACTTATAAACGTACAGTTTGCAGTGAAAAATGAAGATATTTATGTTTTAGAAGTAAATCCTAGAGCAAGTAGAACCATACCTTTCATATCAAAGGCAATAGGAATCCCCATGGCTAAAATTGCTGCCAGAATCATGGTAGGTGAAAAATTAAAAAGATTTAATTTAAAAAAAAGAATTTCAAATACCTTTGCAATAAAAGAGGCTGTTTTCCCATTTAATAAATTTCCAAATGTAGATGTATTGCTTGGTCCCGAAATGAAATCTACAGGCGAAGTTATGGGTATTGATAAAAATTTTGGCTTATCTTTTGCAAAAAGTCAGATGGCTTGTGGTAACGAACTTCCTGTATCAGGAACTGCTTTTATTTCTGTTAAAGATAAAGATAAAAAAAATGTTCTAAACTTTGCAAAAAAACTTAAAGAGCTAAATTTTAAATTGAGCGCAACTTCAGGAACAGCCAAATATCTAAATAACAATGGAATAAATTGTAAAACAATCAACAAAGTAAGAGAAGGCTCTCCTCACATTGTTGAAAGTCTGAATAAGAAAAATATAGAACTTGTAATAAATACAACTGAAGGAATAAAATCTATCAGCGATTCCTATTCTTTAAGAAGATCGGCTTTAGTAAACAAAATTCCTTATTGCACATCTTTAGCTGCCGCAAATGCTTGTATAGAAGCAATCAAATCCTTAAAAAATAAAAAAATAAAAGTGAAAGCTATTCAAGAACTTTAGGTTTGCACTTTCCAGTCAGTTTCGAATGAAACGTAATTAACTTGTAAACATCTTCTTTCTTTTTTAATTTTTTTTTTTTCCATTCCGTGCCATGTATTTGGTCCGCTGGTAAAAAAATATCCATAATTATTTTTATATGGCATGGTTTTTACCTTATTTAACTTTTCATCATATAAATCCGTTCCTAAATTTTCTGATTCGTTAAATGGGTTTGCAAATAAAAGGCACGATACTAATTTTTCTTTAATATCGCAGTGAGGTTTTAACCAAAATCCTTGACGATCACAGATTACTTCAACTCTCACATAAGAGTCGGAAAGATCTTTTTTTATCAGTTCACCTATGCATCCATAAGTATCTTTTGATCTAAGTTCTACTATAAGATTGCTTAGATGGGGAAAATCTTTTGCATTATCTTTTTTGATAAAACATCTAAACTTTATTGCTTTTCCTCCGTTTGATATGCCTTCTCTAAATTTACCTTCTCCACCATCAATTGCTCTTGTTCCGTCATATTTTAAATTCATTTGAGTTAAATCAGCAATTTCAGTTTTGCAAATTTCATTTATAGTTTCTTCGGTTAGCGGTTCATTTAAATCCCAGTGGTTAAACGGAGAACTATAATAATTAGATCTTTTTTTCAAAGAATTTAAAAATTTCATAACTTTAATTTTTTATTTTATTATTAATTATTGCTGCTATTCTTTCTGCTTCGTTAAATTTAGTATATGTCCAACTTTCTACTTTTTCTCCTAAATCTCTGATAATTCCCATTTCTTTAAATAACTTAAAGAATCTTTTGAATCTATAGTTGTCTCTTTTTGATTTCATGTGCGCAACAAATATTGGTTTACCCGAAGAAGCAGCTTCTGAAATCATAGAAGTAGAATCACAAGTCACAACTATATTAGTTGCCAAAGCAAACGCAGATAAATAAGCCTGTTTATTTACAGAGTTTAGAACATAACTATCTACATCAAATTCCTCGATTGCTAAATCAATAATCGTTTTGGGAGTTCGTAATGATGGAATCACAATTACTTTATAACCCTTGGATAAAAAATTAGATTTTATCTCATTAAATATTTTCGCCAATTCTTTTTTGTCAAAAGCATAATATTTATTTGGTCCACCCAAAATTAATGAAATTATTTCTTGACCTTTAATTTTATCCATCAGGTAAGGTTTCGCCTTATTTATTTCAGACTCTGTTATATAATGAATTGCTCCTTTAGAACTATAAACATTATCTCCACTTAAATTATCATGTTCTGGTGCAATAATCGCATCAAAATTTTTAAAATTTACCTTTGGATCCTGTATGTGTATCGTAAATAATTTTGGATTTCTTTTCCTAAGAAGAATGGATGGCACTACACTCTTTCTTCCACACGAAATAATTAAATTTGGTGTTCCGTTTTCGGTTAAATAAATTTTATCTTTTAAAATTATTTCTGAAATTAAGGTAAATTTAGGAGACACCAGATTCCATGGAAAATTTAACCTTACAATTTTATGACTGTATTCAGTGTTTAAAGCCTTGGCCATTCCTTCTACTTGACTGATCATTCCGTGCATACCTTCTGTTAGAAGTAAAGCTTTTAACTTTTTCATAAATACTTTTATATATTTCTATATTTTGTTTATCCACATATAATAAATTGCTTTGCTTTAAAATCATAAACGTTTATACATTCTTTATGGAAATATGCGTATTGAAGAAGATATCAAACTGGATTATGCTGATGTTCTCTTTCGGCCTAAACGTAGTGCGCTATCAAGTCGTAAAGACGTAGAACTCAAACGTACTTATAAATTTAAATATAGTAACCATCAGTGGTCAGGCATACCAATTATAGCTGCTAATATGGATGGTGTTGGAGAAATAGAGATTGCAAAAAATTTAGCTAAATTTGAGATAATGACATGCTTAACCAAACAGCATGACATCAAAACAATTAAACACAGTTCAGTAATAAAAAAAATTCATCCTTATCTTGTGCTAAGTACGGGCACAGGCGATGATGACTATAAAAGGCTTAACGATATTTTAAAAGAATGTAGCTTTTTTGAGTTTATATGTATTGATATTGCAAATGGATATTCTGACCATTTTAGCAAATTTGTTGCTTCAGTTAGAGAAAAATATCCTATAAAAACTATAATTGCAGGAAATGTAGTTACAGCTGATATGACACAAGAGTTAGTCATGAATGGAGCTGATATAGTTAAAGTAGGAATAGGCCCAGGAAGTGTATGTACAACTCGTATTCAAACAGGAGTCGGTTACCCTCAACTAAGCGCAGTTATTGAATGCGCTGATGCTGCGCATGGATTAGGTGCACACATTATTGCGGACGGTGGCTGTACCTGCCCTGGTGATGTGGCAAAAGGATTTGGTGGTGGGGGAGATTTCGTAATGTTAGGTGGTATGCTTGCTGGCCACGAAGAAGGTGGTGGAAAAAAAATAAAAAAAAATGGTTCTCAGTTTATCGAATTTTATGGAACTAGTTCTAATACAGCAATTAATAGACACTATGGAGGCCTTTCTAACTACAGAAGCAGTGAGGGGAAAAAAGTTCAACTAAAATATCGTGGTAAAATAAAAGATACCGTTTTAAATATATTGGGTGGCCTTAGAAGTAGTTGTACTTATGTAGGAGCACCATCTTTGAAACAATTAAGTAAGTGCACAACTTTTGTCAGAGTAAATCAACAATTCAACGATACTTTTGAATAAGACCCAATATAAGTTAAAGGTTTAAATTTATTTAAAAGTACTTATATACGTTTTTAAATATGAAAAATAATTCTAACAAATATTCAAAAGTGCTAATTTTGGGTTCTGGTCCCGCCGGATACACCGCTGCGATTTATACTGCAAGAGCAATGCTTAAACCGATTTTAGTATACGGTTCAGAACCAGGCGGACAACTAAGCACTACAACTGATGTACAGAACTACCCAGGATATTCAGATGTTATACAAGGTCCTTGGTTAATGGAACAAATGAAAGAACAGTCAAAAGCCGTAGGCGCTGAGATGATTCAAGATCACATAAAAAAAGTTGATTTAAGTAAAAAACCATTCAAAGCTATAGGTGATAGCGGAAAAGAATATTTAGGCGATACGCTAATAATTTCTACAGGCGCACAAGCAAGATGGTTAAATTTGAAATCTGAACAAGAATATAGAGGCTTCGGTGTTTCAGGTTGTGCTACTTGTGATGGTTTTTTTTACAAAGACAAAGAAGTGGCCGTTATTGGTGGAGGAAATGCTGCGGTTGAGGAAGCAATATTTTTAACTAAATTCGCCATTAAAGTAAAACTCATTCATAGAAGAAATGAGTTACGTGCAGAAAAAATGTTACAAAAAAAATTAATGGAAAATAAAAAAATTGAAATTATTTGGGACTCAGTTTTAGAGGAAGTTCTAGGAAATAAAAATCCAAAAGGTGTGACTGGAATTAAAATCAAAAACGTAAAAACAAATAAAATTACTCAAATCAATGTTCATGGCTTGTTTATAGCTATAGGACATAATCCAGCAACATCTTTATTTAAAGGGCAGCTAGATATGGACAAAGAAGGATATTTGATTACAAAACCAGATTCTACGGCAACAAATAAGCCTGGAGTATTTGCCGCTGGAGATGTTAAAGACAAAGTTTTTAGACAAGCTGTAACGGCAGCAGGTATGGGTTGCATGTCCGCACTTGAGGCTGAAAAGTTTCTCTCAAAACAAAGTTAACTTAAACTTTTACAAAAATTTGAAATTCTTTCTAAAGCTTTTTTAAGATTATCCATTGAAGTCGCATAAGATATCCTGAAGTACCCCTCCAAACCAAACGCAGAACCTTGTACTACAGCAACTAATTGAGCTTCTAAAAGTGAACTAACAAAATCTGAATCATTTTTAATTATTTTACCTGTTTTATTTTTTTTACCAATAAATTTTGAACAATTAGGAAATACGTAGAAGGCACCATTGGGTTTCAAACAAGAAATACCATCAATTTTGTTGAGTGCTTCTACTACAAAATCTCTTCTCTCTTTAAAAGATTGATTTCTTTTCAAAATAAAATTTTGGGTTCCGTTCAAAGCCTCAACTGCAGCAGCCTGACTTATAGATGAAGGGTTCGTTGTTGATTGAGATTGTAATTTTGCCATAGCCTTTATAATTTCTGTAATTCCGGCACCGTAACCTATTCTCCATCCTGTCATAGCATAGGATTTACTAACTCCATTCATTGTAAGAGTTCTATCTTTTAATTCTTTAATTTGTGCAATCGTAAAAAATTTAAAATTATCATATGTTAAGTGTTCATAAATATCGTCACTTAAAATAAATACATTCTTATTTCTCATTAATACTTCTCCCAAAGCTTCTAGTTCTTTTTGCGTATAACCAGATCCAGTCGGATTTGAAGGAGAATTTATTACTATCCATTTAGTCTTATTAGTAATATTTTTTTTTAATTCGTCTGGAGTAATTTTAAAGTGATTTTTTTCAGAACATTTAATTATCTTCGGTGTTCCTCCTGCTAATAGAACTATATCGGGATAAGAAACCCAGTAAGGAGCCGGAATAATAACTTCATCTCCAGGATTTAATGTAGCTAGAATAGCATTAAAAATTATTTGCTTTCCTCCGGCACCTACTGAAATTTGTTCAGGTAAATAATCCAAATTATTTTCTCTTTTAAATTTTTTTACTATTGCTTTTTTTAAAGCCGGAGTTCCGTCCACAGTTGTATATTTTGTATCACCCTTATTAATAGCTCCAATTGCAGCCCTTTTAATATTGTCGGGTGTATCAAAATCAGGTTCTCCTGCCCCCAATCCTATCACATCTTTGCCTGCGGCCTTTAATTCTCTAGCCTTTTGGGACACCGCTAATGTAGGTGATGGTTTGATTCTTTTTAAAGAGTTGGAAACTATGGTCATTAATTTTATTATATATAAAAATTATTAATTATTATGCAAAATACATATCAAGAAAAATCACCTGAACCAATCAGTAAAGATTTTTTATTTGGAAAAAAGTTAGAGGGTGGAATTAAACTAATAACAGTCAGTGATTTTAAACCTGCAGGCGATCAACCAGAGGCGATAAAAAAGCTTATTTCGGGAATAAAAAATAAAAAAAATGATCAAGTGCTATTAGGCGTAACAGGTTCAGGTAAAACCTTTTCTATGGCAAAAATAATTGAAGCTTTAAATAGACCAGCTTTAATTCTCGCCCCAAACAAAACTTTAGCTGCACAATTATATGGCGAAATGAAAAATTTTTTTCCTGATAATGCTGTTGAGTATTTCGTATCCTATTATGATTATTATACTCCAGAAGCCTACGTTCCGAGATCTGACACGTATATAGAAAAAGAAGCCTCAATAAATGAACAGATTGATCGAATGCGCCACTCAGCAACAAGATCGCTTCTTGAAAGAGATGATGTAATAATTGTTGCAAGCGTTTCTTGTATTTATGGGTTAGGTTCAGTCGAATCTTACAGCAAAATGACTTTAAGTATCAAAAAAAATCATGAGCAAAACCGTGAACAAATTATAAAAACTCTAGTTAGTCTTCAATATAAAAGAAATGATCAAAATTTTCATAGGGGTACATTTAGAGTGAGAGGAGATAATTTGGAAATTTTTCCATCTCATTTAGAAGATAGGGCATGGAGACTATCTTTATTTGGAAATAAAATAGAAAACATAGTTGAGTTCGATCCTTTAACGGGTAGCAAAACTAATAATCTAAATTTAATTAAATTGTACGCTAACAGCCACTACATAACACCTAGACCTACAATCGAACAGGCAATTATAGAAATAAAAAAAGAATTAGAAATTACTCTAGAAAAACATAAATCAGAAAATAAACTTTTAGAAGCCCAAAGATTAGAAGAAAGAACTCGTTTTGACTTAGAAATGATAGAAGCTACAGGAACTTGCGCGGGAATAGAAAATTATTCTAGATTTTTAACTGGAAGAAAGCCTGGTGAGCCTCCTCCTACTTTATTTGAATATTTTCCAGATAATACTTTAATTTTTGTTGATGAAAGTCATGTGACAGTTCCGCAATTAAATGGAATGTATAAAGGAGATCACACGAGAAAAAAAACTCTATCTGAATATGGTTTTCGACTACCATCTTGTATGGATAACAGGCCACTTAAGTTTCAAGAATGGGATACAATGAGAACTCAAACAATTTTTGTTTCTGCAACTCCAGGTCCGTGGGAACTTCAACAAACTTCTGGAGAATTTGTTGATCAAGTAATAAGACCAACCGGACTATGCGATCCTGAAGTTAAAGTTAGACCAGCAAAAAATCAGGTAGATGATCTTTTAGAAAAATGTAGAGAAGTTACTAAAAAAAATTTTAGATCATTAGTAACAACTTTGACTAAAAAAATGGCTGAAGACTTAACCGAATATCTGCATGAGAATGGAGTAAAAGTTCGATATATGCATTCTGATATAGACACCTTGGAAAGAATTGAAATCATGAGAGATTTAAGAATGGGAGTTTTTGATGTTTTGGTAGGTATCAACTTATTAAGAGAAGGATTAGATATTCCAGAGTGTGCCTTGGTTGCAATTCTAGATGCTGATAAAGAAGGTTTTTTAAGATCTGAAAGATCTTTAATTCAAACAATTGGAAGAGCTGCAAGAAACCTTGAAGGAAAAGTAATTCTATATGCGGATAAAAAAACTAAAAGCATAGAAAAAGCTATTGAAGAAACTGAGAGAAGAAGAAAACTGCAGTTACAATATAATAAAAAAAATAACATTAATGCTACATCAATTAAAAAAGGAATATTGAATATTTTAGAAAGTATTCATGAAAGAGATTACACAAATATCGATATTGATGCTTCAATTGGTCATAACTTAAAAAAACATTTAAAATCTCTTAAGAAAAAAATGAAAGAAGCTGCCGAAAATCTTGAATTCGAAGAGGCTGCTAAAATCAGAGATGAGATAAGAAAATTAGAAACAAGCGAGTTAGGGATTGGCATTAATCCCAAAATCAGAAAATCCAAATTGCAAAATAAAATTTATCCCGAAGGAAGATCAACGCAGGGTAGACCTGGAACGGGATCAAAAAGAAAAAAATGAAAAATAAAAATTTATTAATTACAGGAGCGGCGACAAGAGTTGGGAAAGCAATAGCGCTACATTTTGCTGAAAGAAGGTGGAATATTGCACTTCATTATTTTAAATCACCCTCAAAAGCTCAAAATCTAAAAAAAATAATTGAACAAAATTGGGTAAAAGTAGCTTTAATTAAAGCAGATCTAAAAAATGTAAAACAAGTTGAAAAAATTGTCTTATTAGCGAAAAAACAGTTAGGAACAATCGATTGTCTTATAAATAACGCAGCATTATTTGAAAAAGACGATATTTCTAATTTTACACTAA
>Ga0187833_10002887_pt1 | contig 17983 bp, 14 predicted proteins | sample ETNtaG_37_FD_167968 | JGI IMG/M metagenome (GOLD analysis project Ga0187833, IMG submission 167968) | Marine microbial and viral communities from oxygen minimum zone, Eastern Pacific Ocean - ETNP2014_SV_400_PacBio MetaG (Illumina Assembly) | ecosystem: Environmental > Aquatic > Marine > Hypoxic...
CTTCAGATAATTCTATAGTTTCACCAGACAATATTGCATCTGTACTAACTAACCTTTGTTCTAATTCAGTCTCTGGCTGTCTAACTTGTGAAGAATTCATTTTTATTGTGAATTTCTGTTATCCCGAAACTGCTTCGCATCACGAAACTACTTCGTTATAAGCTCTTTCCACACTTCTTTAGGCGTTTTATATAAAAGACTCATATGAGGTCTAGCCTCATTGTAGTGTTTCATAAAGTCCTTTATGCAACTGAATGTCCCAGTTGCATATTCTGTTTTATAAGTAAGAAAGAATCTCTCTACTTTTCCATTCGTTTGAGGTCTATTTACTCTAGCCAAATAATGTTTTATGCCTAAAACATCTAGTACTATTCTAAATTGTGTATTCTCTTGCTTTGTGTCTTTACGATTAGCATAATACTGACTTCCATGATCAGTCATTACACACTTAGGTTTTCCATAATTTGCTATGCTCTCCTTAAGGAGAGCAATACTGTTGTTTGCAGTAGCTCTCTTAAACAAACCAAAGCTAGTTATCAACCTAGTTCTGTCATCTATATAGACGCTTAGTTGTTTTTGTGTGAAAGGGTCATATGTCCAGTCAGTATGGCTCATATCGTTTGGCATAAGTAATTCATATCTTACCCACTTTCGAGGTCTTTGTTTCTTTATGTTTGGCTCAACTAGGCCGTTCCTTAAGAAAAGCTTCTCTATTTGCCTATGGGAAATAGAGAAACCTTTTTTCTTGAGCAATTGCTCAATACGGCAAGCACCGTATGCAAAGCGTTTTCTTAAATCGAGAATGATTATCTCAGCACTCTTGTTTAGCTGAGTTTCTGGACGACCAGTTTTGTGGTCTTTTAGAGCATCCCAACCTTGTTTATTGTAAGCCTTAACTAAACTTTGAACTGTTCTAACAGTTATAGACTGGCTCAAGGCTATCCTACAAGTAGGAATCCCATTCATATGTTGCTTTACTATCCAAATTCTCTTAGCGTAAGTTAGTTTATACATGATTCTTCACCAAAGGTGAAGAATACTATGCGAAGTAAAAACGTGATAGCACATTTTTATTGTGAATTAGATAGATCTTAAAAATCTTTTGCCTTATAGTAAACCTTTTAAGTGATTGTGATTATTAATTTTGTATGCCAAAGAAATACGACCTGCATATCCATTCAGTTTATTCAAGAGATAGCAGCCTTAAGCCAAAAGTTATTCTTAAACTTGCTAAGGAAAGAGGGCTTGATGGGATTGCTGTTACTGACCATAATTCTATTAAAGGAGGGGTTGTGACTTCAAAGCTTAATAAGGATAAAGATTTTGAGGTTATTATAGGCTCAGAGATTAAGACTAAACAGTGTGAGGTTTTAGGATATTATTTGCAGGAGGAGATTAAGTCTAAAGATCTTCTTGAAGTTTTGGATAAGATTAAAGAGCAAGGAGGATTTTCTGTTATTGCGCATCCTTTTACTATTATCCCAAGATTGAATTTAAGGTATCCTCTTAATGAGATTAAAGAGAAAGTGGATGGCCTGGAAGCTTTTAACAGCAGATCAGTGTTTCCTTTTGAGAATAAAAGGGCGTTTAATGCTGCAGAGAAGTATAAACTTGCAATGACTGGTAGTTCCGATTCGCATTCTAAGATAGAACTAGGAAGGGCTTTTACGATTTTTGATGGTGAGCTAAGAACTGCAATTGCTAAAAGGAAGACAAGGGCTGAGGGGTTGATTCGTTATTCAAAGATTGGGAGATTGTGCACACTTCATTATAAATTGTTTAAGTTCTTCTATTAGTAGTCTTTTGTCAATGTCTGCTGCCGTGTTTTCATGCCATAGATTAAAGGATTAAGCGCCATTCCGTCCTTGGCTGCTAGTACTTGGGATTTTGTTTTGCTTTGGATTTCTCTGGCTTCCTGGATAGGGTCCATTTCAAGCATTCTTTTGCTGAAGTGCTGGATTATTGCAAGCTTAGGGTTTACTTTTTCTATGATTTTTGTTGCATTCAGTGTGTTTAGGTTGCCTGGAGTGTATTCTTCTCCAGGAGAGTGAGTGTTTAGAATTAGGATGTTTGCTCCTTTGTATTCTTCAATGAGCTTGGCAGAGTATTCTGTGTCAGAAGAGTATACAAGAACAAAGTTGGGTGTCATGATTCTGAAGCCTATTGTTGAGCTTTCTGTGTGCTTGGTGTATAATGCTTTGATTTCTATTTCATTAACGCCTACTCTTTGACCAGGCTCTATTACGATTACTTTTTCAAGGCAGTCCCTATGGAATTTTGTGAGATAAGGTGCGTGACTTTCAGAGCCGTTGATTACATTGTTTGTTGAGATTAAAACTCCTTGCTTGTCAAGTCCTGAGTAGGTCATTGCGTCTATGACTGCGTTAACATCATTGCAGTGGCCTATATGAGAGTGGCTTATTAGAATTCCTGTGTTTGCTCTTAGGTTTATGCCAGCCTGCATGGCCCTTACAATTGCGCCTGGACCAGGGTCTATGTGAAACTGGTTGTCTTCAAATTGTAATATTATGCCGCCTGTTGCTCTTAGCTGTTTGCCTCTGGCAAATTTGCCCGTGCCTGTTCCAAGAAAGATTAACTTGTATCCGAAGTTAGGACTAGTAGGCTTTTTATCGTTTTCACTCCCCATGAGAAAGTATGAATCTAAGTGTTTTTTTATATTTTTCTATTGTCAAGAACTACCATATGAAATCAATGGTGGACTTTGTCCACTGGTTTGAAAACTAAGGGTATATTTATGACACATAAAAAATAGAGGTTATGTTCCTTATAGGAACATAACTCACTTTGAGGCATACTCAACTTCTTCATATTCGTAAAGAATACTGGAAGAGTCTGTTTCATGGGCGTTTGTGCAATTGACGGCTGCCTTGCTTTTTCCTTTAACTAACCTGAAAGGTTTTGTTGTAACGTTCAAAAGCTTGCTTCCAGGTGACGCATCTATTTCCTCAACGAGCACGCCTAAGGGATAATAGAATCTACAGTTGTATACGTTGTATCCTTCAGGGGCTGCATAAACAAACTCAAACTTAAGTTCTTTACTGGTTTCCTGTTGGTTATTAGGATTTATTACTGTTATTGCGAAAGAGCTTATCCCTAATAACAAGATGAATAATAAGCTCAAATATATTGCTTTCATTTTTTTGTTTCCTCTTTTGTTTGTGTGATTATTTGTTTACTGATATTTTATAGACTACATTGTTTACTGAAAAAGATTCCAGCGAGCCTAATAAGCTTAGAGTGTTTGGATTGCCTAATGAGATTGTAAAGGCGCCATCAAAGCCTATGATGGAGAGGTATTCTTCTTTAAGTTTCAATATAAGGTCTCCATCGTTGATACCAAAGACTCCGTTTGCATTTACGCTTAGGCTTGAGATATAGTTGCTGGTTGAGGTTATGTCACCTTCATAGATTACAACTTTTACATTGTTTCTTGCGCCAAAGTTAATGTTGTCATTAGATAGTTCTGTGAAGCTGCCTTCAAGAAGGATTTTGGTGCCTTCAAGTTTGAGCGTTCCAGTAAAACGGTTTAAGTTTAGTTCCATATCTTTGAGGTTTAGTATACGATCGTCCTGGAAAGAGATTAGAGCAGATGAGAGGATGAAGTCAACACTGCTTACTCTGAAAGAGACTTCTTTGATACCTAGAGTGGCATCAACATAACCTATATGGCTGCCACTGCTTCTGTTTTCGGAGATAGTGCTAGTAACAGAATTAGGTCCTATTTGAGAAACTGAAGTTCCAGAGTTGTATAGGTTAGAGGATCTTTCACTTCTTCCTATTGTGTCTTCTGTGGTTATTTGACCATAGAGTTCTTTGCTTGAAAAAAGGAACAATACGATTAAGGCTATGAATAGTAGAGATTTCTTTTGTATTCTAATTTCCATTAATAATACACCTCTTTTTTTAAAATAATGGGAAGCTGGCCAGTCGCTTGTATTAATACAGGCTTATGGCCAACTTATTTGGGTTTAATTGACAAGGGGAGGGAAAATAGATAAGTTTAAAAAGACCTGTTAAAACATTTTTTACTAAGAGAGAAAATGATATGGAATAAAATTCAAAGAGGATTTAGGATTTAGGAAAAACTATTTCTAAATAATTTAACACTATGAAAAAAACTGCAAAAGAAATAGTGATAGAATCCTTGTTGACTGAAGAGTATCTTGATATTAGTTCTCTTAATAAGAAGATTAAAGAGAATAGTGAAAAGGTTTTTGGATACCATTCTATTTATAAAGCGGTTAAACAGCTTGTTGATGAAAAGGTTATTGTGAAATGCCAAGAAGGTTATCATTTATCAGAGGAATGGGTTATGGAGAATTTAAGTTTTTTGGAGAAGCTTAAAGAGCATATTAATGAGACTAAAGGATTTAGCCATGAAGCTTGTGATTTTTCGGTTTTTGAGTTTGAGAATATAAAGAAGCTTAATGATTTTCTTAGAAAGGTTGAAAATGAACATATGTCTGTGTTTAGTAAGGATAAGAAGTCTACAATAATACGGGTGGTTCACCATTGTTATAATTATTTACTACAACCTGCGCAGGAGCTTGCATATATAAGGAAGCTTAAGGAAAATAATATAGATTTAAAGATTCTTTGTTATGGAAATACACCATTGGACAAGTGGACTAAGGATGCTTTGGAGAAGTTTGGGGCGGTTATGAAGATAGGAGCGAATGCAGGAAGCATTACAAGCAAAAAGGTATATGAGGATTTTGTTGTTGATATTTTTTTTGATAAGAAGTTTCTTGATATTCTTAATGAGGTTTATTCTAAAGCTGAGTCTGTTAACGATTTGGACCCGAGCAACTTGTTTGAGAAGTTGATAAATACTAATTATAAGATTAATGTGATACTTTATAAGAATAAGGATATTGTGAAGAATATTAGAGATAGAACTTTGGGGTTTTTTGAGTAGGGGTGTGTTCTGAATATATAGTTTTGATGTTAGTAAAGTTTATATATTTCTGAGTTTAGGAATGACTGGGTTTAATTGGCAATTAAAAAGTTAGTGAGTGTGCTATACTTTTTTCTAGTTGTAGGTATGTTGAATTTTGTTGTTGGATTTGAGGAGTATGAATCTAATCCATATTTTGCTTCAGGTGAACTTACGGTTTCAGATACCTGCACTTGCGTCCCGAATAATATTAATGGAGTTCCATCTCCTGAAGGGTGCTGGCCTTATGATGGGTGTTTAGGAGATGGAAGCGGACCATGTGATGATGGGATTGATAATGACTGCGATTGTAAGACTGATTGTTATGATCCTAGTTGTGGACTTGATTGTGATGATTGCAGTGGGACATGTGATGATCCTAATTGCGCGGGACTTCCGTTAGGACCTGGTGGAGAGGTTTGTTCTCCAGGAGGAGAGCCTGTTGAATTTTGTGTGGATGGGTTTGATAATGATGCTGATGGTTATGTGGATGAGTGTGATGCAGATTGTAATGGAGAGGAGAATATTCAAAGTTCTGATATTGCACCTTATTATTCAACTACAGAGGTTTGCGATGAGTATGATAATGATTGTGATGGAAGTGTGGATGAGGAAGGAGTTTGTGACTCTAGCTGCAGTTCTGACTCAGACTGTGGAACTAATGGATGGGTAGGGTATTCTTCCTGTATTTATGATGATGCTTATCAATATTATAGGACTTATACCTGTAATGATGCAAGAGGTGTTTCTTCTTATTGTACACATGAAGATACACAGCAAAAAAAGTCTGAGTGTTATGATGAGTATAGCTATTGTGATGATTGGGATGGGAATTATTGTAAGGATGGTGATGCTTATAAATCTAGGGAGTGCAGAGAGCAGGGCTGTTTAAGGGGGGCTTGTTATGGCACTGCTTATACTGATGAACAGTTAGTGGAAGATTGTGATTATGGTTGTGGGGAAGGAAAATGTTTAAGACATTGTGAGAATGGAATTTGGGATGGTGATGAGGAAGGGGTTGATTGTGGTGGAAGTTGTAATCTGGATTGCTGTGATAATGGTTATCAGGATGAGGATTTAGGTGAGGAGGGAGTTGATTGTGGAAGGGATAATTGTGATTTCTCATGTGTAGTGCCAGTGCTGCTTGTGCATGGGTATCTTATAAGAGATCCTTTGAATGTATGGGAAGATATGAAAGCAAGGCTTGAGGCTGAGAGTTATGTTGTCTATGCTATTGATTTGGAAGAAAGACCTGCTCATTTGGGATTTGCAAATGGTGATATAAAGTATTATGCTGAAATCCTTAGAGATGAAATCAAGAGAGTTAAAGAAGAGACAAGAGCAAAGCAGGTTGATATCGTATCTCATGACTTTGGAGGACTGGTTGTAAGATGGTATCTACAGGATTCAGTAAATGAAAAGCATATCAGAAAGTTGGTTATGATTGCTTCTTTGAACCATGGTTCTAGTGTGTTTCTTCTTACTTCACCTTTTTATTTAATAAATCTTTTTAAGGAGCCTATTAAGAGGCTGTTAGCATTGAAGGGGATAGATTCTGCACTGGCTGATTGGTCTAGCCTTGCTACATTTATTTTAGGGGATGCGTCTTTACAAATGATACCTTATAGCCCATTTTTGAATAAATTGAATTATGGAGCTTGGTATAGGTCTAATGGAGAAGATATTATCGCTGAAAATGTTGATTATTTTAATATAGCTGGCAACAAGACAATTCTTAATTATTATACTGACCTAAGTACAGGGGATAGATATCTTCTTGATGTGCTGCCTGTTGGAGAAGATGATTCGTTGGTTGCTGTTAAGAGTGTGGATTTAGATAATGTTTACTTATCAAAGTTTTATTTTAACCATACTGAACTGCCTCATAAAGAGAGTATATTTAATGAAGTTAGAAATATTCTTGAAGGGAGTATTCAGCCTGTTAGCAGTTTGGGAGCAGGAACATTGGATTTTTCTGTTCAAGCACAGGATTTAAAACAAGAACAGGAGATTGTTTCCTTTTCAGGAACTTTATATCAAGACGAAGAGATTTCACATGAATTAGTATTGGATAATCTTGATTATGTGTCTTTTATTTTAGGTCATTACCCTGCGAAGATTGCAATAGAGATAATATTTCCAAATGGAACCATTGTTACAAAGAATAATTGCGCTGAGTTGGGGTATTGTTTTGAAGATTACTTTCTAGAAGGATTTTCCTTTTTTGAACCATTAGAAGGGGGATGGGTTGTTAATATAACTGGTTTAAATGTTTCTGAATATGGCGTTGGATATACTTTACAGGCTTTTACCAAGTCGAATATTACGTTGAAGATGAATATAAGCAAATATCATTATGATTTAGGTAGTATGGTTCATACTAGGGCGAGATTAAGGGAGGGTTATAGTCCAATAACCGGAGCAACTGTTAGTGCAAGGATTGTAAAGCCTAATGGGACTGAAGAAGTTGTTTATCTTTATGATCCCCTAATTGGGGGTGATAATTATTATGAGCATTTTTATTATGGAGCAGACCAGTATGGGATGTATGATGTTACTGTAAAGGCTGAAGGAAGCTTTGAGGGGGAGGGGTTTGAGAGAGAGATTGGCTTTGCATTCTGGGTGGAAGGTTTTCCTGATTTGACTGTGAATTTTATTAATTTTTCAGAACTTCATAAGGAGGAAAAGTATGTGATTGTTAGCGCAGGGATAGAGAACATTGAGGATTTTGATGCTGAGAATGCTACGATTGAATTAATGCTTGAAGATTTGTGGGGAGAACTGGTGTTGGATAGTAAGACTGTTGATGTTGATGGTTATGAGGAAGTAATTGTTTATTTTAACTGGACGAATGTTTCAACAGCAGAGACTTATAATGTTAGCGTGCAGATCTCCCAGTTTAATAGTTTTATTGAATTGAATTATTCTAATAATAGGGTGAGCAGGGTGATTGACTTGTGCGTGCCAAACTGGGAGGAAGTGTTTAATGAATGTCGGATGGATGATACTTATACTGGGTGGTTTAATGATACTAACAATTGTTATGCGCAGACTGGCTTGGAAGAGGATAATGAGCCTCCGCCTAATAATACTTATGGTTGTGATTTTTGTGTTCCAAATTGGATAGAAATGTTTAATGAGTGCCAGATGGATGACACTTATACCACATGGTATGATGATGTTGATGATTGTTATGCTGTTACAGGGTTAGAGTCTGATAATGAGCCTCCGCTTGATAATACAGAAGAGGTTGTTGAGATGAGAGTTTTGTGCCCGTCTGAGGTTTATAGAGGGGAAGGAGTGGTTCAGGTTAGTGTTGGAGAATATCATACTTGTATATTAAAGTCTGATGGGAATGTGGAATGTTGGGGTTATAATTCGTATGGGCAGGCAGAGAATTATACAGGAAAGGATGCGGTTCAGGTGAGTGCAGGGTATAGGCATACTTGCGTATTGAAGTCTAATGGGAGTGTGGAGTGCTGGGGTGATAATTTGTTTGGGAAGGCTGAGGATTATAATGGTAGAGATGCGGTTCAGGTGAGTGCAGGGCAGGATCATACTTGCATATTGAATTCTTATGGATTTGTTTATTGCAGAGGGAGTAGCCTTTATGGTCAGAACTTTTATGATAATAGCGGTTATGTGATTCAGGTATCTGCTGGGCTGTATCATACTTGCATGCTAAAATCTTATGGTTTTGTGGAGTGCAGAGGTGATAGTTATTATGGAGAGGCTGATGATTATGTTGAAGGTGATGCAGTTAGGGTGTCTATGGGAGGACATCATTCATGTATATTAAAGTCTGATGGGAATGTGGAATGCAGGGGAGATAATAGAGACGGACAGGCAGAGAATTATACTGAAGGAGATGCTGTTCAAATAAGTGTAGGAGAGAGCCATACATGTGTATTGAATTCTAATGGGAATGTTGAATGCAATGGAGGAGGGTTTGATTATTCTGAGGGAAATGCAGTTCAGGTGAGTGCCAAAGGAGGAAAAACTTGTGTTTTAACAGAGAGAATAGTGAATAGACCTCTTGTTTATGAGTGTGAGTATATGCATCAAACCCAGATTCCGTTAGTTTCTGACTGGAACCTCATCAGTATTCCATTAGAGCGGAGTAATGATTCTGTTGAGTCTGCTTTGACTTCTATTGAAGGAATGTATGATACTGTGTTTGAGTATGATTCGTTGGGGAATAGTTGGGAAAGTTATTATGCTGATGAGCCTGAGTTTTTGAATTCTATTGAGAGAGTTAATGTGGAGAAAGGGTATTGGATTAAGATGATAGAGAATGCTTCATTGAATGTTAGCGGAAGGCTGTTGTCTTCGGTTAATTATAGTCTTTATGATGGATGGAATCTTATTGGTTATCCTTCATTGGTTGCACAGAATATTACTGATGCATTGTTGGATGTTAATGATACTTTTAAGAGTGTGTTTGGGTTTGAGGATAGTGTGTGGAAGAGTTATTCTCCTGAGAAGCCAAGTTTTTTGAATACTTTGGAGATTATGAAGCAGGGGTATGGATATTGGATTAAGGTTGAGAATGATGTGGATTGGATGTTTAATGGGAGTTATTATGAAAGGTAGCTCTATAAATCCAGAAGATTCATCTGCCCTGACTTTACTTGCTTTTTTTCTTGCTTAACAGTTTTTGATTCTTTTTCAAGCCTGTCACCTATTTCGTCTTCCAGTTCAAGCTTTTTCATGATGGCTTTGCTTCGTTCAATGATTTCTTTTGGCAGTCCAGCTAACCTTGCTACTTCTATGCCATAGCTTTTGTCTGTGCCACCTTCAAGGATTTTGTGAAGGAAGACTATGCTGTCTTCTACTTCTTTGACTGCAATGTTGTAGTTTTTTATGCCTTCAAATTGTTCAGAGAGCTTGTTCATCTGATGGTAATGAGTTGCGAAGAGTGTTTTTGCTTTGATGTTTTTGTGGATATATTCTGCGACTGACCAGGCGATTGAGATGCCGTCATAGGTGGATGTGCCCCTGCCGATTTCGTCCAGGATTATTAAGGATTTTTCTGAGGCGTTGTTTACTATGTTGGCGGTTTCTGTCATCTCTACCATGAAGGTGGATTGGCCATGGGTTAGGTCGTCATAAGCACCTACTCTTGTGAAGATTCTGTCCACTATGCCTATGCTGGCTTCTTTTGCAGGGACAAAGCAACCTATTTGGGCTAATAAAACTATTAAAGCTGTTTGGCGCATGAAGCTGCTTTTTCCACTCATGTTGGGACCGGTTATTACCATGAACTTGCTTTGGTTGTTGATGGTGCAGTCGTTTGGCACAAAGGGTTCAGTGATAATGTGTTCTATTACAGGGTGTCTGCCTTCTTTGATTATTAGTTCGTTGGTGTCGCTGATGATGGGCTTGGTGTAATTGTTTTCCGCAGAGATAATTGCAAATGAGAGAAGGGTGTCTATCTCAGCAAGGATTTTTGAGGTTGTTTGGACTTCTTTTGCATTACTGGCTACATCTTTTAATACCTGCTGGAAGAGGTCGTATTCTAAACTGAATATTTTTTCTTCTGCACCTAAGACTCTGTTTTCCTGTTCTTTTAGTTCTTGGGTGATGAATCGTTCAGAGTTGACTTGGGTTTGTTTTCTTATGTAGTTCTGAGGCACTAGGTGGAGATTGGATTTTGAGATTTCTATGAAGTAACCGAAGACTTTGTTGTATTTGATTTTTAAGGATTTTATGCCTGTTGTTCTTTTTTCTTTTGTTTCTAAGTCAGCTATCCAGGATTTGCCGTGTTTGGTTATGCTTCTTAGAGTGTCTAACTCCTGGTTGTAGTCTGGTTTGATTAGGTTGCCTTCCCTTAGGATTAAAGAAGGTTCTTCTTTGATTGCTTTGGTTATTAAATTAGTGATAGTGGTTAGGTCTGAAGTGTTTTTTATGTTGGTTAGAAGCATGCTTTTGCAGTTGGTTAGAAGGAGTTTAATATCAGGGATTAATTTTAAAGAGTTTCTTAGAGAGATTAGGTCACGGGCGTTTGCGTTGCCGTAGGTTACTCTACCAATTAACCGTTCTATGTCATAGACTGATTTTAGTTTTTCTTTTAGCTCTTCTCTTAAGAGAGGGTTGGTGAAGAGTTCATGAACTGAATCCAGGCGTTGATTGATTTTGGTTTTGTCTAGCAGAGGGGTTAATATCCAGTTGTGTATTAGCCTTGAGCCCATAGGTGTTAGGCATTTGTCAATGACTTCTAACATGGTTCCTTTTGGGCTGTTGTCTCTTATGTTTTTTACCAGTTCAAGATTTCTTAAGGTTGATTTGTCTAGCACCATGTGTTGGTTGATTGAGTAGGTATGGATGGAGTTGATATAGTTTACATGATTTCTTTGGGTTTCTTGCAGATAGGATATTAGGGCGCCGGCTGAGCTTATGCAGAGCTCTTTGTTTTGGCAGCCATAGCCTTCAAGACTTAGGACGTTGAAGTGTTCTTTGAGAGTTTGGTTGGCTTTTTCCTGCCAGAAGAATCTGTCGTCAAAGGTGTGGACTATGAAGTCTTCTTTTTTTAAGAGTTTTACGAAGTCAGAGTTTTCAAGGCTTAGAGGGATGATTATTTCTGAAGGGTTGAATTTGGTTAGCTGGTTGGTTAGGGAGGAGTAATCGTTGATTTCTGAGGTTAAGAATTCTCCTGTTGAGATGTCTGCTAATGCGATTCCGAATTTGTCTGCTTGCTTGGCTATGGCCATTAAGTAGTTGTTTTTTTTGTCATCAAGGATGATTGATTCTACTACTGTACCAGGAGTGATGATTCTTACAAGGTCTCTTTTGACAAGGCCTTTGGCTTTTTTGGGGTCTTCTATCTGTTCGCAGAGTGCTATTTTGTAGCCTTTTTTTATGAGCTTTGCAATGTAGGGTTCTATTGCATGATAGGGTATGCCTGCAAGAGGAGCTTTGGTTTCGCCTTTGCCTCTGGAGGTGAGGGTTATTTCTAGTTCTCTTGAAGCAGTTTTTGCATCTTCAAAGAACATTTCATAGAAGTCGCCCATCCTGAACATTACTATACAATCTGGATGCTTGTTTTTGATTTGCATGTATTGCTGCATGCCTGGTGTTAGTTTCATGGATACCCCCAAAAAAAGGAATTGTAGGATGTTTAAATAGGTTATGTTTAGATAAAATATATATAGAAGATGTTATAGACTGTTTTTAAGTTGGAGGTTAAAATGGAACCAAAGAAGAGTTTTACAGATGAGGAAGCTAAAGAGGTTGGGGAGAAGATTGGGATTAAATGGGATAAGTTTGATGTTGACCAGTTTAGAATGGGTATGGATGTTGAGTTGGAGCATGGGTTGGTAGATCCTAGTACTAATGTTACTGATGATGACCCGGTGATTACAGGGAAGATTGCTCTTGCGCATTTGAATGAGATACCTGATTATTATGATAGGCTGAAGAGGATGGAGGAAGAGGCTGAGAAGGATTAGTTGTCATAATATTTATAAACAGATTTATATTTTCTTTTTGGTATTATGGATACTAAAGGATTATTAAAGAAGTATAAGAAAGATATTGATAGTGAATTAAGAAAGTTCTTTGATTCAAGGATTAATAGGGTAAAGAACATAGATGTTTCTGCATTGGAGCTTATGGAGATTCTTAAAGAGTTTACTATGAATGGTGGTAAGAGAATTAGACCGATTCTGGTTATTTTAGGATATAAATGTGTTGGAGGCAGGGATGAAAGAGAGATTATAAAGGCAGCATTGTGTGTTGAGTTGATGCAGTCTTTTCTTCTGATTCATGATGATATTATTGATGATGATGAACTGAGGAGAGGGAATCCTACAGTGCATAAGGTTTATGAGGACAGGTATAAAAGAGATTATCCTGCTATTGATAGTAAAAAGTTTGGCAAAGATATGGGGATTATAACAGGAGATATAGGTTCCATATTGGGCTCAGAGGTTATTCTTGAGACTAAATTTTCTTCTCAGTTAAAGGTTAGGGCTTTGGAGAAGTTTAATAGGGTTGTTGTTAATACAGCGTTTGGAGAGATGCTTGATATACTTTCAGGGGTTAAGCAAGAGATTAATGAGGAGGATATTCTTAAGATTCATAAGCTTAAGACTGCGCTTTATACTATTGAAGGGCCTTTGCATATTGGAGCTATTCTTGGAGAGGCGAGCAAGGAGCAGATGGATGTGTTGTCAAAGTTTGCTATTTCGTTGGGGCAAGCGTTTCAAGTACAGGATGATATTCTTGGGATGTTTGGCAGTGTGGAGACTATAGGAAAGCCAGTTGGCTCTGATCTTAAAGAGGGTAAGAAGACTTTGCTGATTAAGAAGGCGTTGGAGAAGGCTAATAATAAGGATAAGAAAGTTGTTATGAAGAGTTTGGGGAATAAGAATGTTTCTAAGAAGGATGTTGAGATGGTTAAGGAGATTATAGTTAAGACTGGCTCTTTAGATTATAGCAAGGAGCTTGCTAATGAGATGGTGATGAAGGCTAAGCATTTCTTGTGCAATGGAGACCTGAAGAGAGATGGAAAGGAGTTCTTGTTAGGATTAGCGGATTATGTGGTTAAGAGGAAGTGTTAGGATTATTTGTGGAATGGATATTGGAAATGGGCGTTATACAATTAAAACTTGGCAAAATTAGCTGTTCATTATTGATCCGCCTTTAGCAACGAATTCTTTTTCATCAACGTTTATATAAACTGCTATTTTAAGAAAAGTCTTTGATTTACTGGCCTTAAGATTAATTTTCTTAATTCTTTTAAAATCAAATGAAGAAGGTAGTCTTTTCTTAAAAAAAGCAACACACATTTTACTTAAACCATCGTTCTCTTCAAGAATATTAATGTCAGTAGGAAAAGATATATCTTTAAAATAACCAAACCATATTTGATTATCTAGATGACTAATTAAGTCATTTGCTATTCCTTTAAAGACTGTTAATTTCATAATGAAAAAGAATTCTTACTGCTTTAAATATTTTACCAAGTTTTGGTAAAGTCAAGTAAAGTGTCTTGGAAAAATTTAGTTTAAATATGCTTTTTAAACTCAGCAAACTTTTTGCCACTTAACTTGACTTAACCCCAAGTTTTAATTCTTCGTCATTTCGTTCCTCGTCCTCTCCACTTCGTAGCTCGAAGCATATAACAGCGATTCACGATATTAGTTTCAATTGGAATTAATCCCTTGATTTTCTTCTTTATATCTCTTCATGTGATTAGGACATTTCTTTTTAATTTCTTCAAAAATTCTTTTTGAACTATCTTCTGATTTACCCATCTTTCCACCTTGCATAATATGAAAAACATCCCAATATAGGCATTCTTTGTCTTCATTTTCCACATAATGCTTTGCACAGTAAGTATGTTTTCCATCTACTTTAATGTCCCAATCCTTACCGCAAATTTCACATTTATCCATATCAACAAAGAAAATCTATAAGTATTTAATTCTTATGGCGCTAATTTTAACTTTGAACTTTTTCCTCCGTTTCGCTACGGAACGTTGCACTAAATTCAGCCCTAACAGGGGATATAACAACAATTTCTATGTTATCAGCTCGAAATTGCTTTTAAAGCAAAACATACTCATTTCATTCGTAGCTTTGCTTTCCTTTGGAAAGCAAAACATTTATATTCTATTTAGGCTGTGATTATAGCATGGCTTATGATATTATCCTTGGAAGGAATGCAAAGGACAGAGAGAAGTATGGTACTAAGGGAGCTGTTCTTCTTGGGAAGCATTATGTTAAGATGGGGCAGGTTACTTCGCTTTCTAATAAGGTTTTCATGGATGTTACACAGTCACATGTTGTGTTTGTGTGCGGTAAGAGGGGAGGGGGAAAGTGCCTGTATGGGGATACTTTGATAACATTGAATGATGGCAGCACTGTTCCTATTAAAGATTTAGAATCTGATGACCATGAAATTTTAAGTCTGAATAAAGAGCTGAAGGTTAAAACTGCGCAGAAGTCTGATTTTTTTAAGAGAAAGGTTAATGAGCTTTTGCATATTAAATTAAGAAGCGGGAAAGAGATTAAACTAACTCCTGAGCATCCGCTTCTGACAATTAATGGTTGGGTTCCAGCTGAAGAGATGAAGATTGGCTCAAGGATTGCTACACCCAGAGTGATAGATACTTTTGGAGAAGAAATACTTGAAGAAAATAAAGTCAAACTGTTAGCTTATCTTATTGCAGAGGGACATATGGGTAATAGGTTTGTACTGTTTGCGAATAAAGACGAAGTAATCATAAATGATTTTAAAAGGGCTGTAAGTGATTTTGATTCTTGCTTAATTATTAAGCAACATAGCAACGAGTTTTGCTTTAGAGTCTCTGCAAATAACAAAAGGAATACTGAGAAAGCTATAAGAAATGAAAAAGGACAGTTTGGAGAAGGCAGTAAATTTCATCATAAAAGCTCTCTAAGGTTATGGTTAGATAAAACAGACATTTATGGGTTAAAATCCAAAGAGAAGGTTATTCCAAAGATTGTATTTAAATCATCAAAATCCAATATAAAATTGTTCTTAAACAGGCTGTTTAGTTGTGATGGTTCCTTATATTTTGAAGAGAGTAGTAAGAGTTGGAGAGTTTCCTATGGTTCTTCTTCAGAAAGACTTATCCATCAAGTACAGCACTTATTATTAAGGTTTGAGATTTTGTCCAGAATAAGAACAAAGACAGTAAAATTGAATAGAAAGAGCTTTGGCACTTATGAGATAGAGATTAAAGGAGAGAATGTGTATAAGTTTATCCAAGATATTGGCTTCTTCGGAAAGAAGGAAGAAAGACAGAAAAGAGCTTTAAAGGAAACAGAGAATGGAAAAAGAAATCCTAACATAGATACAATACCTAAAGAATTATGGGATTCTTATAGACCAGATAGTTGGGTAAAAGCAGGCAGAGAATTAGGTTATTCTTCTCCTAAGGCAGCAAGAAGTAGCATTAATTATGCACCGTCAAGGCAGAAGCTTCTTCAGATAGCCGTTGCTGATAATAATGAACTTATTAAAGCATTGGCTGCATCAGATATCTTCTGGGATGAGATTGTTTCTGCTGAGAAGTTAGAAGGAGATTTTACGGTTTATGATGTTTCTGTTCCAGAAAGCCATAATTTTGTTGCGAATGATGTTATTGTGCATAATAGCTACACCATGGGTGTTATAGCAGAAGGCATGACAGACCTGCCTAAGGATATATCAGAGAACCTTGCGATTATTATGCTGGATACTATGGGAATTTACTGGACTATGAAGTATCCTAATATGAAGGATAAGGAGTTGCTTGATGAATGGGGATTGAAGGGTAAAGGACTTAATATTCAGATTTATACACCTACAGGATATTATAAGAAGTATAAGGAAGAAGGGATTCCAACAGATTTTCCGTTTGCAATTAAACCTGCTGAGCTAAGCCCTGAGGATTGGTGGCTGACTTTTGAGTTACAATCTTCTGAACCTTTAGCAATTTTTATTGAAAGGATTGTGCTTGACATGAAGAAAGAGGGCAAGAACTTTTCTATTGATGATATACTGGATGTTATAAGGAAGGATGATAAGGTAGAAAAGGTTGTTAAGGATGCTGCTGAGAATAGGTTTAAAGCTGTTAAGGATTGGGGCGTTTTCAGTGAGAAAGGAACAGATATTAATGAGCTTGCTGCAGGAGGCCAGGTTACTGTGCTTGATGTGAGCTGTTATGCTACTATGCCTGGAGGCTGGAAGGTTAAAGCTTTGGTTATAGGAATTATAGCCCAAAAGCTGTTTATTGAGAGAATGATTGCAAGGAAGAAAGAAGAGTATGAGTCTGTTTCAGCTTCTACAGAATATTTTGCAGAAGAGAAGGAAGAAAAGCAGGAGACGCCTTTAGTATGGCTGGCTATTGATGAAGCGCATGAGTTTGCGCCTTTGAAAGGGAAGACTGCTGCTACGGATGCTATTATCACAATCCTTAGAGAGGGCAGGCAGCCAGGTATGTCTTTGATATTGGCTACACAGCAGCCTGGCAAGATTCATACGGATGTTATGACACAGTCTGATGTTATTCTTAGCCATAGGATTACTGCAAAGCTTGATACTGAAGCTTTGGGGATGCTGATGCAGAGTTATATGAGAGATGGGCTTGATAAGCAGCTTGATAACCTGCCAAGGGTTAAAGGGTCAGCTATTGCTATTGATGATATGAATGAGAGGATGTATGCAATGAGGGTTCGCCCCAGGTTTACATGGCATGGCGGGCAGGCTCCTAGTGCTATGAAAGAAGAGAAGAAGAAAGATTTCTAGTTAGAATTAAAAAAAATAGAATAAAAAATCCCAATCGCAGCAAGCTGCGGGGTATTTTTAGTATTTAGTTTGTGTATTAAGCCGATGCAAGCATCAGGGTATAAAACCCAAACTAAATAATTAAAAGAAAAGATTAAGCTGCTTTCTTTTCTTCTTTTTTAACTGGCTCATATTTCTTTGTTCTTTCTTTCACGTCTTCAACGATTCCCATGTGGTGCTTAATTAAACCCTGATAGTTTTTTGCCAGTTCTTCTGCACTTTTCTTTTGGAATTTTGCAGGCAATAAACTACCGTATTTATCCATATATTGGTTAACAAAATCAACATGTGCATTAAAGTCTTGTGGGTCAATTTTTAAGAATTCATTATTCACATAGTTAGCTCTCTGTTCACTTTCCATTGAAGTTGCCAGGGTTTTAATAATTTCATCTAATTTGCCTTTACGAGCCATGTCATATGCTCTAAGAAAGCCTCCTGACCTTTGACCCTGAGGAGCTAGTTCAGATTCAAGTATTTGCTGGGCTTTACCAAAAGCGTCTTCTTCACTTAATTCCCCACCAATTGTTTCCTTATGATGGTGTTTCACATAATCAATGATTTTATCTCTAAAGCCACTATAATCAGAAACTTTGATTTTGTCTAGTTTGTACTTGTGATGCGCTTCTGCATGAGGCATTTCAATCCTTTCATTTATTTTGTCAGGATCAAGATTTTCAGTTATTTCCTCTAAACTAATTTTTTTCTTCTTTTCAGCCATTTTTCAATCA